>Ga0209542_10009643_pt1 | contig 17653 bp, 18 predicted proteins | sample RifCSPhighO2_01_FD_184028 | JGI IMG/M metagenome (GOLD analysis project Ga0209542, IMG submission 184028) | Soil microbial communities from Rifle, Colorado - Rifle CSP2_plank highO2_0.1 (SPAdes) (version 2) | ecosystem: Environmental > Terrestrial > Deep subsurface > Rock core/Sediment ...
AATTCCAGGGGCGGTATAAGTCCGGCCATTAGTAGTAACATAAGATTGAACATAAAATTTATAAGGAGTGCCACAAGCAAGACCGGTAGCGCTACCTGATGTAGTGCCAGTTCCGGCTGTGCCCCTAAGGGGATTAAGCTCCGGCTGATATTGATATATTTTAAACCCAGTTTCAGTAAAAGGAGAATTACGAGTCCAGGTTACATTCATAGCTGTCTGGCTGGTGGGAGAAGCAGAACCAATGGTGACGGCGCCAGGGGTACATTGGTCAGACGTTGCGGAAGCAGTGTTTGAATAATTAGAATAATAACACCTACCATTACCGCAAACATAGGCCCGAACCTTAAAAGTCCATGGACCACTATTACAAGAAACTCCGACTTGATGACTAGTTACATTCGCTTCCGTATCTGCAGGATCTCCAAGAGCATCAAGATAGACAATAAAACCACCTTCATTTGTTGAATTATCTCTCCAAGCGAGATTAATTTGTGTCTGGGAAGCAGGAGTAGCGGTAAAATTAGAAGGTGCTACTGGTGTGCATGGGTCAGTTTTCGCAATCGCGGTGTTTGACGGCCCAGAAGTTCCTCCAGCATTTGAAGCCGTTACCATAAACCTATAGCCAGTACCAGTATACGGATCAACATAACCACATGAAAGTCCTGTACTAGAATAACTCGGTACTGAAGATGATCCGATATAACTTAATGCGTGGTCAGATTCAATTCGATAAACATCATAACTTGTGGCACCGCTTGAAGTGTTCCATGAGAGATTAATTTGTGTTTGAGATGTTGGAGTGGCGGTAAGTCCTGTGGGAGGTGGAGGAATTAGAACTTGACCGCCAACATTCACTGTCACTGAATCATTAGCTGAACCAGTATTATTGATACAAGTAATATTGTAAGTCTTGGTACTATTTAAAGCGCCAGTGTAAAAACTGCCAGTTGTATTTTTAGGTCCAGACCATCCATTACTACCACCTGTTCCATTACAAGAAGTAGCATAAACAGATGTCCAGCGAATGTATGTAGAACCACCATAGTCTAAACTTGTATCATCAGCCGTAAGTTGTACAGTGGGTTTCAGAATTTGTGGTTCAACCTTGACTGTGACTGAGTCACTAGCTGGAGTTGAACCACTGGCACCATTACAAGTAATCGAGTAGGTAGTTGTTGATGTAGGATAGATTGTTTTGGATCCGGAAGTTGTATGACTGGTAGTCCATGAAGCTGAACATGAAATTGCATTACTTGAATTCCAAAAAAGAGTAGAACTCTCACCACTCTTGATATTTATAGGATTAGCTTCAAGATTTACAGAAGGTTGTAAAATTGGAGATACGGTTATCGTCACTGAATCCGAAGCATCTCCTCCAGGTCCGGTACATACAATAGAATAAGTAATTGTTTTTGTTGGATAAACTACTTTAGATCCAGACGTTGCAGTACTAGTAGTCCAGCTGGCAGAACAAGAGGTAGCGTTAGTCGAAGTCCAAGAAAGAGTGGAATTCCCTCCGTATTGAATACTAGAGGGATTGGCATAAATATTGACAGTTGGATTTGGGACAGGGCAGGCAGGAGTATAAAAATCTTTGGTATCTCCAGTAGCAAGACCACCGGCATTTTGTGCCATGGCACGATAAAAATACCTGGTACTTGGGGTAAGGCCGGTAATTATGTCGCTATAACTGGAAGTAGAATAAAAAGTTCGACGAGCGGTATGATAAGCAGGAGGAATAGTAGGTCCCCAATCAAACCAAGCTTCAGTTGGAGAACCATTTGGATATACAGTCCCTGTCAAAGTTGCGCTGTCACAATGCGCGACAACTGTCTGAGCGGAAACATTATTGAAACTATTAAAAAGCCCCCAAAGAGCTATTATGCCAACTATAAATATTTTTATTTTTGTGTTCATACTTTTTATTTCTGTTAAATTTTAAAGTAAAATGATATTTACTCTTCAAAGGTATGGATAAATTTATTCATAACTTTGAAGAGTAGAGAAGGAAAGATATTTTTATATCCTTCCTCCTCTAAAACTAATTTGCTCCCCCTGTATCAACCCCTGGGGGGCTTACGGTTGGAGGTATATAAACAGGTGATGTATCGTGGAAAAATGTATAATCAACCAAAATAGCAATTCCTGCTCCTATCAACGCCCATCCCCACCATGGCAGGAAAGATGATTCCTCTACATTTATTCCAGGGAAACCTTGTGGTCCCAAGTCCCCTTTATCTCCTTTATCTCCTTTGGCACCTGGAGGACCGGAAACTTGAGAAACCAAACGCAGTGGAATAGGAGACAAATAATAAACAGAATAAATTTTATTTCCGCAATCGTCCCTCGCATACGGAACCATTTTTTCATTTAATTTTTTCCAACGCAATATTATTCCTATAGGCTGGATTACAAACTTTATTCCATCAATTGTTTCTATTTCTACAATTGCTGGTTTTGTAAGTGCAATTCCAAACGTTTGTTTCCAATCAACAGGATTAACTCCATGATTGGAAAAATACTTAGGAACATAATACTCAAATTTTCCTTCCGAGAAAGCTTTTTCTGCTTCCTCTCTAGAATTGAACATATTTGGTCCTTGGGCAAAAGTAAAATCTACTACTCCCCAAAAAACCAAGAAAAATAACACTTTTTTCATTGCATACCTCTAATTTATTTAAAGAATTTATTCGATGTCAGTATAGCACCTTATAGGAAAAAGTCAAGAGATCCAACGAACTCTTGATTTTGTGGTTTTTTTTGTTTTTACAACTTAAAATCTATTGTCGATTATAAATTTTGAATTCCGGAATAAAAAAATATCTTTCATTAAATATCAACCTCTCTTGTAATGCGGGAAGTTATCTTTTGATAAATGAAATAAACAAGAATAATAACCAAAATTAAACCCCCTATGATATATGAGCCGTTGGTAATACTACTTCCTAAATGTGCATATGCCTTTCCAGAATAAAAACCCAAGAGAGCAAATAAAGATGATTTTGGTACGGTAACTAAAAGAGACATTTCTATGAACTTTCTTAACGATACACGAGACGCACCAATTGCAATAAGCCCTGGGATTGGAATTATTGGAGATACTTTTACTATAAACATTGTTTTTTTAAAATTTTTGTGTACCATCTTTTCAATTTTTTCAATGCGTTCTTTGGTAATTCCAAAACGATGTCCATAACGTTCTATTACTAAAATTCTACTATGATAACCTATAAAATAATAAATAACATCGGCGGTTAAATCTCCGGCAATTGCTATTAAAATAATTATTACAATATTATAATATCCAAAAGCTGCCACTACACCAGCTGCAGTAGTTACCAACGGACCTTCAATTAAAGCAGTAAAGAAAAAAATAAAATAGCCATGAGCTATGATCCAGGGAACAAGATCTGTAAATGTTGGGACCAACATTATTTTATCTTAACACATTGGTGCCCTCAGTAGGAATCGAACCTACATCGCAAACTCCGCAAGCTCGCATTCTATCCATTAAACTATGAGGGCTTATATTACTTTTGCAATTGAAGATTAACAATTTTTATTAAAAAACTCAAACTAGAAACCCAGAGAGTCCATTATTCTTTCAGACGGATGTTCTTTCATTTCTTCTTCAAGAACATTACCCAAAAGCATGTAATTTTTTATTTCTTCCGCCAGTTCTTGTTCTATAGGCATTGAGATTATTGGCATAAACAATCTTCCAGATTTTATAAAAAGTATCGGTTTCATTTCATCTTTTTGTACCCAGAAAGATTTTATATTTTCATAAGGGAAAAGGCGATTTCTGATTTTTAGTCCTTCTTCATTTAATTCATAATGGACCAGGTCTGGTTTTTTAATAGCAAAAACTCCAAGCAGTATTCCGCCTATAATTAGAAATAAACCAAAAAAATAATTGCCATAAATAAAAGATGCCATTGAACTTGCCACTACAATAACACCGAGAGCCCAGAACCAATCATTTCCTCGTTCTTTTTCTTCGTATTCCAAGGCAAACCATTCTAGTTTTTTATTTGAATCCATCAATATAATTATACTCTAACACCTATTTAAAATCCATGATTTTATTAATTTTATTGATTTATCAAAAACTCAATGATTACGTAACATACCCAAAAAACCAAAAGCATATATCCTTCTTTTTTAGAAATAACTCTTCCTGAAAGCATAAATTTTAATAGTATAAGTGAAGCGACCATCATAAACACTCCTGTGACATAGATAATTTTTACAGGAAATGAAAAAGGGCTAATTAGAGCCAAAATGCCAACAACTATAGTTGCGTCTGCCAAGACAGTCCCTAATATATCGCCGATCGCCAGTCCTTCGTTTTTTTTCTTTATTGATTTGAGCGAATAAAATAATTCTGGCATTATTGTCCCTAGACTGACAACAAGCATGCCGATTAAAATCGGGGTTATTTTTAAAGTGTAAGCCAAAACGGTTGCTGAAGTCACTATAAAATGCGAACCGACCAATAGCATTGCCATAGCTACGAGAAGCAACAGAAAATTTTTATATTTACCATTTCCGTTATGTAAACGCTCAGATACTTCCACACCATTTTTAAAAACAAGGTAGTAAAAAAGAGAACCAGCAAGGATAAGAGCCACACCCTCAATGCGCGAATAACTGCCGTTTAATCCAAAAATAAGCGGCAGTAAGAGAAAAAATGGGTAAAGGCGGATGTCTTTTAGTATTTTGCTTTCTATTTTTATTCCACGTCCGGCATATACGATTAAAATCCCAAAAATAAGTGTCAGATCGGCGACGTTTGACCCGAATAAAGTACTGAGTCCGAATTCGGGAATGCCTTCGATGGCCGAATTTATTGATATGAGTGTTTCGGGCAGGATTGAAATAAAAGCAACTACAATAAAACCGACGATGTATTTTGATAAATGAAAATTTTCCGCTAATTTGACTGAATATTTAGTGGCTAGAGTTGCCCCTTTTATGACAAGAAACAACGAGAAAGCAAAAATTAATAAATTTTCAATCATAATTCCATTTGCAAAAATATTTTATAATTTTATTTTTTTATTTCTTTTTATAAAAAAAGTATAGCATAATTAGATTTTTTAATCTAAAAACTTAGGGTTTTCTTGTTTATTTTGATATTATTAAAATAATTAAAAAATGTCAGAAAAAAAACCATTTCCAAAACCAATAGCATTGGAAAAACTGTTTACGGAGTAGTTGAGCGTATAACTAAAACCACTCTTTTAGTTGGCATTCCTTTTATATTTTTATTGGCTATTGTTATAAGTACAAAAACTGATTGGCTTTCTCTATTTAATGGAATGATTGGCAAAGGTGATAATTTTTGGTTTTTGCCAGAGGGAATAGTTCTAGCCTCTTTTCTTGCCGCCTTTGCTTATTCAGGGGCCGGTGGAAATTAATTAGCATTGAGAGCACGCTTTTGTTTTTTGGTTTTTAGGCATTGTGTCCATGTTTTTGCTTATGCTTTTGTCTTATACCACGACCCATGGGTTAACTGGCAATTCGGAAGGTATATTTTGTAATAAACGAGGGAATAATTATTGGCCAAGAATTATTCCCGTTTATTGGTGTATTGTTTTTAGTTGTAGTTTCAATTATGTTGTTCCAAACCCAACTTGGAATTATGGATTCGACTTCTCGTATTATGGCGGAAAATGTGGCTATTAAAAAACTGGACGGAAAAGAAAAAGGGAAAATTAATCTTTCTAAAATTTACTACTTTTTTATATGGGGACAAATTCTTTTCGGCACAATTTTATTTTTATTTAATATTTCCGAACCAAGAACCTTGATAATACTTGGGGCGGTGATAAATGCTTTCGCTATGTTTATTCACGTTGCTTTAGTTTTTTGGCTTAATCACAAGGAAATTCCAAAAGTTTTTCGTCCCAATTGGATCAGAAAAATTATTGCCGTAGTTACTTTTTTATTCTTTGGATTTTTCAGTTTGCTGGTTTTGCTGGATGAATTTTAATTAAACAGCATTGCAGAGAGTTGTTATTTTTTATTATTTAGTGTATGTTAAAATCGTGGCATAAAAGTCAGTTTAGTCGACTGACTTGTTAGCGCATTTTACAATTAATTTAATTTATTAAATAATATGGACGAACCGACTGATAAATGTCCTGTCTGTGGCAATGACCCATGTACTTGCCCAGCACCTGAGACTTCAATCCCAACACCAGAAAACCCAGCTTAGTAATATAAAATGAAAACCGCTATTAACTAGCGGTTTTCATTTTTTTCAATTATTAAACTCTATCGCTTCTTTATTTACTCCTGAGTAGGTGTATTTTCTAAATCAATGGGAAGTGAACTATCACCATTTATTTTGTCTTTGGGTCCGATACTCTTATCTAAGTCGTCAACTTCTAATTTTTGTTCTGAACGTATGAGGGACTCCAATTCTCCCAAATCTTGATCGATTTGATTGTACATTTCCAACGCTTCTTTCTTGTCTCCATTTTCTGATTTTGTGTTGGCTTCATCTAAAGATATAGTTATCTCAAAGATTTTTGAATCAATGTGTGCTTGATTTACAACATCTAAATTTTTCATACCTTCCTCTCCTGGAACGTCTAGCTGTTTTCCTTCTTTTAAGTTTTTAAGTGATTCGGTAATTTCTTCCTTTTGACTGTTAATACTATTCTCGATGTCTGTTTCGTCGATAGATATTTGCACTGTCTCGGTTATATTGTTTTCAATTGTTGTGGTTGATTCTATGCTATCAATTATAACTAAGATTACTTCATCAGTGTTTTCAGCATCAGGATTTACTTCATGGATTTTTTCTAAAATTATATCTTGGGCTGAGAGAATTGACTGAAGATCATTTGTTGTCTCAAGGGCATCTGGTAGATTTTCTTCTTCTACAAGTTTCGAAATACCCTGATGCGCATCTTTTACTTGGGAAGAAAACTGATTAATAAATGAAGTTTTATCTTCTGGGCTTAGAATTTCACCATTAAAAGTAACTTGCGAATATTCTTGAAGTCTTCGTTCGACAAGAGATACTTTCAAAGATGCTTTTGCTTTTGAATTTGGGGTTAAAAATACTAAGATGGGTTCGGTAATTTTTGTTTTAACTTGGTATAAATAATTATTTGGAAGAGAGTTGTCTGCACTTATGGTAAGGCCACCACTGAAAATTAGCACAATTGCCAAACTTGTAACTACAAAGTGCTTTTTTAAGAAAAAACCGAAATAGAAAGGAGACTGTATTTTTTTATGAAAATAAGGAGAAGGTTTTTGATCAATGAACTTTAGTACTTCTCCACGGTGAAAATCCATCTCTGTCTCAGAGAGTTTTACGCTTTCCTTTATCCTTTTAAATTGTGAATTAAAATCGTTTTCTATTTTATTCATATAATTTTTTTAACGCTTCTTCTGCTCGACGTATCTTAACAGATACTGAATTTGGAATCATGTCTAATAACTCCGCAATTTCAGATACCGCCAAGTCATCTATATATCGCATTGTTAAAATCTCTTTTTCCTGGGGCTGTAGCATTTCCATTTTCTTAGCAAGAAGAGAAATATCTACCTCATTTTCTACTAAATGGCTCTTTTTATCTTCCGGATCAAAGTTTATTTTTTCTCTCATCTCGTCTAGGGAAAAAGCTTTGGGTCGTATTATCTCATTTACACAAAGATTATGTGCAACTTTATACAAGAAAGCTTTCATGTTTTCAACCTTTTTACCCTTTTCAAGATATTCCCAAGTTTTGGTAAAAGTTTCCTGCATAAGCTCCTTGGCCCGTTCGCGGTCATAGATACGAAAAGCACAATAGCGAAAAATCGCGTCGGCATACTTGTCATAGTTTTCAATGAATATATTTTTGTCGTTATTGTCTAGTTCCATACATAAGACATAAAACCAACTGAAATGTGACATCTAGGTTTTGAGTGTCACATTTTCTTTTTTAATTGGTCTTATATATAAGTATTCTAGCATGAGTCGATACAAAGCCTAGAATATATAGTGATTATTAGTGTTTAAGTTTAATTATTAGAATAACTAGAAAAAATATTATGATTAATTTATTAAAATCAAAATCCTTTCTTGGAGTAATGGTTGTAGCAATAATGTTTGTTGGTGCTTTTGCTCTTAACACAGAAAAGGCTTCAGCGGACTGTTCAATCTATTCCACATTAAGAATAGGTTCTGTGGGTGTCGATGTTCAATGTTTGCAGACAAAGGTGGGAGCTAACGTTGACGGAAAATTTGGTCCTATGACCTTGGCTTCCGTTAAAGCTTGGCAGGCATCTCATGGTCTAGTGGCTGACGGTATCGTTGGTCCTATAACCCGAGTGGCATTGAACGCCGAAGGAACAGTTGTTATAAACTTTCCGGTTGGGTGTACTTCAGCTGTGGGCTATTCGCCTATAACGGGAGTTAAATGTGATGGTATTTCTTCTGGGCTTCCAGCGGGATGTATGCCAGGATATTTATTCAGTGCTACTACCGGTCAAAAATGTGATGGCACAACCCAAGCGGGTGGCTCAACTTCTACCATTCTACAGGGCGGGTCAGGATCTCTTGAGAGTGCAGATTTTGTTTCTTCTCTCAACAACGAGAAGGTTGGAGAAGGACAAGACAATGTACAAATCTTAGGGCTTGATCTTGAGGCTGATGACGAATCAGACTTGAGGATTGCATCCGTGAAAGTTGAATTCAAAGAACAGGGCGCGGGAGGTTCTGATGACTTCGACGATTATGCTGATAAAGTAACCGTTTGGTTTGACAGTAAACAAGTAGGTTCTACCGATGTTGATGATATGTCTGAGAGGAAGGGTGTGTGGTCAAAAACTATCTCCTTGTCTAATATCTCAATCATTAAGAGAGGTGACACTGAAAGGTTGGTAGTGGAGGTGTTTGCTCTTAATAACATAGATTCCAGTGATCTCGGAAGCGCAAATAACGACTGGGAGATAACTGTAGCAAGTATTCGCTATGAGGATGCACAGGGTGTTGTATTAACGGAATCTAGCACAGGCGATATAGGTGTTGGGCGAGCATTCTACTTTGATCGTTTCTCTTCCGCTAATGATGTGGAGTTGAGGGTTTCTGAAGCTTCAGACAATCCAACTAAACGAACTGTTCAAGTGGATGAAAACGGTGGTGATGAGGTTACCTTATTAATTGGTAAACTAGAAGCAGAAGGTTCTGATTTGGAATTAACCGAGCTTGCGCTTGCTGTTAATCCAGTCGGTGCAAGTGCGGAAGAAATGGCAAGCCGATTCATCTTAATGATTAATGGTGACGAAGTTGATTCAATCGATGCAGATAAATGTGAGGATGTTACCGAAGATTGTTCCAACGATAACGACCAAACAGCCACCTACGTCTTCGATGATTTTAAGGTTACTATTGACGAAGGAGATTCAGTTGAATTCAAAATCGTGGCAGAGTTAAATGACTTTGATGGAGATTTTGGATCTGGTGATTCTCTTGCTGTGAGTGTTGATTCTGACAGCATAGAAGCCGAAGATGAGTCTGGAGATGTTCTTGGTAATAACGAGAGAACAGGTACCGCAGTAGGTGAAGTACAAACTTTTCAAAATGAAGGTTTGTCAGCTCAACTTAACTCTGCAACAGCTGTGGCTCAGTCTGCAGGTCAAAACAAAGTAGTCGGTAAGTACACATTTGTGATTGATATAACCGCAAATGGGAGCAGTTTCTGGATTGATGAAGATGGTATGGTTTCAGTAAACGCAAGTGTTAGCGATCCTGATGCAAACATCACTTCAATCAATATTGACTCTTCTAATGCAACTCTTACCGCAAATGACAACTTTCGAATCAGCAACGGCCAAACTCGAAGATTCACAGTTGAAGTATTCGTGGATATGGATTCAGGCGAAGACGGTTCAGTTCGTGTGACACTTGATGACATAGAATACAAGACGAACGACGATAACGATCCAACAGAAGATGCAAATCTCGATCTGGGGTCACCTACGTATCGTTCGGGAACTGTCTACTTGATTACCCCTTAACTTGTAAACACTCTGGTTAATACGCCTAATAAAGTATCCAAGAGCCACCCTTCGGGGTGGTTTTTGTATTGTGAAATATTGTAGGAACTTGGGTCACTCCGATACTAAATTGTACTGGCGGAGGCGGTGAGATTCGAACTCACGAGACCCTTTCAGGTCTAATAGTTTTCAAGACTATCTCCATAGACCGCTCGGACACACCTCCTTTCAACAAACCTTACTTTATTTTAAGACTTTTCTCAAGTTTTGAAAACCAAAATACTCTATTTAGAGAGTATAATAGATTATTTTTTTTAATTAAAATGTTCCAGCTTATTGTTGAGGTGGTACTACTTTAGAAAAAATTTGTTTTATATCACCCCATTTCTTTTTAGCGACGAAGAAGATATAAACGATTTCTAAAATTCCCAAAGTATTTAGGATAAGAAGTGCCAAAAACCACCACTTCTTGTCATTTTTTGCGGCTATCCACAAAGAACAACCTTTCCAAAAAAGAACCCAGACTGCCACTATTCCAACTACAAAAGGGGAAACCCCTAAACCATTTGCAAAAAACACATTAAATTGTTCCATAATGAGTATATTATACCAGAAATAAAATTTTTGTGCTAGTATTCTGTTATGAAGTTTTTAGGGATTGATTATGGAACAAAGAGAATAGGGGTGGCAGTTTCAGATGAAAAAAAGGTTTTGGCTTTCCCCAAGGAAATTATATCGAATGATTTGAGCATTTTTAAAAAACTTGGGGAAATTATAAAAACAGAAAACATTTTAGAAATTGTAGTGGGGGAGTCAATAGATTTCTCCGGTAAACTGAACGTGTTATCGGCTAGGATTGGAATTTTTATTTTAGAATTGAAAAATGAATTCAATTTACCAATTCACAAGCAGAAGGAGTTTTTGACCTCAGTTGAAGCCCGCCGACATCAAGATTTTGGCAGACAAGCCCGTAAATCTGTAAGTGGTAATCAACACAGTAGATTGAAACAAATTAAAAGTGGTCGGGTAGATGCTTCTGCTGCCGCCTTGATATTACAAAGATATTTAGATAAAAAGAATAATGGGAAATAACACAATTACCTTGGAGAATTTTAAAAAAGTTAATATCGTAGTGGGTGAGATTTTATCAGCAGAAAAAATTTTTGATACTGATAAATTACTAAAATTATCTGTTGACGTGGGAGAGGAAAAATCAAGGCAAATAGTTTCCGGTATTTCATTATATTTTCCAGATTGTAATATTTTGGTTGGTAGAAAATGTATGTTCGTAACTAATCTAGAGCCGAGAATTATTCGTGGAATTGAAAGCCAAGGCATGATTCTGGCAGTTTCCACCCAGGACGGTAGATTTTCTTTGCTTGAACCAAGTGGTGAGATTCCTGTTGGTACGCGAGCGAATTAAGAAACGATAGCAGGAATACAGGGGATATTGTATAATATTATAATGCTCAGAAATTCATACAATAGATTTTTTCCTACGCCCAAATTTCTTTTGTTGCCTTCTTTTGGTCTGGATATTTCAGACGAATCAATAAAATTTATAGAACTTGTTAAAACAAAAGATGGTATTAAGGTGAATCGCTATGGAGAGAAAAAAATTCCAGCAGGTATTATTGAATCGGGTAAAATTAAAGATTCTCGACGGATGGAAGAAGTTTTAGTGTCACTCAGAAAAGAAGAAGGATTGAAATCTGTTCGTGTTTCTTTACCGGAAGAGCAGGTGTATCTTTTTAATCTTAGATTGGAAAAATTAGGATTAGAAAATGTCAGGGAAGGCATAGAACTTTCTCTGGAAGAGTACATACCGATAGTGGCGCAAGATGCCATATTTGATTATGAATTATTAAGTGAGGATGAACAAAGCTTAAAACTACAAGTTGCCGCTATCCCCAAAAATGTGATTGAAGAATATCTCTCTGTTTTTAAAAATTCCATGATATCTGCTAGATCATTTGAACTTGAAGCGCAGGCAATTGTCAGGTGTGTGATAGAAAAAGGCGACTCAGAAACTTATATGGTGGTAGATTTCGGGAAAAAACGCACAGGCATTTTTATAATATCTCGTGGTATCGTTATATTCACTTCTACTTTGGATGTGGGTGGAGCTATGCTTTCCAGCATGATTCAAAAGGATTTAAAAATAAGTTTTGAAGAAGCAGAAAAAAAGAAAAAAGAATATGGTTTAAAACGTAATGCCGTAAACACGGAAGTATTTTCTGTTCTTTTAAACGGTGTCTCCGTTTTGCGTGATGAGATAGAAAAACATTTTATATATTGGCATACACATAAAGACGAGGAAGGGAAAGATAGACCGCCGATTAAGAAAGTAATTCTTTGTGGTGGCGATTCCAATTTGATAGGGCTTTCTGAATATTTTTCCGTTAGTATGAAGATTAATGTAGAAATAGCCAATGTCTGGGTTAATATAGTGGAAACAGAAAAAAATATTCCGGAAATAAATTTTAACCAATCATTAACTTTTGCCACCACTTTGGGACTGGCCCTAAGGGATTTTGAACATGATTAATTTAATTCCAAACGAAGAAAAGAAAAAAATGTCCGGGGATTTCTATCTTAGACTCCTGACCTTATCTTTTACAATGCTGGGTGTATCTTTATTAGTTGCTTCTGTCGCAATTTTGCCATCCTATTTTCTTTCTTCTGCAGAAAAAAGTTCAATTGACATGAAATTGGAATTGCAGAGAAATGGATCCGTTGCATTACCTGATGAAGATACGCAGATGGTTATTAAGGATTTGGATAAAAAGTTAAGTTTAATTGAAAATGCTAAGGAAAAAGGTCCCGCTTTTTCTCAGAAAGTAATAAATGAAATAATCTTAAAAAAGATGTCCAGTATTAAAATCACAGAGATTTTATATCAAAATGATCCACAAACTGGCGAGAGAATAAATATTAGTGGCAAGGCACCAAATCGTGAAGTTCTACTTTTGTTCCGTCGGATACTGGAAGATAATACGGCTTTCTCAAAAGTCGATTTGCCGATTTCTAATTTTGTAAAAGGATCTAATATTAAATTTTATTTGAATTTAATTCCCTCATAATATATGCAATCTATTTTTCAAAAAAAAATATTAATCCTTTCCATAATATTTTTTATATTTTCTTGTTTTATTTTTATATTTTTATATAGAATGATAAATAATAATGAGGAAATATCACGATTAGCCCAAGAAAAATGGCAGACAGAAAGTACGCGCAAAGAAAACACAAAATCCATTGCTAATTTAATCAAAACAATAGAGCCTGGGAGAGCTTTACTTGAAACGCATTTTGTCCAAAATTCTGATGTGGTTCCCTTTTTAAATACGATTGAAAAATTAGCCGCAGAAGTGAAAGCTAAAGCCGAAGTTACTTCTGTCGATGTTGAAAATGCCGATTCTTCACTTATGGTTCAGATGAAGGTGTCGGGTGGTTTTGAAACTATTTATAAATTAATCATGCTTTTAGAAAATTCCCCATACGATCTTGAGTTTGTTCTGGTAGATATTCAAAGTTTAAATGCAGAAGACATATCTGCTAAAAAAACTTCACAATGGACGGCGAATTTTAAAATGAGACTTAAGAGTTTTGTTAATTAATAAATTATTAAATATGGAAATAAAATTTTTAGAAAAGAAGAGAAAATTCAGAAAAGGAGGTCTAGGAATTAAACCAGATCTTTATTGGAAATATCTGCTTTACATGACATTTACCCTGATACTTCTCTCTTGTGCTTTTGGCTTGTATCTTTTTATAGAAGTGAACAAGGAACCAATTCCAACGGTTATGAATATGAATGTTAATGAGAAAGGAATAACAGAAGAAGAGAGACTTACCAAAGCATTAGAATATTTTTCAGAACGCAAAAAGAAATCTATTGAAATTTTAAATAGTCCTTCACCTATTGTTGACCCATCATTATAAATTTGGTGCCCCTGGTAGGAATCGGACCTACATCGACGGCTTAGAAGTCCGCAGTTCTATCCATTGAACTACAGGGGCGAAGTGCGCGCTGAGGGACTCGAACCCCCGACCTTCTCAGTGTAAATGAGTTGCTCTACCAACTGAGCTAAGCGCGCATATTTACTAAACTATGGCTATTCTAGCTTATTTTATATATTATTTCAATTATGAAAATAAAAATTCTATATGAGGATAAGGACATTTTAGCAATAAATAAACCCTCTGGTATCTCTGTTCATTCTGATGGCAAAACAAAGGAAAAAACCATCACTGATTGGATTTTAAAAAATTACCCGAAACTTAAAGGAGTAGGAGAACCAGTCGCTTTTAATGAACAAGAAATTGATCGTCCAGGCATTGTGCATCGATTAGATAAAGAAACTTCAGGTGTGCTTATCATTGTAAAAACAAAAAAAGCCTTTGCTCATTTTAAGAAACAATTTATGAATAGGGAAATAAAAAAAACCTATCATGCTATTGTTTCTGGTTGGGTAAAAAATGATCACGGAATTATAAATAAACCTATTGGCAGAAGTCCTTCCGATTTTCGTCGCAGACTGGCAGGGCGTGGCGCCAGAGGAGAACTTCGAGAAGCTATTACTGAATATAAAGTTTTGAAAAGATTTGAGGCAGAAGCGGAACCTTGTAATATTTTCTATGCGCGAGGGTCCCAACCCGTACTCGGGGAAGGGCGCAGTGCTAAAAAATATTACAAAGTTCCGCTGAAATTCACTCATTTGGAAATTCATCCAAAAACCGGTAGAACACATCAAATTCGCGTACATATGAAATATATAAATCATCCAATAGCTTGCGATTCTCTCTATGCTCCTAAAAATCCATACCCTAAAGGGTTGAATAGATTAGCCCTTCATGCAAAATCTATAGAGTTTAACCTGCCTGCGCAGACAGGAAATCCAAAAGGGAAGATAATCAAAATAGAATCACCTTTGCCTCCTGAGTTCAAAAGAGTGGTAAAATAGATTAAAAAGAATAGTCTTTCTTCAATTTTAAAAACGTTAGTATATCATATATGATAGGTTAAGGAAATTAATAATATGGAAAATAAAAGTAAGAATAAAGTTTGTCAGAATTGTAAAAAGGATTTCAAAATTGAGCCGGAAGATTTTAATTTTTATGAAAAAATAAAAGTCCCACCGCCGACTTGGTGTCCAGAATGTCGGATGGTTAGACGTTTTTCTTTTTTTAATGTTTGGGACTTGTATTGGCGTAATTGTGACAAATGCGGGGAAAGAACTTTGTCTATATATTCTCCAGAACAGAAAGTTACTGTTTATTGTCAACTATGTTGGTGGGGCGATTCTTGGGATGGTACAGAATATGGAATGGAATATGATCCGTCGCGTCCTTTTTTGAAACAAGTAAAGGAGCTTATGGATAAAACTCCTTGTTTTAGTCTTGAGAGTGATTATCCAACCATTAAAAATTCGCAATATTCTAACGGTATTGGTTGGTCCAAAGACTGTTATCTCACTTTTTTTGCCGATTACTGCGATAACGTATATTATTCCTCCATATTAAACGGATTGAAATACAGTGCCGATTGTTTAAGAGGATTTAATTCGGAGTTGTGTTATGGATCGACTGGTTTTACAAAAAATTACAGGACTTTCTTTTCAAATGAATGCGATAATTGTGTAGATGTTTGGTTTTCCCGAAATTGTTATGGGTGTACTAATTGTATTGGATGTGTCAATTTGAGAGGGGCTACCGATTGTATATTTAACATCAAATATTCTAAAGAAGAATACATTAAAAAATTAAAGGAACTGGAATTTGATTCTTGGAAGAAATTAAATAGTTTTGAAAAACAAGCGTATGATTTCTGGTTGAGTAAACCCTATCGAGAATATAATGGTCATTCTCTGAATTTTAATGTAACTGGTGAACATGTTTATACTTCAAAGAATTCAAAAGAATGTTATATCGTGAATGGTGTCGAAGATTGTAAATATACTCAACTTATTTCAGTGCCTCCGGTAAAGGACTGTTGGGATTATTCCAGTTGGGGCAATAATGCCAGTCTAATTTATGAATCCCTTGCCATCGGAGAAAACTCTAGTTCTGTGTGTTTTTCTGTTCATTGTTGGGCTGATTGTTTCAATTTACAATATTGCCGTTGGAATATTACTGGCAAAAATAATTTTGGTTGTGTAAATTTAAAACGCAAAAATTTTTGTATTTTAAATAAACAATATTCTGAAAAAGAATACTTTAAATTAAGAAAAAGGATTATAGAAGATATGAATAAAAATCCATATGTAGATAGCAAAGGGAGAATATACAAATATGGAGAATTTTTTCCGCCTGAATTCAGTAATTTTTTTTATAATAAATCAGGCGTTATGTATTTTTTTCCGAAGACAGAAGAGCAAGCACTTGCAGAAGGGTATAATTGGAGTAATAAAGAAGATATAGTATATAACATTACGAAACCCGTAGATTCTTTGCCCGATAAAATACTGGATACTAATGATGATATTTTAAATGAGGTGATTGGATGTAAAAATTGTAGTAAAGGTTATAAAATAATACATGGTGAATTAAATTTGCTTCGTAAAATGGGCTTGCCTATTCCACATGAATGCCCAAAATGTCGTGAGAACAAACGGTTTGATAAAATGACTAAGCCGAAATTATATAACAGAACTTGTACGAAATGTAGCACAAGTATTTATACCCCTTATGCATCCAACAGACCAGAGATAGTTTATTGTGTTAAGTGTTACCAAGCTGAATTTTTATAAAAAACTTATATTTGCCTTTAAAAACCCTTTATGTTAAAGTGTTTTTACTATGGCAGGAAATAAAATTGATAAAACGAAACTCACTTCAGTTAACGTTGAAGAAAGAAACAAACTTGATTTTAACGCTGGGGATACAATACGTGTTTGGTCTAAAGTTTTGGACGAGAAAGGCAAAATACGTTTACAGGCTTTTGAAGGCATAGTGCTTGCTAGAAAACATGGAATGGAAATCGGTGCAACTTTTACGGTCAGAAGAATTGCTTCAGGCGTTGGGGTGGAGAGAATTTTCCCTCTTTATTCTCCAAATGTTGACAAAATTGAAATAACGAAAAAATCTCGTGCTCGTAAATCTAAACTCTATTATATTCGTGTTAAAGCAGTGAAGGATGTTCGCCGAAAATTGCGTTCGGTTACATCTGAAGTTGATGACGAGGTAGAAGTAGAAAAAACAGAAAAATAAAAAATAAAAAACATCTTTTTACCGGTACAGATTTTTTGAAACCCGCCTGCATCAGCTATGCTGAAAGCATTGCGAGCAGGCTTAAAAAATCCTGAAATTCTCGCGCCGTCGCGCTCAAAACCCCTCAAAAGATGTTTTTTATTTTTTATAACTTAGTTTTTCTTTTGTTAAAATATGATAAACTTTAGTTACGCGCGGGTGTTGTAACAGTAGCCAAGCTGCCTTGAGGTGGCAGTGTCCGTAAGGACGTGGAGGTGCGAATCCTCTCCCGCGCACCAGAACAGAGGGACCTTTCTTTAATAATGGTAAAAATGTATTTTTTAAAAAAACGAAACCTGATATAATAAATTTAGGAACTGCTTTCCCCCACAATCCCCATGCCCACCCCTAAAACATCAAAATCAAAATTATTTCTCAAGATTGTAATAATTACTATCCT
>Ga0209542_10009644_pt1 | contig 17653 bp, 33 predicted proteins | sample RifCSPhighO2_01_FD_184028 | JGI IMG/M metagenome (GOLD analysis project Ga0209542, IMG submission 184028) | Soil microbial communities from Rifle, Colorado - Rifle CSP2_plank highO2_0.1 (SPAdes) (version 2) | ecosystem: Environmental > Terrestrial > Deep subsurface > Rock core/Sediment ...
TCCCCCACTTTAAGCTCAATTTTTTTAAAGTCTTCAAAGCTTGCCATAAAAACATTAAAAAATATATAGTTTAAATAGTTAACTAATGCAGTAATGGTTTAATGGTAGAACATGAGCTTCCCAAGCTTATAATCCGGGTCCGATTCCCGGTTACTGCAAACTTTTATAAAACAAATATTCATCAACTAGACTATAGTCCCATAGTCTAGCGGTCTATGATACGGCCCTCTGGAGGCCGTGACCCAGGTTCGAATCCTGGTGGGACTAAAAAAAAGCTCCTGTGGTCTAGTCCGGTCTATGATCTCGGCTTCTCGAGCCGATGACCCGGGTTCAAATCCCGGCGGGAGCATTATGCGGGAGTGCCGGAGTGGTCAAACTAAACTTTAAAAATTTTAATAAAAGATGGGACCAGACGGGCTAGCTTCAGGGGTTAGTGGCTTAGTGCCTACGCAGGTTCGAACCCTGTCTCCCGCAGAAATGATCTGTAAAAATCAAAAATGAGAGAATTCATATATTACTCAAACAAGGGGAGAACTTCTGGAAACTTCACAGATTTAATGAAGGCGGGTAGAATGGACATAGTTTGTCATATAGTAATAAATTCATTCTTTCTATCTCAAAAAATGAGGGATGATGTAAAACTTCATTTACTTCTAAATGGTCCGCCAGATCCTCCAAAACATATTGAAATCCAAATAGAAACAAGGAAAGGAATTCCAGAAACTGGAAAACAGGTTGGCTCAATAGACATATCAAAAAAAGATATTGGCGGTTTAATCCAAAGGGTACTTTACAAATACAAAAAAGGAAAGAAGATAGAACCTTACAAGGGAATTTTCATAGAGAAAAAAAGTTTTGTAAAAGTCATTGATGAATTAAAAGACAAAAATGTATATCTATTGGATAAAAAAGGAGAGGATATTTCCAAAATAAAAATAGAGGAAAATCCAGTATTTATAATCGGAGACCACGAGGGAATTCCAAAGAAAATAAAAAAATATATTCTAAAAAATAAAAATGTAAAACCGATTAGCATTGGACCGCAAGTATACTTTGCATCTCATGTAGTTGTGATACTGAATAATATTCTGGATAGAAATGAGATTTGACCAGCATTTCCTGATGAATGAAAAATTAGCAAAGGAAATAGTCTTGTACTTAGAGATAAAACCAAATGAGTCAGTAGTTGAAATAGGTTCTGGAAAGGGGGTTCTTACAAAGTTTCTTCCTAAAGCAACATTAATAGAAATTGATATCAAGTTAGCAAACGAACTAAAAAAAGAATTTCCAAAAAACAAAATAATAAACGGCAATGTATTAGAAGAAAAATTAGATTATGATAAAATAATAGGGAATGTCCCTTATTCTATATGCGAACCTCTGATAAATAAACTGTTAAAATCAAAGTTTAGAATGGCTGTGTTAACAGTTCCAGAAAAGTTTTTGGAAAAAGGATTATTAAATTTAATAATTCCGAGGCTACTTGAAATAAAAACATTAAAAATAATAGATAAAAATGAATTCTCTCCAATACCTAAAGTAAATTCAAAAGTCATTTCAATAAAAAAGAAAAGGCTAAGTAAAGAGGAAAACCTGATTAAAAGAATACATCAATCATCCAACAAAAAATTAAAAAATCTTATAAATACAAGTCTATCCTTTAAAGAAAAAAAGGTTCGTGAACTAAGTTTGAATGAATGGGAGGAACTGTTAAATGTCGTTAAAAGAGCCAACATCAATGAGTGAATGTGTATACTTCACAAATAGAGTTCTAAACAATGAGGGCCGCATCAGAGCATGGGTGCTCAAAGAATTATGTCCAAAATGCAAAAAATCACTAATGTCAAAGCCAAAAAACCCCAAGACAGGAAAGCTCAAGATAAGAGCAAGTGAATATATATGCGAATCATGCGGATATAAAGAGGAAGAAGGATCATATGAAGGCAAATTAAAGTGTAGCATTAAATACAAGTGTCCATATTGCAAAAACGAAGATGAAGCTCAGGTTTCTTTTGAAAGAAAAAGGGTCTCGAGATTTAATGAAGAAAAACAAAAGAAAGAGTCTGTAGAAGCTGTAATCTTTGATTGTTCTAAATGTGGAAAAAGAATTGAAATAACAAAGAAGATGAAGTAATTAACTTTTATTGGCCAACTTAATATCTTCGGACTTTATGGTCTTTCTCTTTGAATGATTGGCAAACATAATGGCTTTTTTACCAATTTGCTCACCTATATCTTCAAGAACTTCCCTAAATGCAGTCTTGGCATTATCAGAAACCCTTTCAGCACCAGCTTTCTTCAACAACTTCTCCATTCCAGACAAAGACAAAGCATGTTTCATTACACTTTTTGTTAAGTTTATAGTTTATATAAACCTTACTATAACAAAATTTATAAATAAGGAGCACAACTACAAATTACCCTACTGTAAAACTAATTAGTCGCTGATTCTAGATAGGAAACCTTTATAAACAAGGTTCAAAGAAAAAATATAAAACACAAAAAATCAAAATTTTCAGTGTGAATGGAGTGATTTAAAGCAAATGCCAAAGACATCAAAACCAAGGGCAGGAAGCCTGCAGTATTGGCCTAGAAAGAGAGCCAAAAAGATTTATCCTAATGTCAAGTCTTGGCATAAACCAAACAACAATAAGCTTTTGGGATTCATAGGGTACAAGGTTGGAATGTCTCACCTTCACTATATTGAACAGAATCCAAACGTCAAAAAGCCAATTGAGGTTTTTTCTCCGATAACAATTGTGGAATGTCCCCCATTAAAACCTTTTTCTTTACGTTTCTATAAAAAAACATCATACGGATCTGAAATCATAACTGAAATTCTATCAAAAAACCTTGACAAGGATCTTGAAAGAAAGATAAAATTGCCTAAGAAAGAATCAGAAAAGAAAATGCCGGAATCATTTGATGAGATTAGACTGCTGGTTTATACTCAACCAAAATTAACGAGAATAGGAAAGAAGAAGCCGGAGATAATAGAAATTGGGATTTCTGGAGATCTGGAGTTTGCTAAATCACTTTTGGAAAAGAGAGAGATAAATGTAAATGAAGTATTAAATGAAAATCAGTATGTTGATATTCACGCAATAACCACGGGAAAAGGAAACCAGGGACCCGTAAAAAGATTTGGAGTATCATTAAAACAGCACAAGTCTGAAAAGGGAGTAAGAAGGGTTGGTTCGCTTGGAAACTGGATGGCAAAGACATGGAGAGTTGCCCACGCAGGACAGATGGGATTTCACAAGAGGACAGAATTCAATAAAAGAGTACTAAAGATAGACACGGAAAAAATGAGAGAAGGTTTCCACAGATATGGAAAGGTAAAAAACTCTTATGTATTATTAAAAGGTTCTATACCTGGACCAAAGAAAAGAGCAATAGTGCTAACAGAGCCTTTAAGGGAGAAGAAGGCATATTCGATAACAATAACTTCAATTAAAAAATGATAGTGAAAGATTTAGAAGGAAAGAAAGTAAAAGAGATTAAGTTGCCTACTCAGTTTAACGAATCCTACCATCCTGATTTGATTAAAAGGGCGGTGCAGACTATTCAAAGCAGCAAAAGGCAGAGATATGGTGCAAAGCTGGAGGCAGGGATGAGATCTTCTTCAAGACTGTCAAAGAGAAGAAAAGATTACAAAGGAGTATATGGAAGAGGATCATCAAGAACTCCAAGAAAAGTAATGTGGAGAAGAGGAACTCAGTTCGGCTATGAAGGTGCAACAGCACCAAACACAAAAGGGGGCAGAAAAGCTCACCCTCCAAAAGCAGAGAAAATATTTGTCAAGAAAATTAACTTGAAGGAAAATGCAAAAGCAATAAGATCAGCATTGGCAGCAACATTCAATCTGGAATTAATAAAAAAACGTTCTCATAAGATACCAGAAGGTTTCCCATTCATAATAGAGGATAAAATTCAAAATCTGCAAAAGACAAAGGAAGTAAAGTCAACATTGAAGAAACTTGGATTCGACAAGGAACTTGAAAGATCTGAAAAGAAAAAAGTTAGAGCAGGAAAAGGAAAGAATAGAGGAAGAAAATACAAGAAAAAAGTAGGGCCACTGATTGTTGTATCAGGAGAATGTAAACTATTAAAGTCAGGAATAAATCTTCCGGGAATTGAGGTAGTTAATATAAAGGATTTAAATGCTGAATTATTGGCACCTGGAACACACGCTGGAAGATTAACTTTATACACTGAATCATCAATATCAAAAATTGAAAAGGAGAAATTATTCAAATGAATGCATTCAATATAGTCAGATATCCTGTATCAAGTGAAAAGGCAGTCAGACTAATGGAGTCTGATAACAAGTTGACATTCATAGTTGATAGAAGATCAAACAAAACAGAGATAAAAAAAGCATTAGAGGAATTATTTAAAGTAAAAGTTGAAAAAATAAGTTCATTAATAATGCCAAGTGGAAAAAAGAAAGTTTATGTTAAGCTTTCACCAGAAACACCTGCTATTGATTTGGCAACTAAATTAGGACTGATATAAATGGGAAAAAGAATAATAACGCAGAGAAGAGGAAGAGGAACCTCAGTATACAGAGCACCTTCACATAGATACAAGTACTCACTAACATATCCGAAGACAGATGAAAAATTAAAGGGAATAATAATAAAATTAATAAGGGATCAAGCAAGGAATTGTCCGCTTGCAATAATTAAATTTGACAACAATGAACAGGCAAATATTCCTGCACCATTAAGTGTAAGGGAGGGCTCAACGGTTTATTACAACGATGAGAATAACTTAACTCCAGGCTCAATGTTGGAATTATCAAAGATACCAGAGGGTACAGAGATATATAATATAGAGAATAATCCAAAAGCAAAAAGTTCATTTTGTAGATCAGCAGGTAATACTGCAAAAGTATTAATGAAAACAGATGAGTACATTCTGGTTCAGTTGCCTTCAAAGAAAAAGAAGAAATTCAATCCTAAATGCAGGGCAACAATTGGAATAATCTCTGGTTCAGGATTTAGGGATAAACCAATATTAAAAGCCGGAAAAAAATTCCACATGATGAAAGCCAAGAATAAATTATGGCCAAAGACATCTGGAGTTGCAATGAATGCTGTTGATCATCCGTTTGGTTCAGGTAGGGGAAGACATGTTGGCAAGCCAAAAACGCCAAAGAGAAATTCACCTCCAGGAAGAAATATTGGCCTAATAAGAGCAAGAAGAACAGGTAGGAGAAAATAAAGATGGAAACCGAGTTCATATTCAAAGGCAAAAAATTGGAAGAGCTACAAAAGATGGATATTAAAGAATTTGCTAAATTAATTCCCTCAAGAGAAAGGAGAACATTGATGAGAGGATTTACAGACGCCCAAAAGATATTGCTGCAAAAAATTGACAAGGTAATTGTGGGAAAGTACAAAAAGCCAGTGAAAACACACTGCAAAGATATAATAATTTTGCCGAAGATGGTAAACTTAACAATTCACATTCATAAGGGAAAAGGATTCGAGCTTGTAAAGATTCAGCCAGAAATGATTGGACATTATCTTGGGGAATTTGTACTCACAAGACAAAGAATAAAGCACTCAGCACCAGGAATAGGTGCAACTAAATCGAGCTCTGCCGCATCGGTGAAATAAAATGGAAGCAATAGCTAATGGAGCATCATTGAAGATTTCGACAAAACAATCTGTCGAGATATGCAGATTGATTAGGAATAAAAGTATTGAAAAAGCCAAGGCAATCTTGGAAAGAGTCATCGAGAAGAAACAGGCAGTACCATACTTAAGGTACAATAAGGAGATTCCACACAGAAAGGGAAGTATGATGACTGGGCGATATCCAATTAAAGCCTCAAAAGAAATATTAAAAATAATAAAAAATGCAGAAGCAAATGCAGCCAACAGGGGGATGCCTTCAAATTTGACAATATCACATATATCTGCTCACAAGGGAGCAAGTACTCCTCGTTACGGGAGAAAAATAGGAAGAGAAGGAAAAAACACGCATATAAAAATAACTGTAAGTGAAAAAAAATGATTGAGAAAAAAATTGTTGCAAAAAATATAAAGGAATATGTCATTCAAGAGTATATTTCACATGAGCTGCCTAAAGCATCATATTCAAAGATTGATATAAAGAAAACTCCTTTGGGGGAAAAGGTAATAATTCATACATCAAGACCTGGATTAGTCGTTGGAAAAAAGGGATCAAACATACAGAGACTGAATGAAGTTCTTAGGGGAAAGTTTGGAATGGAAAATCCACAGGTTGAAATAGTGGAAATAGAAAGTCCAAACTTGGACGCAAAATCAGTTGCAGAAAGAATAGTTTCATCTTTTGAAAGATTTGGACCAAAGAGATTCAAATCAATAGGGTATAGAGCGTTACAAGATATAATTGATGCAGGGGCAAAAGGTGCTGAAATAGTAATTTCGGGAAGAGGAGTTCCAAGTTCAAGATCAAAAACATGGAGATTCTCTGCAGGACATTTGAAAAAGTCGGGAGATATCTCGATAAATCACATAAAGAGATCGTTGGTAGTTGCAGAATTAAAATCTGGTTCAATAGGAATAAAAGTAAACATCCTAACTCCAGACGTAATACTTCCTGATGAAGTTAAATTAAGGGATGAAATTGAAGTAAAAGTCGAGCCAGAAAAGAATGAGGTCAAGCAGATTAAAAAATTAAGGAAGAAGAAGGAAGAAGATGGTAAAGAAGAACGAACTGAAAAATCTTGAACACGAAGCTTTGAAATCAAGGCTGGAAGGTTTGAGAAGGGATTTAATGGCCGTTAACTCAAAGAGGTCTTCAAAATCATCAATAGAAAATCCTGGAAGAATAAAACACATAAAAAGAAATATTGCGAGAATATTAACATATATTAAAACTAAGGAGGTAAACAAAAAAGAATAATGGTTGAGATAGACCTAATAACTGGACTTCCTAAAGAACTGGGAATAGGAGAGTCCATAACCAAAGAGGGCCAGAGAATAAAAATAACCACTGCAAAAAGAAGGTTTGGAAAACTCATGACTGTAATTGAGGGCTTCGAAAGGGATGTTAATATAAAGGACATCGCAAAAAGACTCAAGTCAAGTTTGGCATGTGGTGGGACAGTGAAGAACAATAAAATAGAACTGCAGGGAAGCCATATAGAAAAGGTCAAAAAAGAGCTGATAATATATGGATTTCCTAAAGAGTCAATAGGAACATGAACATAAAAAAAGCAAATGGAATAATAATTGGCTCAAAAATAAGAATAATGGAATCAGGAAACAAAACATTGGAAGGGTTGAAAGGAAAAGTAGTAGACCAGACAAAAAACACAATAACATTGGACACGGAAAAAGGAATAAAAAAGATTATATTATCGCATGTGAAAATAGAAAATGAAAAGTAAAAAAATATCACCCAGGGGAAGGATACTAAAAGGTGTCTTAGTGAAGAAAGACACATTTGGATCTGCAACAGTAAAAGTAGAGCATATTCACTTTATAAAAAAATATGAAAGGTATGAAAAAAGGCATTCAAAAATAAGGGTTCACAACCCCAAAGAAATTGATGCAAAAGTCAACGACATAGTAAAGATTCAGGAGTGTAGACCAATATCAAAAACAAAACATTTCATAATAACTGAAATAATAAAAAAATGAAACCAGTGGACGCAAGAATAGTAAAGTCATTGCCGGTGGGAACAAGAGTTCCGACCTGTGACAATTCAGGAGCTAAAATAATAAAAATATTCTCAGTCAAAGGTCACAAGACTGTAAAAGGGAGATACCCTGCTGCAGGTGTTGGAGATCTTGTAAATGCATCTGTAGTGAAGGGAAAGCCAGGTACAAAAAAACAGACAGTACTTGCAATCATAGTGAGACAAAAGAAGGAATATAGAAGAAAGGATGGAACGAGGATTAAATTTGAAGACAACGCAGCAGTTGTATTGAAAGATGACAAAGGAAATCCAAAGGGAACAATAATCAAAGGACCAGTTGCGAAGGAAGCAGCGGCAAAATGGCCAGGAGTATCCAAGATTGCTCCAGTGATAGTATGAAACAAAAATTTTCAAAAGAGTGGAAGAGTAGCAAGCAGCCCAGAAAGCAGAGGAAATACATAGCTAACGCTCCATTACATATAAAGAAAAAACTATTATCTTGTCACCTATCAAAAGAATTAATTAAGAAATATTCAAAAAGAAACATTCAGATAAAGAAAGGGGACAAAGTAAAAGTCTTGAGGGGAAGTTTCAAAGGAAAAATTGGAAAAATCGAAAGAGTATTCACGAAAAAATCAAGAGTTTACATTGAAAACTGTCAAATAACAAAAAATGACGGGACAAAAGTATATCCTCAAATTCATCCGTCAAATATTGTCATCACAGAATTAAATTTAACAGATAAAAAAAGAAAGGAGAAACTAGAAAAGAAAAATGGTTAAAAATCATCTAAAAAGATTGAAAATGCCGAGAACATGGCCTATCCCAAGAAAAACAAACACTTGGATAACTAGACAAAATTCTGGTCCACATAGGATTGAGAATTCAATGCCTGTAAATGTTGTATTGAGAGATCTTCTGGGCTATGCCAGAACAACAAAGGAAGCAAAAAAAATACTAAACGACAAGGAAGTATTAATCAATAAAATTGCAAGGAAAGATCATAGATTTCCGGTAGGAATTTTCGACATAATTGAAATCCCTAAGAACAAAGAGAATTATGTAATGATTCTCAACAAAAAAGGAAAATTGTATTTGCACAAGATAAATGAAACTAGTAAAAAATACATAAAAATCATAGGAAAAACAGCTCTCAAAAAGAATAAAATTCAAATAAATTTACACGATGGAAGTAATTTTATTTCAGACAAAAAAGATTACAAGGTAAATGACACATTAGTTATTGATTTGAAAACAAAAAAAATTTTGAAAGAATTAAAGTTTGAAAATGGCTCCTACGCTTTCATAACTTCCGGAAAATATTCGGGAAGTTCAGGTGAAATAAAAAGCATTAAAGACAAACAAATTGAAATAAAAATTGACAAGGATGCAATAAAGGTTCCTAAAGAATATATATTCGTAGTTGAAGAGGATTTCATGAAAGATGAATAAAATGCGAGAAATAAAGATAGAAAAGTTGACTCTTAACATTGGGGTTGGTGAAGCTGGAGATAAATTGGATAAGGCTGTTAAATTGCTTAGTTTATTAACGGAATCAAAACCTGTGAAAACAAAGACAATGAAAAGGATACCAACTTGGAGTGTAAGACCAAAGCTTCCAATAGCAACAAAAGTAACCCTAAGAGGTAAAAAGGCTGAAGAAATTTTATCACGGTTACTAAAAGCTAAAAAGAATACATTGGAAAAAAGAAAATTTGACAAATTTGGAAATTTATCTTTTGGAGTAAAAGAGTATATCAATATTCCTGGAATAGAGTATCAGCCTGAAATAGGAATAATTGGCCTCGAAGCAGCAGTAACTTTGGAAAGGTTTGGATTCAAAATTAAAAAGAAAGCAATCCCCAGAAAGATAGGTAAAAAACATTTAATTTCAAGAGAGGAATCAATGAATTTTATAAAGGAAAAATTTAAGGTTAATATAGTTGACAAGGAGGAGGAAGAATGACTGCATCAGATCATAGAAAGATGTTGAAGCAACTTGAAGTTAAGCCAGCAAAGAAAGAGAAATTCATAAAACATAATGCTCCAAAAAAAAGAACAACTGGTGAAGCATTGAGAAAATGCAAATTATGCGGAAGAACAGGTGCACACATAAGAAAATATGGACTGGGAATATGTAGACAGTGTTTTAGACTAAATGCAAAAAAATTAGGTTTCAAAAAATATATGTAAAATGTCATTAAACGATCCACTAAGCAATGTACTTTCCAAGATACTAAATGCGGATAAAGTTGGAAAGAAAGAATGTGAAGTTATAATATCTTCAAAAATAATTTTAAAAGTTCTGGAGATAATGAAAGATAATAACTACATAGGCGATTTCAAAGAGATAAAAGAAGGCAACAAAAGCAAGCTAGTTATAAATTTATTGGGAAAAATAAATAAATGTGGTTCAATAAAACCCAGATTTTCCATAAAAGTAAAAGATTTTGAAAAGTATGAAAAGAGATATCTGCCTGCTAAAGATTTTGGGATAATAATTTTATCAACAAACAAAGGATTAATCATTCACTCGGAAGCTAAAAAGCAGGGAAGAGGAGGAAGACTGATTTCCTACACTTATTAAAATGAAATTAGATATTATAAAAAAAATAGAAATTCCCGAAGGAATAACACTTGATATAGGTAAGATTATAATAAAGGCAAAGGGTCCAAAAGGAGAGAATCAAAGAAAAATATTCCATCCTAGAGTTTTGATAAAGAAAGATAATAATGAAATAATTCTTGAATCAAAAAAAGCTTCCAAAAGAGAAAAAACTATGCTAAACACATTGAAATCGCACATCTCAAATATAATAGAAGGTGTAAAAGAAGGGTACGAATACAAACTAAAAATATGTTCAGGACATTTCCCAATGAATGTTTCAATTCAGAACAAGAAAGTGATAATAAAAAATTTCTTTGGTGAAAAGATACCAAGAAAAGCAGAGATACTTGACAATGTAGATGTAAAGATAGAGGGAGATATAATAACAGTCAGGGGAACTGATAAGGACAATGTTAGTCAGACTGCGTCAAATATAGAACAATCAACAAGAAGAACGAAGTTTGATAGAAGAGTATATCAAGATGGAATTTGGATAATCAATAAGGGAAAATGACAAACAAACCTAAATTCAAGAGAAGGCAATTCATGCTGAAAAAGCTCAAGAATAAATGGAGAAAGCCAAAGGGGCTTCACAACAAATTAAGGCTAAGAAAAGGTGGAAAGGGAAAAGTCGTGAAAATAGGTTATGGCAAAAAGAAGAAAGGAATTGAAATTGCAATTATAAACAATATTAAAGAGTTGATAAATGCAAAAAAAGACATAATCATTTCATCAAGCGTTGGATTGAAAAAAAAGGTTGAGATACTAGAAAAGGCAAAAGAATTGAAATTAAACGTTCTAAACGTAAAAAATATTGATAAGTTCATGGAAAAAATAGAGAAAGAAAGGGAAGATAAGAAAAAGAAGAGTGTAGACAAAGTGAGCAAGAAAGAGGAAAGATTGAAGAAAGAAGATAAGAAAAAGAAAGAAAATCTCTCGAAGGAAGAAAAGGAAAAGAAAGAGAAGCAGGAAAAGAAAGAAGTTTTGGAGAGAGGATTATAGGATGAGACTAAAAGTTCAGAAAAGAATTGCACAATCACTGTTCAGAGTAGGCAGAAAAAGAATAAAGTTTGATCCTGAAAAATTGGGGGATATAAAAGAAGCAATAACAAAAGGAGATATAAAGGGACTTGTAAATAGAGGCACAATACAAATAAAACAAAAAACAGGACAATCAAGATCCAGAGCCAGAAAAAAATTAGTTCAAAAGAGGAAGGGGAGGCAGAAAGGAAAAGGATCAAGAAAAGGAACATCAGCCGCAAGGTTAAAGCCAAAAAAGGTTTGGATGGCAAAGATAAGGGTGCAAAGATTATTCCTAAGAACCCTAAAAGAAAAAAGTATGATTGATAACATCACATACAAGAATCTTTACCTAAAAGCAAAGGGTGGTTTCTTTAGAAGCAGGAGACACTTGAAAACTTATATTGAAGAAAGGAAATTATTGAAAAATGGCAAGTAAGAAGTATACTGTAGAAAAGAGAAGAAAAAGAAAGAAAAAAACGGATTACAAGCTAAGAATGGGTCTGTTGAAATCATCAAAGCCCAGATTAGTTATAAGAAGGTCGCTCAAAAATATGACAGCACAAATAACAGAAAGCAAAAATGCGCAGGACAAAGTAATAATAAATGCCCATTCGAGAGAGTTGAGAAAGCTCGGGTGGAATCATTCATTATCAAATATTCCAGCAAGTTATTTGACTGGTTTTATCCTTGGAAAAAAAGCTATAAAGATTAATATTAAAGAAGCAATACTCGACATAGGGATCCAAAAAAGTATTATAAAATCAAGATTATATGCAACATTAAAGGGATGCATTGATGCTGGATTAAAAGTTAATCACGATCCAAAGATGTTTCCTGAAGAAGATAGGATAAAGGGAAAACATATAGGAAAAGAATCTGATTTCGAGAAAATAAAATCAAAGATACAAAATGGTTGAAAAAAAAGAAAAAATTATAGAAGAAGTGCCGGAAGGAATCTCCAAAGATAGAGGGTTCAATGTAGAAAATTGGAAACCTAAGACTGAACTAGGAAGGAAGGTAAAGTCTGGCGAAATAAATGACATAGATGAAATCTTCGACAAGGGGTACAAAATTCTGGAGCCAGAAATAATTGACGCATTATTGCCAAGTTTAGAATCTTCGTTAATTCAGGCTGGACAGTCAAAAGGAAAGTTTGGTGGGGGGAAAAGGTCCATTTGGATTCAGACGCAAAAGAAAACAAAAGAAGGATCAAACATAAAGTTCTCAACAGTAGCAGTTGTCGGAAACAAAAACGGTTATGTTGGTGTTGGACACGGAAAATCAAAAGAAACAATGCCTGCAAGAGAAAAATCAATAAAGCAGGCAAAACTAAGCATAATAAGGATCAAAAGAGGCTGTGGGTCATGGGAGTCTGGCGGAGAAAATGCATATTCAATTCCATTTAAGGTAAGTGGAAAGTCAGGAGCAGCAAAAATTGATTTGATTCCTGCTCCTAAAGGAACGGGGCTATGTGTGGAAAACGAATGTAAAAGAATTTTACAACTGGCGGGAATAAAAGATATATATTCAAAGTCAAAAAATAGTAAGACCAAATTGAATTTGATCAAGGCATGTTTTGACGCACTCAAAAAGTTATCAAAAGTAAGGGTGAATGAAAATTTCGCTAAGGAGCATAATATAGTTGAAGGAAAGATAAAATGAAGAGAATAGCAGTAATAAGAATAAGAGGATCAATAGGGATGAGGAGAGAGATAAAGAGTTCCCTCTCAATGCTTCGTTTAAATATAAAAAACCATTGTGTTGTAGTTAGGAATTCCCCAACATATGTAGGGATGTTAAGAGTTGTTAAGGATTATGTAACTTGGGGGGAGATAAATGAAAAAACTTTCTCGGAGTTGCTAAAGAAAAGGGGAAGGTTAGTCGGCAAAAAAAGTTTAACTGAAGATTATGTAGAATCAAAGACAAAGCTGAATATAAATGAGTTTGTGAATGAATTTTTCAATTTCAAAAGAGAGTTAAAGGATATTCCTGGATTAAAATTAAATTTTAGATTAAAGCCTCCTGTAGGTGGATTTGAAAGAAAGGGTGTAAAAATTCCATTTAGCCTAGGTGGTGCATTGGGATATAGAAAAGAAAAAATTAATGACTTAATAATTAAAATGTTGTAAAATGATAAAGAAAAGAAAGAAAGTTTCAAGGTATAGGGGATCCAAAACCCATGGCTGCGGCTCAATGAAAAAGAGGAGGGGAGCAGGAAACCGTGGAGGAAGAGGAATGGCTGGTTCTGGAAAAAGAGCAGACCAGAAAAAGCCGTCAATTTTAAAAGAATATGGAACGGCATACTTCGGCAAGAAAGGTTTCGCTTCAAGAAGTAATAAAATTAAAATAAAATCAATCAACATAGGGGATCTGGAAAATAGGTTATTGACTCTTCTAAAGAAAGATTTAGCAAAGAATGAAAATGGAACAATAAAGATAGATTTATCAAAGTTAAAATACAACAAACTACTTGGGTCTGGAAAAATAACAAAGAAATTTGAGATAAATGTGGACCATGCTTCAAAAGGAGCTATTGAAAAAATAGAAAAATTAGGTGGAAAGGTAAATGTCAATAATAGAAAGTCTGACTAATTTCCTTCCGGAAGTTAAAGGGCCAAAGGTAAAACACTTACAATTTAAAACAAAGCTCAAGTGGACACTAATAGTTCTCGTGAGTTATTTCATACTTGGAATAATCTCTTTGTGGGGTTTGGGTGAAAATGCACTTGAACAATTTGATTATTTGGCAATTATTCTTGGCGCTCAGTTTGGTTCTATAATTTCACTTGGTATAGGCCCAATTGTAACTGCATCAATTGTGCTACAGTTGCTGAATGGTTCTGGGATATTAAAGTTGAGAACTGAAACTCACGAGGGAAGAGCAAAGTTTCAGGGCTTACAAAAACTTCTAACAATTTTTTTCATAGTATTTGAAGCAATAATTTATGTATTTATGGGTGGTTTAAGTCCTCAGTTAGGAATTTCTCATTGGATTCTAGTGTTCCAGTTATTCTTGGGAGGAATGTTAATATTATACTTGGATGAGGTATGTAGCAAATGGGGATTTGGATCAGGGGTATCATTGTTCATTGCGGCAGGAGTATCTGCAGAAATATTTGTAAAAGCATTGTCCCCACTGACAACAACAGGATTAATAGCATTTGGAACTGGACAGGCGCCAATAGGCAAGGTATTTGTATTTTTCTACTCATTAATCAATGGGAATCCAACAGAAGCATTGCTCGCAGTATCAGCAATTGTATTCACCATCGCAGTATTTGCAGCATCGGTTTATACTCAGGCAATGAAAGTTGAAATTCCTCTATCATTTGGAAGAGTTAGGGGATATGGAATGAGATGGCCATTAAGATTCATTTACACATCCAATATCCCAGTTATTTTAGTTGCGGCGCTGCTTGCAAACATTCAATTATGGGCAAGTTTACTTGAAAGATGGGGGTATCCTATCCTCGGAACATTCACAGGAAATGTGCCGACGACTGGTTTAGTTTCTTGGATATATAATCCTGATTTAATTGGAAATTTAATTCGTGGCTCATTTACAATTATGGATTTATCAAGAGGATTTGTATACATTATAATAATGGGGCTTGGTGCAGTAATTTTCTCTGTATTCTGGATGCAAACTTCTGGAATGGATGCAAAATCACAGGCAAAGCAAATAATGGCATCAGGATTGCAAATACCTGGATTTAGAAGGGATGAAAGGATATTAGAGCAAATATTAAAAAGGTATATATTACCATTAACAGTAATGGGGGGGCTTGCAGTTGGATTACTCGCTGCATTAGCAGACCTGACGGGTGCATTATCAAGAGGTACGGGAATATTGCTGACTGTTATGATTATATACAATTTTTATGAAAAAATAGCATCAGACCATATGACGGATATGTATCCCTCACTAAGAAAATTCATGGCAAAATAAAATGTTAGACAGCTTTTTCAACTCAATATTTGGACCAATGATAGAAGCTTCGCCATTGGGAGCTTTACTCTTGATTTCATTTCTGTTGACAATGCTAATTTCACTGGCATATAAATTTTTCACAAATCAAAAAGAACTAAAGCAGCATAAGGAAGAAATGAAAGTATTGCAAAATGAAATTAAAAAATTAAAGGATAATCCTGAAAAGGCAATGCAAAAACAAAAGGAATTGATGGAGAAAAACTTCAAGATGATGGGCCAGAGCATAAAACCAATGATAATAACATTCATTCCTATAGTGATACTATTTGGGTGGTTAAGGGGGGCTTACGATCCAATAGGAAAGCTTATATTTGGATTAACATGGTTTTGGGTATATTTTATAAGCGCAATCATATTCAGCGCCCTGATTAGAAAGGTTTTAAAGATTTATTAATTTGGGATTAACAGGATGACAGCACCAAGACACAGGTCAAGAAGTTTAAGAAGGGTATTCAAAAGGATTACTAGGGGAGTTAAACTAGTTCATGAAAGAAGGAAACCAAAAAAAAGAACATGCTCCATAACTGGATCAAAATTATCTGGGATTAAAAGGGGAATTCCCTCGAAGATGAAAAGTCTTAACAAATCTCAAAAAAGACCTGAAAGGCCATACGGAGGAGTTTTATCTCCAAGAGCATCAAGAAGGGAAATAATAAAGAGACACAGAAAATGATAGGTCACTTATGCATAAAACTAGCCGGAAGGGAAGGAAAAAGATATTGTGTAATAGTGGACAGGATAGACAATCATAATGTACTAATTGATGGAAATGTAAGAAGAAAAAAATGCAACATTTCTCACCTCGAGATTCTGCCAAAGAAGCTCGACATTAAAAAGGGTGCACCAACATCAGAAGTTCAAAGGGCAATGGAAAAAGAAGGGATAAAAGTGACAATGCCAAAAGGAAAAAGATCTGGACCAAAACCTGTAAGAATAAGGAAAACAAAAAAGGATATAACTGAGAATAAAGATGTCAAAAAGCCAAAGGGAAAATCAAAGTAAGCTAGTTGAATTCCAAGTTCTAAATCAAGGCATACAAAATATTCACAATCAGATAAAAAATATTGATTCTAATCTAAGCGAATTTCAGATACTGAGGAATTCTATAGAAGAACTGAAAAAGATTGATGAAAACAGGGAAATTATAATCCCTTTAGGTCAGGGAATATTTGTAAAGGGAAGGATAATCGAAAAAAATAATTTGCTGAATATGATTGGTGCAAACATATTGATAGAAAAAGACACTGATGGAACAATAGCCAACATAAATAAACAGATCATGGAATTGGCCAATGCAAGAAAAGATACTGAAGAAGAATTAAACAAAAATGTTGAAAGAATTCGGGAGCTTCAAAAAGAGTTAAATCAATAAATTTATATTTCAAAAGCTTCTCAGTAAAATATGAATAAAAAGGTGATTACAATACTGTTGTTAATTTTAATGGTCCCCTTAGTTTATGCTTATTCTGTACCTGAATTTCTGCAGGATTTTAGGAATGTTTTCACGGGGCACGCAACATCGCTCACAGAAAACAGTGGAGTGTCAAGCACAAGTTCGGTTTCATCTACCTCATCAAGCAGCGCCACAAGCATAGGAAGTGCATTATCAGCAGACCAAGAAAGTGTGAGTAGTTCATCAACCGACATATCTTCCGTAAGCAGCGATGCTCAGGATAAATTAGTATCTTCAGAGGGAGGTACATCAGTAGCAGACATATGCCTTGAAAGCTGGAAGTGTACTCCATGGTCGAGTTGTATAAATAATCAAAGAACCAGAATATGTATAGATCAAAATCAATGTGGAACTTTTGACTTAAAGCCAGCAGAGACATTAGAATGTCAGGATCCGAACCAATGTTCAAGTGATGAAGATTGCCAAGAAAATTTCATTTGTCAGAACAATGTATGTATAGAAACGATGCAGGGCGATGAGAATGATGATCCAAATTTACTAAATCTTCCTCCAATAATTCTAAGTGAAATAGCAGAGCAAGTAATATTGGTAGAAAGCAGGGCAACAATAGATGTAATTGCAATAGACCCAGATCAAGATAGTCTAACTTATCATTTCGAAAACGGGCTAATATCAACTTCAAATGAATTCGTTGAATGCAGTTTAAACCAAAATGTATTATCGTGCGTAGGATTAAGTAAAGGAGTTTCCTCAGTAAAAGTTTATGTCTCAGACCAGATAGATGAAATATTTACAGATGTAAGAATAAATGTTGTTGAAGAACTCCCTGGGGAAGGGGACGCAATTGGGGGGCTGTTCAACACTGCTCCAGTAGCAAATGCAGGTTCTGATATAGTGGGATCAATAGGGCAGGAGATAACTCTTGATGCCTCATTATCTTATGATTTAGAAAACAATGTGGCAGAAGAAGGGTAC
>Ga0209542_10009645_pt1 | contig 17653 bp, 23 predicted proteins | sample RifCSPhighO2_01_FD_184028 | JGI IMG/M metagenome (GOLD analysis project Ga0209542, IMG submission 184028) | Soil microbial communities from Rifle, Colorado - Rifle CSP2_plank highO2_0.1 (SPAdes) (version 2) | ecosystem: Environmental > Terrestrial > Deep subsurface > Rock core/Sediment ...
AATGTTTTTGGATTCGATTCAGTTAAAGAGCCTCTTGTGAAGGTTGTCAGTTTGGGCTCCGACAGGAACATCTTCGGCTACTGGTTGGTTGTTAATGGCGGCTTGTATGGTAGCGACGTGGGCGGCGGCTATGCTTTTGGGGGTTTGGTATCTGGCGAAGCCAGCGCGCAAGAAAATGAAGGGGTTTAATTTTCTAAAAATAATGTCTTAGTCAAGCATTTACGCTTTGCTAGGGTCCCACGTCAGTTAATAGTGCTTTCTTATCAAGAAAGCCATAAAATTCAATTATATTTTCTACGCATCTAAATTAAGATACTCAATCCCTCACAATCTGAGAATACTCAAAGAATCAATCAATTTATAAATAACTTTTCCTTGAAATAAAAATCAAATAAAGAGGATAAAATGTTTACAAAAGGAATGAAAATAATGTTCTTTGTGTTTATAATTGGAATAGTTTTCTCAATTATATATCCTAAAGTTCCAATTATTAAAGATTCAATTCACTTTGTTTTAGATCCAACAGCCGGCTTTCTTCTGAATTGGAATGTTAGCTTTGGAATGATAATTATAACTGCTATCATTTCATTAATTTTATCATTGGTTCAAAAATATGCAACAGATCAGGAATCTCTAAAGCAATTAAAAAGTGAGCAAAAACTTCTCCAAGAAGAAATGAAACAATACAAAGATCATCCTGAAAAACTCATGGAATTACAGAAGAAACAATTAGAGTTCATTCCAAAAACAATGGACTTGACAATGGCTCCTGTTCTTTACACAGCAATCCCAATTATCTTATTTTTTCGATGGTTTAGTGAATACTTCACAATGAATCCTGAAAAAATTCTTGGTTTCTTCAGCTGGTTCTGGGCTTATCTAATCTTCTCAATTGTTTTTTCAATAGTATTTAGAAAAGTATTTAAGATGCCTTAAACAAAATTAAGTTTTATAACTTTTAATTCAAAAGAATAAATTTATTCTTCGTAATACCCCAAGGTGTTGCATCTGGGATAAATCAAGACAGGAATAAAATATAAAATAATTTGAAGTAAATAATTAGCTAATGCAAGAAAAATCTTTTATGGATTTTTCTGCACAGAAAATCTTCCAGATTTTCTTGTGTTCGATGAAATTAAATTGTTGCAGAAGATAATGAGGTCTTTTTCTATTTAAAGGGGCTTGCGGTGGGAAGTTTCACTTTGCAAACTTCTTCAAGGAATCTCCATGCAATCTGACAACTTTCTCATCGTTCGTTTTCACATATCCAACATCAAATCTATCTATTTCAAAATTCTTCCCAAGAATTTCTTTGAAGATTTTAATGCAGAATTTTATTCCTTCCTCAATCGTCATATTTTCTTCATAATCTCTTCTTAATGTCTCTTTGATCTTTTCGTCATTTTCCCCTATAGCATTTGCCTTGTAAGCAAAATAATTTCCAGTTACATCACTTGTATACAAATGAGCTTTTCCCTTATTTACTCCTGCGACTAATACTGCAACTCCAAATGGTCTAGCCCCGCCGTATTGAGTAAACATTTGTTTTTTATCTGCAATCATTCTTATCACAGATATCGGCTCTATGGGAGAATCATATGTTATTCTGTTTTGCTGAGAAAGTATCTGTGCCTGTTCCACAAGCATTCTTGCATCACTCAATATTCCGGCGGCACCGGCTATAATATGATTATCAATTTCAAAAATTTTATTTGCTGATTCAGGAGCAATTAATTTATCTCTTATTCTTCTGTCAGCAACAATTACAACTCCGTCTTTGCATACAAGGCCTATGCTACTGCTTCCAAGACGCACCGTTTTTTCTGCATATTCAACTTGCAATAAATGTCCATCCGGAGAAAACATAGTCGCGGCTCTGTCATAGCCCATTGCCTGATGTTGCATTTCTGTTGGCATATCCATTTTAGAAGTTACCTCAGAATTCTTTGTTTTGCAACATATTTAAGCTTTACTACGATTCATTTTCCATACTGATCACTTTTCAAAAACTCTTCAGTTGTTTTAATATCTTCTAGAGAGCCAAAATTCACCCAAAAATCTTCAATTGTCAGAACTTTAACTTTCTTTTTCTCTGCCAAGGCAGTCAAAGCATCTGTTATTTCATACTCTCCTCTTTCCGAAGGTTTTAAGGAAGAAATAACATCAAAAATTTCCTGTTTAAACTTATAAGCTCCCGTATTTATCAACCCAGTAATAATATCAGGAGATTTTTCTCTTATTCTTATTAGGAAATCTCCATCAACAATTAATTCTCCGAATTTTCTTGAATCTCCCTTTATTGCAGAAACATAATGATACTTATCCTTTCTCTTTAATTTCTTTAAATCTTTAGAAGAATATAAATTATCACCCATAACAACTGCAAAATCTTCACTGTTGCTCCAATTTTTTAAAAGTTTTATCGCATCAGCAGTTCCCTTCTGTTCTTTTTGTTCTATAAATGTAATTTTCATTTTCTCCTTCTTTGCCCATTCTTTTATCTTTTCTCCTTTATATCCAATTAAAATAGCAATGTCGTCAAATCCGGCTTTTTTAATTTCATCTATTAAATAATTCAAGAATGGCACACCATTCACTTCAATCAAGGGCTTAGGATTTTCTTTTGTTAAGGGAAGCATTCTAACACCTTTTCCAGCAGCAAGAATTGCGCATTTCATTGCATTGTTCGAACAACAATATTTATTAACCTATCCCTCAATTTATTTTCATGTCAGTTGTTACAGCAAGAATTAAAATAAAAGGAAAGAACTTCGAAACATCTGTTAATTTAGACGAAGCCCTTAAATTCAGAGCAGGAAAGGGAGACATTATTTCCGCTCTAGAGTCAAATGCAATATTTTACGATTTAAATAAAGGAACTAATGCATCAAAAGCAGATTTAATAGACTGCTTTGGCACAGATAATATTCATGAAGTAGCAAAGAAGATAATTATTTCAGGAGAGGTTCAAAAAACACAGGAATTCAGAGATGCAGAGAAAGAAAACAAAATTAAGCAAGTAGTGAGTTTAATATTAAGAAATGCAGTGGACCAGTATGGTAGGCCTTACACAGAAGAAAGGATAAAAAGAGCCATTGAAGAGATTCATTATAACTTTGATAACAGGTCTCCGGAACAGCAACTTCCAATTTTAGTTGAAAAATTGAAAATCGTGATCCCAATAAAATTAGAAACAAAAAGAATTAAAATAACAATCCCAGCTCAATATACAGGTCAAGCTTACGGAATTTTAAAGGATTATAAAGAAAGCGAAGAATGGCTCGCTAACGGCTCTTTGCAAACTCTCCTAAATATTCCAGCAGGAATCCTCATAGACTTTTATGATAAACTTAATTCAATCACTCATGGCGCTGTTCAGAGTGAAGAAATGAAAAGCTGAATTATTCATTTATTCAAATTGGTCCGCATTTAATCTCTATATCTTCTAACTTCATTTGGCTCAAAGGCCCTTCTTATTCCTTCATAAATCACACCTACAAGTAAAATACCAAACCCAACTCTTGCAACTTCCATACCATATCCTATTCTTTCGCTATCTAAATTTTTGAAGTTATCTGCTCTTATTCCTATTTTAGTAGGAGGTAATCTTCCATTTGCGACATACTCCCATCCAAGACCACCAAATGTAAGAGTTAAACCTAGAACAAGAGCACCAAAAGTAATACCACCAATTCCAAAAATTTTAGTTTCTAAATTTTCATTGCCCATAAACCAATAAGAAGTTTAAAATTTATAAATATATATGCAAAAAAATCAGTACACACCGGGAGAGTGTTAGGAATTAGTGGCTTTTAATCATATTTTCCTCCGTTGTTAAGTTCGTGGCTTTTTGTAATTTAATCCCGTTCAAAAGCATATTTTCCCAAGCATTTCCATTTATTCCAACTCCGCATTTATCCGCAGGAGTTAAACCTTTTCGTGCTGATTTTCTAACGAAATTATGGAATACCTTAAAGCCATCTTGATAGGTTTGAGTTTCTTTAACTCCTCTCCTTATCTTGTGAAACTCTTTTTGATGCGAGTGATGGCTTTCCACAGCGTTATTATTGATTATCTTTCTCTTTCCGACTATTGAGGTGTGTTTAACCTTTCTTTCGTTGCCCCAATTCCTAAATGTCTTTCTTATTCCATCCTGATAACCTGCGTATCTGTCGGTTATAATTTGATAAGGTATTTTGCCGTTCTGCTCGTATGCTTCTGTCATTACTTTCTGTGCGTCTTTGGATTTTCTACTTCTACCCGAATTAATAGAAGCCAAAAGGAATTTGCTTTTATTATCCATAACATTCCAAACATAATCAAAATTCTTATTAGGGTTTTTCTTGTCTTTTCCTCTTTTAGTCAAGATTAAAGTTTCGTCAGCGTTCCAAACCCCTTTAATTTCTGGCTTTATTGTCTTGCTGTATTTTTCCATAACTTCTGAAAATCTTAAAACCCATTCTCTTATAGCAACATGGCTTATTTTCAAGCCATAGAAACTTTGGAATTGTGCAGATATATCCCTATAACTCAAACCCCTATAATAACAATCCATAGCCAAACAAACTAATTTCTCATTTCCTTTTATGTTTTTGATAGGGCTTAATACAAATCTCTTTTTACAATCCTTACAGCAATAAACCTGTTTAACTCCGTTCTTGTTTTTTCTTTGTCCTCTCTTAAAGATATTTTCAGAAGAACAATAAACACAAATATCTTTTTGTGGAGTTTCAATAATTAAACTTATTTCTTGCTCTACTTCTGGCTTAACTTCATACTTCGCTTTAATCTTCTGAAATAGAATTATTGCCTTAATGTGTTTGCAATACAAACCCTTTCCACGACATCTTAATTCAAAATCCTTACACTCACAAGAATAACTATCAATATGAGTAACCCTGTATTTTCTCTCTGAATTTTGAGAAGGAACTAAATAAGTAAATTCATCTATCTGCGAGGGTTCGCCTTGCTCTAAAATTGCTTTTGCTCTTTCATCTCTCCACGAAGAAAAGTTTTTTAGATATTCTTGTGTGCTTTCCATATACCTCTATACCTATGTAGGTATATAAAGATATGTGTTACAAAAATATATATTCTTTACTTACATATGTATTTAAATACCCTTATACTCCTATACCTACATAATGAAAAAGAAAACGAGCATTATGCTTGAAGAAGAGGTTTGGACAGAATTTCGTAAGCTATGTTTGGATGAGAAAACAGAAGCAGGAATTTATCTTGAAGGATTAATTAAAAAAGAGCTTTCTAAAAAGGAGAAAAAGAAATAAAATGCTCTATAAAAATAAAAGAAATAAATGGGATAACTGGACAGAAAAAGATTATCAAAAAGAGATTGACACATTAAGAAAAAAGAAAACTTATGGTTTAGTTTGGGAAGAAGATAAAACTAAGGAAATTTTTGATTATTACATTAATTGGGATGGAGAGCAAACTAAAGAATCTTTTGGAGAAGAAGATAATAAATTCCCTGTTTTGAAAGAAGTTAAAGACAAATCAATTGATAATGGAGACCCAAAATATAATTTAATGATTGAAGGTGATAATTACCATGCTCTTGCTGTTCTGAATTTCACACACAATAAATCAATAGATGTTATCTACATAGACCCGCCATATAATACAGGAAATAAAGATTTTATCTATAATGATAAAATTGTTGATAAAGAAGACGGGTTTAGACATAGTAAGTGGTTATCTTTTATAAGCAAGAGATTAAGGTTAGCAAAAGATTTGTTAAAGAATGAAGGAGTAATTTTTATTTCAATTGATGATAATGAGTTTGCACAGCTGAAAATTCTTTGCGATGACATTTTTGGAGAAAAGAATTTTGTTGGGAGTTTCATTTGGAGAAAAAAAGAGGGGGGCGGACAAACAGATAATTATTTTGTTACAGAACATGAACCAAGAAGATATTATAATTTGGGTTTTTTTAGGAATAGGATTTACATGGTTAATATATCGAGGAGTAACGGGTAACTAAAATGGTTTATACAAAACAAGGAGGACAAGAAGAAGCCGAAACTATTTGTTTAGAAAATCATGCAGATAGAATTGTCTTTGAATTATTAAACAAATACAAAAATAGAAAAGGTTTAGAAATAGGATGTGGTAAGGGGCGGTGGCTTAAAGTATTTAATAATTTAGATGGTTTTGACATAAGCAAAAGATATATTAAAAATAATAAAAAAGAAATGGGGAATAGAATATGGGTTGATGATATAAATAAACCTAAAAGAACTAGAAAGAAATATGATTTTGTCATTTCAACAGGATTAATAGAACACTTTGAGAATTCATTAAGAATAATAAAAAATCATTTATTATTCTTAAATACCAATGGGATTTGTATAATAACTGTCCCTGCTTTAGGAATAGATGGATTATTACAAGTTGAAACATGTAAGAATCAAGGTAAAGATGATTGGAGAGAATACGGCAGAAGAATAGGAGAAAAAGAATTAGATGCTTTAATGTCTGCTTCTGGACTAAAAAATATAAATATAATTCATGCAGGAAGCATTTTAAGAGGATCACCAAGACTAAAAGATTTGGGTTTGGTTTTATTTGTTTTACATTGTTTAGGATATATAATTCAAAATATACCCCTTAATAGTTTAGAAAAGAAATATGGTCATATGCTAATAGGGGTTGGAAGAACATGAACCCATATGAACCAAAAGAATATGAATATTTATGTGCTTTATGGAACGCAGTAGAACCAAGAGCAAGATTATTAGATTTCCTTTATAGCCAAAATGACGATCAAAAATTTACAGCAGAAGCTATGATAGATTTAGAAGTAGATAATCATTTAAGAAGATATTTACAAAAATATTGATTTAAACTCTGTTCATCTTAAAAGACAACGAGAAAAAACAAGATTATCTGGAGAGTTTTCAAAGATTTATCTAAAACTTGCTAAAGAAGATAAACTTGAAGAAAAAATAAACAAGAAAATATCAGAATTAGTAAATAGCATTATTGTTGATGGTAAAATAATTAATTTAGACAAGATTCAGATTATAGAATCAAATAATAGATTAGATATAAAGAAAACAGAAAAAGAACTCCAATACCAGTTTGATTTATTTGTTCGTTCTGTTTGTTCTCCTTTTGCACCAGCAGATTCAAGCGGAAGAATAAAAACAGCATTATACAAATTCTTTGAAAAGGAATTAAAAATTGATAATTACTTCTTAATACAAAGATTAATTTTAGGAAAAGAAAATAATCAGTTTTTCGTGGATTCCATTAATAAAGCAAAAGAGGAATATAAAATAAAGATTATTGATGAAGCAAATAACCAAAGAGAATCTGATTATTATATATGGAATGTTCCTGAATCTGTGCCTTATAATATAAGAGCTAAAGAGGTTAGTTATAGAAATTCTATTATGAAACCGCACTATTCTAAACAAGAAAGCAAACCCGAAAAAGAATTTATTGATATTTTAGAGAACAAAGATAATAATGTTATTTGGTGGTATAAGAACGGTGAAAGTGAAAAAAAATATTTTGCAGTTGAATATATGGATAGTAAGGGAATTAAGAGAGGTTTTTATGTTGATTTTATAGTTTATACAACGGATGGAAAAATAGGACTTTTTGACACGAAAGGTGGAAGAACAGCAGAAGATTCTAAAGAAAAGGCAGAAGCCCTTGCTAAATATATAAAAGAACAGAATAAGAAGCGGAAGAATGATTTATGGGGTGGAATTGTTGTTTTGCAAGATGGAAGTTGTAGATATAACGATAGTGAAAATTACCAATTTAATGAGAATAATTTAGGAGAAGATTGGAAATTCTTGACTTTCAAATAGAAAAGCCACGCCTCTTAACACCATTATCTAAGCCACGAAAACTTAACACTCTCACACACCGGCAAGTTTAAAAACCCTGAAAAAATAAGGAAGGTATAAAGTAAAAGTGTAAGTAGAAAAAATTACTATTATTCTACTTTACAGACATTACGATTACAATGAAGAACGAGATTAACGAGGCACACGAAGCCGGAGAAGATTTCTCTGACGAGAATATTAAAAAAAGAAAAGTAGTTGTACCTGGAGAAATAATTGTATCAGGAGAGGATTATCTTCCTGGAGAAGGTGCCAAAAGATCAGGAGAGCACATTTTAGCTTCAAGGTTCGGACTGGCGGAAGAAGCAGGCCGTGTAGTCAAAGTCATACAAATTTCAGGTGCATTTATTCCAAGAAGAGGTAATGTTGTTATTGGCAGAGTGTCAGATATCACATTTTATGGCTGGCTTACAGATATAGATTATGCTTCATCTGCTTTTCTTCCGATAGAGGAGTCACCAAGATTCATCAAGAAAGAAGAAATGGATCAATATCTTGCAATAGGAGATGTTGTTGCAGCAAAAATCTGGAGTGTAAAAGGAAAAGGAATAGACTTAACACTAAAAGGAAAAGGTCTTGGAAAATTAGAAGGCGGATTTATATTTAGAGTAATTCCTTCAAGAGTACCAAGAGTTATTGGCAGGGAAGGATCAATGATTAATCTTATTAAGGAAAAGACTGGTTGCAACGTAACAGTAGGTCAAAATGGTTGGATTTGGGTCAAAGGCCCCTCAACTGATTCTGAAATCAAAGCAAGAAAAGTAATAGAGTTTATAGCAGATAAAGTTTATGTTGAAGGACTAACAGAAAAAGTGGAGGCTTGGTTCGAGAAAAACTAAAATGGCAGAATCATTATCCCCACCACAACAATTAGCACGCCTTTTCGGCGGAAGAAGAGAGGTGTTAGTTCAGACTGGTCAAGACACAGATGGAAAAGAATATATAACTGCGGAAAGAATTAATCCAACTAAAATAGTAATTAGAAAATATCAAAGACATCCAGTTGTAGATATAATTTGCACAGCTAGTCGATCTATAGAACCTTCTGATTTCTATTTTTCCTCTGTTGATACAACATTAAAGGAGTCTGGATTATAATGGCAAAAGAATCAAAAGAAACAAAGAGAGAATCAGGAAGAAAATTAACAGAAATGAGACCTATGATGGCAAAAGTAGGTGTAATTCCAAATGCAGATGGTTCTGCGATGTTTGCTTTTGGTAATACAGTCGCAATTGCCGCTGTTTATGGACCAAGACAATTACATCCGCAGCATATGCAAAATCCATCAACTGGAATATTAAGATGTAATTATGACTTGCTGAGTTTTTCAGTTGCGGACAGAAAAAAACCAGGTCCATCACGTAGGAGTCAAGAAATTTCCAAAGTCACACAATGGGCTTTGCTTCCCGCAGTAAACCTTAAGGAGTTTCCGAATACAGTTATCGACGTTCAAATTTATATAATTCAGGCAGATGCAGGAACAAGAACAGCCGGAATTAATGCTGCTTCAATGGCTTTAGCCCATGCAGGAATTCCAATGCGGGATTTGATATGTTCAATTTCAGTGGGAAAATTAGACAAAGATCTTGTGGTGGATTTAGATAAGTCAGAGGAAGATTTTGAAGGTGGAGAAGGACCAACAGATTTTCCAATCGCCAAATTTGCTAGCAAAGATGAATATACTTTGTTGCAGTTAGACGGCAAAATTCAACCAGATGTTGTGAAAAAAATCTTAGATTTGGCTGACGAAGCATGCAAGGAAATTTATGAAGTTCAAAAAAATGCATTAAAAGCAGTTGTAGAAACAAAGGTGGCAGAAAAATGAGCTCAATGAATACAAGCAATTTAACAATAGAAACTTTAAAGAAAATGTTTTCAGAAAACAAGAGATTTGATTCTCGAAAACTTTTTGATTTAAGACCTATAAAAGTTGAATCAGAAGTTTCAAACAAAGCTGAGGGCTCTGCAAGAGTGTTTCTTGGAAAAACAGAGGTTATTGTAGGGGTTAAGATGCAATTGGGAGCTCCCTATCCAGATTCACCTGATAAAGGCAATTTAATGGTATCAGGAGATTTATTGCCTCTTGCTTCGCCAAGATTTGAAATGGGTCCTCCTGGTTTCGAAGCAATAGAACTACCAAGATTAGTTGACAGAGCAATAAGAGAATCAGGAATGATTCAATTAGATAAACTCGTAGTCACTCCAAAAGAAAAAGTTTGGACAGTCATAATAGACATATATCCTATTAATGACGATGGTTCATTAATAGATGCAGCAACAATTGGGGCGGTAATCGCATTGAAAAATGCAGAAATTCCAGGGATTGATGAGTCTGGGAATCCGGACTATGACAAAAAAACAGGAAAACTTCCCCTTTCCAAGGAAACTGCACCTTTCTCATTCAGTTTTTTCAAGCTCGGAGACTCTTTAATTTTAGATCCAACAAGAGAAGAAGAGGAAGCTTGCGAGGCCCGAGTCACTTTTGGAATCTCAAAATGGAACAAACAATACATGATTAATTCCTGCCAGAAATCGGGAGAAACAACATTTACTAAGACAGAAATAGAAAAGATGATGAATATAATTCCGGAAAAATTCGATGAGGTCAACGAAAAGCTTAAGAAGTTTCTTTAGCAAGCATATAAATGGAAAGCGAATTTACTAAATACGAAATTGCAAGGATCATGGGTGCAAGAGCCCTACAAATAGCTATGGATGCCCCATTGCTTCTCAAAATTCCTGAAGAAGAACTAAAAAGAATAAATTATGACGCTTTAAAAATAGCTGAAAAAGAATTTGAAGCAAATGTTCTCCCAATAACAATCAAGAGACCAAAGCCATTAAGAAGAAAAGAAAAACTTTCAGCAGTAAAAGAAGATCAAGTTTCAGACGAGGAATTGGCAGCAAAAGAGCATGAAGTTGAAAAAGAAATTTCCCAGGACGCTCAGGAACTTGGTTTAATTGAAGGAGATGAAATTGAAGATTATCAAGATGAACCAGTTGCATCTGGTGGAACAAAAGAAGAGCAGTAATGATTTATTATTCTTTCTTAACACTCCAGGTCTTGCATTTGGGATAAAGAAAGACAGGATTATAAAATATTTTAACAGAAGTAAATAATTGGTTTGAGTTTTAGATGCCCCATAATTCACTATTTAAAAGATTTACATACTCAGTTATAAATACTTATTTTTATTAAAATAATAATGCACGATTACCATTTTATACAGGAAAATTCTCACAAGAAAAAAATTAAAGCATTGATAATTACTTCAGCCGCTCTAATAATTATATTAATATCAGGACTTTTTATTTCCAATCTTTGGTATGAAATAATAGACGCAGTTCCAAGTATAGGAAAAGTCATTTCAAGTGTAAAAACAGACGTCATAAGTACAACTCCTCTAGGTCTATTTTATGCAAATTTCATAGGAGGAATATTTTTTGTTCCCTCTCCAGATGAAGTAATATTCTATTATGGATTGGTTAAAACACACTTAATATTCCTTTCACTAATAGCATCTATATCTGGATTCATGCTAGCTCAGCTAGTAAATTATTATCTTGGACTAACAATAAGTCCATTCATATTACACATAGTATCAAAAAAGAAAGTATATAGCACGAGACGGTTTATCAATAAATATGGTTCTTATGGAGTTTTTCTCTTTAATTTCCTTCCTTTTCCAGCTCCTCTTTTAACCTTTGCCTTAGGAATAGCAAAATATAATTTCTATAGGTTGTTTTTAATTACATTTCTAGGAAAACTTTGTAAGTATGCATTAATCATATTGTTATTTATTTTGATTTCCAAATAATTTTTATACTCTCATTTCATTATAATAAGATGGATGCACACCATGTTACAAGAAAAGAAATTTCCCTGGACAAAACCATCAATATTAAACAAATTGTGAGAAAATCTGTGCTGTCCAAAGGCGGAACGATAATAGGAAAAGTCTCAGAAGTCAGGATTAATCCAAAAAATTTAGAGTTAGAAGGAGTATTAATAAAAAGAGACATTTTTAGAAAACCACTATACATAGGAAAAGGTTATTTTTCTCATTTATCTCATGATGCAATAATTTTGAATATAGAAGTCTCATTATTAATAAAAGGAAAACAAGTTTTAACAGATGATGGAAAGATTCTAGGAAAAGTTGTCCAAGTTCTAAGAAAAGGCAATTCCAATGAACTTCAAGGTTTAATTGTTCGCTCATTATTCAGTAAAAGATTTACTATACCTCCAAGCGCAGTAAAGTATATAGGAAAAACAATAATACTGAAGAAAAGCCATAATGCAAACAAGAAATATTTCTGGCAGAGATCTGAGTAAAGCAATCACCTCAGAAGATATTCTAGGAAAAGAAGTTTTTGATATAGATGGCACATTAATAGGAGTAGTTGAAACCGTTCTAATAGATCCAGAATCCTTAGAATTAATAGGGATTTCAGTTGATAAGGGCTTTCTAAAAAAAGGGCTTTCCATAGGGAAAAATTATATAGATAGAATAACCAAGGAAGCAATATTTCTAAGGATTCAAGTCGCATATGAAATAAAAGGAAAGTCTGTTTTTGATAAAGATGGAAAACTCCTTGGAAAAGTTTCTTCTATCGATCTTCATGGCCATAAAAATCACCTAAAGTCAATACATGTAAAGTCACATTTATTCCATTATATTCTTAATAAGGAGATAGTCATCCCAGAGAAATATATCGACACAATCGGTGAAAATGTTATTCTAAATAAAAAAAAGGAACAAATTGTAAATTAATACCACAATAATTCTTTTATACCTTAAAATTTCTTTTCCTATAATGGTCGAAAGAGTAGCTTTGTTGGACGCTGGCGCACAACTCGAGAAGGTTATAATGCGCCGAGTCTTGGAACAAGGTTATGAAGTTGATAAATTCCCCTTAAATGTTAATCCTTTACTAATAAAAGATTATGATGCAATTATATTAAGTGGTGGTCCAAGAAGTGTTAATGATTCTGGCTCTTTATTGCCAGATCCAGGGATTTATCAATTAGGAAAACCAATTTTAGGAATTTGTTATGGATTACAAGCAATTGCCCATCAATTAGGAGGAAAAGTTGTAAATGGAGTAAGAGGGCAATATGGAAGAGCAATTCTTGAAATAAAAAATCACGATGCTCTTTTCGAAGGGCTATCCTATCAGGAAAGAGTTCTAATGAGCCATTTCGATACCGTTGAGAGAGTTCCAGAAGGATTTGAAATATATGGTTTTAGCGAGGGGCTAATAGCAGCAATGGGAAATAAGCAGAGAAAAATATATGCAACACAGTTTCATCCTGAACTTATTCCAGTAACAAAATCCGGAAGTAAAATATTTCAAAATTTTTTTCAAAATGTTTGTGGATTTCCGCAGGCAGAAAGTAGAACAATTAGCCAGGAGATTGGACACGCTAAAAAACTAATTGCTGAATCTTTAGGGTCTCATAAACATGTAATGCATTATTTATCTGGAGGAGTAGATTCAACGGTAATGGCTCTTTTATTAGCGCAATGCGTTGAGCCAGATAGGTTGCACATGAGAACTTTAGATACAGGAACAATGCGGCTAGGGGAAATAGATGAAGTCAGATCAATGGTATCACAACTTAAACTTCCCAATTTCAAAGTTTTACCAGTTAGTAATAGATTTTATGATTCTATGAGGGAAATCACAACTAAAAATAGATTAGTTCTAGCAGGACCTCTATGTTATACAATAGACCCAGAACAGAAAAGAAAACTATTTGGAACAGAATATGCTTTAATCGCGCTAACAGAAATGGCAAATATAGCCCATGAAAATAATTTATCACTTGAAGATTTTCTTCTAGGCCAAGGAACATTAAGGCCAGATGTTATTGAATCTGGGGACAGAAGGGTTACAAAAGGAGGAGCACACACCATTAAAACACATCATAACGCAGTAGAAGCGTTAAGAGATATTTCAAAAGTGGAGCCATTAATAGAATTATTTAAAGATCAAGTTAGAACTATGGCTTTAGAATTTGGACTTCCCGAACAATTTGCTTATAGACAGCCATTTCCAGGACCAGGACTTTATTGTAGAATAATTGGCAGAGACTCTCAGAATACAGATTCGGATTTTGCTGGTTTAAGTCAAAGAGTGCGAGATATATCCAAAAAGCAAGGATTTAACGCTCACGTTCTGCCAATAAGAACAGTAGGAGTACAAGGAGATGAAAGAAGTTACAAACATCCTGTAATTGTTTCAGGTGAAGTTAATTGGAATGAATTTGCAAAACTCGCTATAACATTGCCTAATAAAGTTAGAGAGATAAATCGTGTTTTATACACTTCGGGAAAACCTCTAACTCTGGAAGAAACTCTTCCAATAACTCCGACTTTGATGACGCATCCAGTGATACAGCAGGCGCAGAAAGCTGATTTAATTATGAGACAAATTTCTGAGAGCTATGGTTTTAATGATTCAAGGCGTTGTTCACAAATGCCTGGAATATTGATTCCTTCTAATTTTGGAAGAGCAGGAGAAAGATCCTTTGTAATTAGACCTGTTTACACCCATGACTTCATGGCAATAATCGGAATGATGCCTAATTCTTCACAAATACCAAAGGAAAATCCTGAAGAATTCTTCCCAGAAGAAATGTTTTTAGAAATGGCAGAGCAAATACCTAAAGAAGTAAAAGGAATTTCAAGAATTATTCTGGATGCAAGTGATAAGCCGCCTGCTTCTACAGAATGGGAATAAAAGAAATGAATTTATAAAATCCTTATCCCTTAAAATATAGTGATAATAAAGGAGTTGTCCGCAAAAAAAATCAAGGATTCCAGAGGAGAGCCAACAATAGAAGTTTCCGTCAATAATTGCAAAGCTTCTTCTCCAAGCGGAAAATCAAAAGGAAAATATGAAACACCTTCTTTTCACATTTCGTTAAATTGGAATATTAACGCAATAAATTCTTTCCAAGAAATAAAAGTTTTAAATATATTTTCATTTGCAGATTTGCACCTAGTAGAAGATTTAATAAAAATCAGATTTAAATTAAAAAATGTAAAGCAATTCGGTGCAAATGCTTTGTATGCCTTGGAATCTGCAATTTTAAAAGCTCTTGCAAAAGAAAAAAACAAAGAATTATGGCAAATCATTAATGAAAAAGCAAAGCGTTTTCCAATTCCTTTGGGGAATGCTGTTGGGGGTGGCCTTCATAGCCATAATAAAAATGCTCCAATATTTCAAGAATTCTTGCTCGCTTCCCAAGGATATTCGTTCAAGGAAAATTACAAAATAATGAAATCAGTTTACTCAAAAATAAAAAATAGATTAAAGACAAAAGCAATTAATGATGAAGGTGCCTGGCAAACTTCTCTTTCTGAGTCTCAGATTCTGGAAGTTTTATCAAAATTTAGAAAAATAAGAATAGGAATAGATATTGCTGCCTCATCTTTCTATGGTAAAAGCAAATATCATTATAAGTTCAAGTCATTGACAAGAAAAGAACAAATTGATAATATTAATCAATTGATAAAGAAATATAATCTTCTTTATGTCGAAGACCCCTTAGAAGAAAATGATTTTCAGGGTTTTTCAAAGATAAAAAAGAAAAACCTAGTATGTGGAGATGATTTAACTGTAACCCACATAGACAGATTAAAGAAGGCAATCAAGGAAAAATCAATAAATGCTTTAATTATAAAACCAAATCAAAATGGTTCTTTGCTTGAATTGCATGAGATTTTTAAAATTTGTAAAAGAAACAGAATAAAAACAATTCTTTCCCACAGGTCAGGAGAGACCTTAGACACAGGATTAGCAGATTATGCTTTTGGATTTGGCGCAGATTATATCAAATGTGGAATCGCAACTCCATGGCGTGGAGCGAAATTGAACAGACTTTTAGAAATTGAAAAATCTTTAAAATAATCTTTCAAAAACTTTAAATACTCACATCCTATAAAAAAAGAATGAACAAAACTCTTTTGGTCATTGTGGCTATTGCTGCTCTTGTAGTAGTTGGCGGACTTTATTTTGCAAACAATTCTTCAAATACAACAGGAGTTACAGGAGGCGCAATTGTTGATGTCCCTTCAGATTCAAATGTAAAGACCTTTGTCGTTGATTCATCTCATCTTCGTTTCTATATTGATGGAGTTGAAAATCCAGATATTAAAGTCAACGAAGGAGATACTGTAAGAATTGAGTTTTCAAGTTCAGAAGGAATGCATGACTGGGTTTTGGATGAATTCAATGCAAGAACTAATAAAGTAAATCCTGGAGAAACTGCAGTAGTTGAATTCGTTGCAGATAAGGCTGGAACATACGAATATTATTGTAGTGTTGGCCAACACAGAGTTAATGGTATGTTTGGCAAGTTTATTGTTCAGTAAACTCTTTTCTTTTTTATTAAATTTATCAATAGAATAATTTAAAAACCCTTCAAATCTCTGCATATTAATGTGATAAGCAGAAGATATGCAGGTACAGGCTGAAATAAATCCTGAGAAACTCCGGCACTCTTTATACAAAAATTACAATGGAAAAAAAGAAAGAATCAATGCTTGAAAAAGCCGAGAAAAAGGCAGAAGAAATAGCTGAAAAAGTAGAATCCTCAATTGCAGAGACAGCTAAGAAAGTCAAAGACACCACAGAAAAAATAATTGAAGAGGTGGAAGAAAAAATCGAAGACATTACAGAAGGTAAGAAGAAAAAGAATTCTAAGAAGGACAATAAAATTGATAAAGATAAAGAAGATAATGAATCAAAAAAAGCAAAGCTCGCAAAATTAATGGAAAAAGCCAAGAAGCTTGAATCAAAAGTTTCAGACGTAAAGGATATAGATTTAAAGAAGAAGGTTAAGGAAACAGAAGACGAAAAAGAAGACACATTAGTTCCAATGGAAGATTATCTTAAATCTTCTATTCATTTAGGGACAAGAGTAATAACCCCAGACATGAGAAAATATGTTTATAGGAGACGTGCTGATGGTCTGGCAGTTTTCAATACGGCCTTATTAGATGATTTGATAAGAGAAGGAGCAGATTATTTAGCAAATTTCTCCGTAGAAAATATTGTTATAATTTGTAAAAGAGAAGCTGGATGGCTGGCTGTTAAGAAATTTGCCGAGCTAACAGGGATTCGACTCTTCACAAAAAAATATCCTGCAGGAATATTAACAAATACAACTCTTGAGAATTTCACAGAAGCAGAACTAATTTTTATATGCGATCCATGGTTAGATAAAAACGCATTGGAAGATGCAAAAAGAATAAGAATTCCAGTCTTGTCAATTTGTGATACAAATAATTTCACAAAAGGAATAACTAAAATTATTCCTGGAAATAATAAGTCTGCTAAAAGTCTTGGAATGATTCTCTATTTGTTAGCCAAAATATACATTGAAAAAAAGGGTTTAAAAGTTCCTGAATTCACGATAAATGATTTTGTAGAGGGTTGGGATGAATTGACTCCACCCAAATAAAAAATGAAATGTTTAGTTACAGGAGGCTTAGGATTTATCGGTTCATGGGTCGTTGATTCCCTAATTGAAAAAAACCATGAAGTAATAATAATTGATAATTTATCGACAGGAAATAAGGAAAATTTAAATAAAAAAGCAAAGTTATACCAATTAGATATCAGAGATAAAAAATTATCAGAAATTTTAGAAAAAGAAAAGCCAGATTATGTTTTTCATTTGGCAGCACAAATTAATGTTCGAAATTCTTTGGAAAATCCAAAAAATGATGCAGATATAAACATTTTAGGAACTTTAAATTTG
>Ga0209542_10009646_pt1 | contig 17652 bp, 18 predicted proteins | sample RifCSPhighO2_01_FD_184028 | JGI IMG/M metagenome (GOLD analysis project Ga0209542, IMG submission 184028) | Soil microbial communities from Rifle, Colorado - Rifle CSP2_plank highO2_0.1 (SPAdes) (version 2) | ecosystem: Environmental > Terrestrial > Deep subsurface > Rock core/Sediment ...
ATTGAAAAAATAATACCCGATATATAGATAAAACTAATGATTGTAGCACGGTTTTGTCAGTTTTCTCTAATGGATAAAACCTCCTGCTTTGTGCTTTAATCAAAGGTTTTATCCATACTAAGAGGCAAAGCTAGAAAGAAAATGACATATATCAAATGCCCGATAAACATCATTAAAAATGCAAACAATGCAAGGAGAAAAGGAAAGATAATTCCTGCCTTGAGAGATTTTGATTTATTCTTCATTGATTTAATCAATAAAATCCCTCCAAAAACTAATAATGGCGCAGCAACAAAAGCAAAATATATTGTTTCTCTTTCCATACTCCTAAATATGAACATTAATTCTTTAAATATCTTCCTCTCTCTCAAATCCAAACACATATATAATTTAAAAACCCTATTAATCTAAGCAAAAAATGGCAGTTGAATCATTCTTAACTCCTAGTGATGTTAAGTTAACAATTGAAAAAGAAGTAAAAAGAAAGCCAAGCATAGAGGAGCTTACAACCATTGAATCTCCAGGAAGACCAACCCCTGAGAATCAATTAGAAGAAACAAAAGAAAAAACAAAAAAAACAAAAAGAAGAGTAGAAAAAGCAGAACCCCAAAATATTGAGTACAAAAAAAATTCAATTCTTATTATAACAGAAAAGCCTCAAGCAGCAGAAAAAATAGCCAACTCTCTTGGGAGAACTTCAAAACATTACGAAGGAGGAGTTTCCTACTTTGAATTAGAAAAAGATGGAAAAACTATCAGAGTCGCTTCAGCAGTAGGGCATCTTTTTGGACTTGATTATAAAGAAGGTCAAAAAGGCTGGCCAATCTTTGAAATTGAATGGCGCCCCGCATATGAAAAAAAGAATTCTGCATTTACAAAAAAATATTACATGCTTCTTAAAAGACTATCAAGAGAAGCAGGAGAAATAATTATAGCAACAGACTATGACATAGAAGGTGAAGTTATCGGTTGGAATGTCCTCCGTTTCATCTGTCACAGGCAAACGGCAAAGAGAATGAAATATTCAACCTTAACAAAAGACGAATTACAAAAATCATATGAGAATCTAATGCCCGAACCAGATTGGGGAATGGCATATGCAGGAGAAACAAGGCATATTCTGGATTGGTTATATGGTATTAACCTATCAAGAGCCCTAATGTCCGCAATAAAAATGGCAGGTTCGTTTAAGATTTTATCAATTGGCAGAGTCCAAGGCCCTACCTTAAAAATTATTGTAGATAGAGAACACGAAATTGCAAATTTTAAATCAGTTCCCTATTGGCAGGTTATTGCCATAATAGATGATTTTGAATTCAAGCATCCAAAAGATATATTTGATGAAAAAGAGTTGGAAAAATTTAAAGACATCAAAGAAGGGATAGTAGAAACAAAAGAAACAAAAGAATCTATTCTCCCCCCTTCCCCATTTGATCTTACAACATTGCAAAGAGAAGCATATAACTTGCATAAAATAAGTCCTTCACAAACCCTGTCCACAGCACAAAAATTATACCTTCAAGGATTAATCTCCTATCCTAGAACTTCATCTCAAAAGATTCCTCAAAGTATAGAACCAAAAAAGATTCTTAAAAATTTAGAAAAACATTTTCCCCAAGCAAAAGAAGTCACTAGAACAGTTCCAATAGAAGGTAAAAAATCAGACCCGGCACACCCTTCAATTTATCCAACAGGAGAATTTGCAGAACTTTCAGATCAAGACAAAAAAGTTTATGAGCTAATAGTAAAAAGATTTATCTCAGTTTTTACAAAAGATGCTCAAGTCTTAAACAAAAAAGTCATTGTAAAAGCAAAAGACCGTCCCGAAATAGATTTCAGGGCATCTGGCCTAAAAATTATAGAAAAAGGTTGGACAAAAGTTTATCCTTCATATTTAGAAGAAAGTGATGTCCCAACTTTAAATAGCCCAGTAAAGATTGATGAAATAAAATTCTTGGAAAAAGAAACTCAACCTCCAAAAAGATATTCACCCGCATCATTAATCACTCTTTTAGAAAAAAAGAATTTAGGAACAAAGGCAACAAGGTCTTCGATTGTCGATACATTGTTCGATAGAGGTTATTTAGACGGAAAAAGCATTGAAGCAACCCCATTAGGAATGAAATTAATAGAATCTCTTGAAAAATACTCCTCTATAATAATAGATGAAAATCTCACTCGTATTTTAGAGGACGAAATGGGAAAAATTCAGGAAAGTAAAAAAGACCTAAGCCAAATGGAACAAAAAGTCATTGATAAAGCAAAAAAGATAATTACAGATATATCAAAAGAATTTAAGATAAAAGAAAAACAAATTGGAGAGGAAATCTTAAAAGGCATTCAAGTTCAAAGGGAAATTCAACAGCAAAATAACATCCTTCTTCCCTGTACAAAATGCAATAAAGGAAATCTTAGATTAATGTATTCTCCTAAAGTTAGGAGACATTTTGTTGCCTGTTCCAATTACCCAGAATGTAGGAATACATTTTCCTTACCCCCAAATGCACTAATTAAAAAATCAGATAAGTTTTGCGATTTTTGTAAATTTCCTAAACTTTTATCAATCAAAAAAGACAGGCGCCCCTGGGAATTTTGTTTCAACACAGAATGTGAAACAAATAAAGCGAGATTAGAAGAATGGAAAAAGAAACAGGCTGATATTTCCAATCAGAATCAAGCAATCACTCAAAATTAAAGACAATAGCAACTAAAAATTAATATAATATTTTTTAAATCTATCTATAATCTTTAGAACTTTTCTATGAGAACTATGCATTTCAAGGCGATTATGCCTTGATATATAAACAAATGCGCCACAGGGATTTCCGTCTTTATCATCAGCCCTCTGAATTAATATGTCCAGATCCTTGTCGCCTACAATTTTTACTTCTCCATATCTTTCATTTGCGTCTTTCCAATCTTCAATCAACTGTCTTCCAAACTCTTTTGGCAATATTTTCCTTAAACTTCCAATACTCTTTCCCACTACATCATCTTTAGAATAACCAAAAAGATTTGTAAAATTATCTGAGACTCTGCTTACATTAAATTCATTGTTTATATACAATAAAGAAAAATTATCATCTAAAAATCCTGATTTTTCAAGATTATCAAATATAGATTCATAACTTTGAGATCTTGCTCTTCTTAATTCTCTCATTAAGTCACCTCTCTCTTCTGTCAACTCATTATGCTCTCGCCTTAATGATTCATTTTCTCTTGCAATTTCTCCAGCAGCTTCTGGACAATTAAAATTAGATGGGTTCTCTCCTCTTCCAATTCTAACCAAAGCCAATTCCACTGTTTTACCTTTGATCAATCTACCCAAATTCTTTACTTGCTCGGATAATGAACCATTTTGTTCCATTAATTTTTTTCTCTCCGCTTCTTGTTTTGCAATTGTTGCCTCTAATTCTCCGAGGTTGCCTGGAAAATCAAAATATTCTCTTCTCATTTTTTCTAATTGCGATTTATATGACTCTGTTTCTGCTCTGCTGCCCGCTAACAAATTATCTAATTCAACATTTCTTTTTGTTGAAAGTTCAGATTGCTTTTTATAAGACATTGCGGCGGCCTTATTTCCTTCAACAGATCTCTCTAAATCACCTGCCCTTGTATTAATTGTCTCCAATAATAATTCAAGTTCTTTTGTCCTTTCCCTTTCTAAAACGAGATTATCACTAATAGTTTTGTAATGCTCAGTTCCTTCAATTTCAGCATTTGTCAATGATCTAATAAGATTATTTCTTCTTCTCTCAAAATAATTTTTAACCAATTTTATATCAAATATCCATTCCCTTATTCTCATTATTCTTTTTCTCCTTAAAAATCAGAATTAGCCCTATTTATTAATCTTTCTCATGCCCGAGTTTTTTCAGATTATTCAAAATAACTGCCTATTTTTCTCCATTTGATTTGTCTCTTCTCCAATAATTCATCAATACTATATTTTAACAACTCTTCAAGATTTCTAGAAATCGACGCGTGAAGTTCTTCCACAGCCCCGTCCCCATCTTTATGAGCTCCCCCGCCTGGCTCTTTAATAATTTCGTCAATAATTCCATATTTAAACAGATCCTCGGCACGAAGTCTTAAAACTTCTGCTGCTTTTTTCATCATTCCTTTTTTTTTCCATAATATTGATGAACAACCTTCTGGAGAAATTACCGAATAATATGCTTTTTCTTGCATCAATACTCTATCCCCAATTGCTATTCCAAGAGCCCCCCCGCTCCCACCCTCCCCTATAATACATGTCAAGATTGGCACCCTAATTCTTGACAATTCCAGTAAATTTTTAGCAATTGAATAAGCGATTCCCCTTTCTTCTGCTTCCTTTGATGCATGAGCTCCGGGAGTATCTATAAATGTAACTATTGGAAGAGAATATTTCTCAGCTAGTTTCATTAATCTTAATGCCTTCCTAAAATCCTCGGGTAAGGGCTGTCCATAATTCGCACAATGCATCTTTTTCGGATCTTTTTCTTTATTATGGCCTACAATCATTACTTTTTTCCTATAATCATTTAATTTTGCAAAACCTCCTATTATAACTCTTCCTTTTCCATAACATCTATCTCCATTTATTTCAACAAAATCATAAAACATTCTATTAATATAATATCTAAAATTTGGTCTGTTTTTATCTCTTGATACCTTAACTATTTCCCAAGCATTATTTTCCATGAAAAAACAGCTATCCCTTATCTTATAAACTTATATACAATTAACTTATAACACATTATTTTGCAATTGTACAGACAGAGAATTGCTTGAAAAAGAAGACATAAGTTATGCAATTCTCTGTAAGTGTGATAGAATTTATTTCCCTTTTCTATTCCAAGCCCTTAAGCTAGGCCTGACCTTTAATCTTGGGCTCTTACTTCTTAACCCTCTGGATTTCTTAGCTGCAGAAGTCAAACCTCTCTCAGCCCTCATCCTGTTTTCTCCCTTAATTATCCATTTCATCTTTTTATCATTCACTATTTCAGGTTTAGAAGGATCAACCATAATAACTTCAAAATAATAATATTTTCCATCTTTTCCAATCCAATAAGAATTTAGCACTTCAAGATTTCTATGTTTTCTAGCAGCCCTTATTTCAGCAACCCATTGATAACTCATCTTTAATGTCTTCCTATTGGTTTGTTTTCTTGACTTTCTTCCCTTGACCCCAACTCTGATTCTTTTTCTTCCTCCCCTCATAACTCTAACTCTATAGACAACAAATCCCTTCTTTGCTTTATATCCCAAGGCTCTTGCTCTATCTAATCTCAAAGGTTTCTTAACCTGAACAACAGAATTGGTAGCTCTCCACTCAACCATTCTAAGCCTTAATGTTTTCTTATCAGGTTTCTTCCAAGCTTGTCTTAAATAATGATACATTCCTTGTGCCATTTTTAATTCAGATAAAAGTGGTTTTTAAATCTTCGCTCAACCAGTATCTGCTAACAGAATATAGTCAAAACCTTTTGGTTTTGATATTTACCTATGCAGTGTTGCATAATTCCTAAAAATCTCCATTTATCTTCTACTTTCAATATCCAACCACTAATTTTTCATCGGCATACCGCTTAATAACTTGGTAAGACCAGAATTTTCTCTTTGCTTCTAAGCACATATTCTCAACTTTGTGTGCTCTGACTCTTTCTCCGTAAATTTTCTTCACAGCAGAGAAAATTCCTTCTGTACCGGGCCACCTCCTTCCATATTTTTTCTGTTTAGCCCATTTTTTATAGCCAAGTTTTTTGTATTTCTTGACTTCTGCACTTCTTTTCCATGATCCTTCAGCATCAGGATCTGCATTTTCTCTTATTTTTATTATCGGATCTATTGCATGTTTATCACAAAAATCAAATAATTCATTTTTATCGAATGATCCGTCTCCAAAAAATTCATTTATTTTATTGCCTTCTTTAATTAATTCTTCCATATGTTTTTTGGCAATTATTGGTTCGGAATCTCCTTCACCCTCGATAGAAACTTCAACTTTTAGCAAGTCTTTATCATAAGGTTCAGCAGTAATAACAACTTTGATAAATTTTTTTCTGTTTCCCTTTCCATATTTCTCTTCGAAATATTCTCCACTCATATTCATCTTAACTCCAGAACCATCTGTTGATGCAGAAAATTCTTTTTTATTTGGTTTGGGAATATTCAATGCCAAATTAATTATACGACGCTGAATAGTCGAATAATCGTTAAACTCAGGCACTAAACCAAGATCAACAAGCTGTCTTGTAATTCCTTCTGCTCCTCGATAGCTAAAGTAATTTAACCAAACAGCCTGTAATTTTATGGGGGAATTAGGAAATTGAAAAAGAGCTCCTCTTTTTCCTTTATTCATCTCAGCGATTTCTTTAGGCCAACTTTCGACCCATTCAAAATCCAGATAAAATATTGCTCTCTTCACATAAGTTTCATTAACTTTTCTCCAGTTTCGGACATATGTTACTTTTTTACCCCATCTCTTTTGTTTTGCTATCATTTTTACCTCCTTAAATATCTTAAGACCGAAAGGTTTATAAGTATTTACATGTAAATACTATTATGGCAAGAGAAATTAAAGCGGTTAAGGGTGGAAAAGTACACATCAAAGAAGATGTAGAAGAAATTTATGAAAAGAAAGTAACTCCCTATGGTAATGGTGCAAAACTTGACGCTCCAAAAAGGCATATCGGAAAGAAGGCATTTATCATTATCCTAAAAAAATAGGATTATTTATGCAACACTGCATCTCAAGTTCTAGATTCCACAAATCACGACTCCTATTTCTGCTTCGAACCAATTTTTCAATTAACCCTTCTCCTCCAATATATTCATAAACAACACCCCACCTTTCATCAGATTCTCTATCCCTTAATGAAATCCGTTCTTCTCCTGTAATCGCTTCTCCAAAAAGCGACATAGAACGCTTAAAACCAAAGTTTACACTATGAACAGAGACATCATAAACATTAGTCTGCATTAATAACAAAGTATTCATGGTAGGAACATCCGATTCGCCTGCATTTTTAGACAACCATTCAAATAACATATATTTTTTTCTCACTTCATCCACTTCCCCAACCCTTCTTTCTTATCATTCTCTTTTATTTCATCTCTCACGTCCTCAATAATTCTGTACATCTTTTTCTCTCTTGCTTTTGAAGCGTAATGATGAGCGACATCTCTTGTGTCTTTCGTAATCAGAATAATCAATTTCCCCGGAGCTAAACGCGCGGTTCTTCCCGCCCTCTGTATTTTCCTTATTGCACTCGGAATTGGCTCATAAAAAATAACGACACTTACTTCTGCGATGTCCAAACCTTCTTCGCCTATCGAGGTGGCTGCGAGGACATTAATTTCTCCGTCATTCAACTTCTGAATTATTTCTTTTTGTTCTTTTTGGGAAAGACCTGTCTCGCCTTTTTTCGCCTGTCCAAAAAATGTTTGTGCCTTAACTCCCTCGATAGAATTGAGTCTTTTTGCTATGGTGACTCCAGTCTCCCTAAACTGCGTAAAAACAATTACTTTGCTGTTGGAACTTTTTTTAAACTGCTCTTCAACCAAAACAGCGCACTCTTCAACTTTAGGATGCTCAATCTTTTTTGCTATCAGTTGTTGTAATAAAATTAAGGACTTGCTAAACTCCGGCATTCTAACAAGTTGCTGCACGGCTTTAGACTTTTTTTCCTTCGCTTGTTTCATCAAACCTTGCATATACTCATGCAGTCCTGACAATGTTTGTGTTTCTAACAATTCCATCGCATGAGAGATTTTAATCGCGGAAGCTGTAATAGACATTCCGTGCATTGCATTAAAATTCCGCGTGTTTACCCATTGCATGCCTAATTTTCCCTGCAATTGCAAAAGCGCAACTTTATTTACGGCTCCAAATAATAATTTTCTGTTTTTCAACTCATCAACTTTGAAATCGTAAATTTTTTTTAACAACAGCTTTATTTCCAAAAACTCTGGGGGAAATGGAACTTCGACTTTCTCAAACTCTAAATCCTGAAGATAAGGCTTAACATCCTCGCTCTCTCTGTTTCTGACTTCAATCTCGTCAATAGATAGATGTTTGCAAATTTCCTTAACATTTATCTCATCACTTCCCGGAGAAGCAGTCAAGCCCAAAATTCTCTGATTCTCGCTCTGTCTTTTATAATAATCAACTACTTTCGTATAATCATAATTTTTTAGACAGCGATGGGCTTCGTCAATGACCAAAAGCACAACTTCTTTCATATCATACAAACCTCTTTTCAAATCATTTGCAATGCATTGCGGAGTCGAAAAAATAATCTCCGCCGTCTGAAACAATTTCTTTCTCTTCTCTGAATTTATCGTTCCCATAAACAATGTCATCTCCGCATACAATTCTCCAAGCTGTTTCTTAAAAGTCTTCAAATGCTGCTCCACTAATGGACGCGTCGGAGCCAAGATTAAAATCTTTTTCCCGGGAAATTTTTTTATTCTATCAACAGCAAGCATGAGTGCGATAAGTGTTTTTCCGACGCCTGTTGGAAGGACAACTAAAGTATTTTTGTCCTTGGCAGTTTCGAATATATTTTTTTGATATTCTCTCGGTTGTAAGCTGACCATTAAGAGAAATAAAGTTGGAAGTATTAAGAGTTATCGCTCTTCACAGCATCTCCGCACAGGGATTTTTAGCGGTTTTTTTATTCTTCCATTTGGGTTTAATACCCCGCAACTCGTGACAACTCGTGAGAGTTGGCATGCTCGAGAGCTTTGCTCTCGTTGTACTGCGCTCCAAATGGAAACCTCGAGAATTTTTAATTCTCGAAGGCACTCAAGAACTCACGTTCTTGACGATTAGAGATTGCCGGTCGCGAAGTTCGAAGCTTCGCAATTCGAAGTTTCGCAAGAAACGAGAACTAAAAATTCTTCCAGAATTTTTTTGGAAGCGAGGGCTCGCGGCTTTTGATAAGCTGCGAAGCGAAAAATTTGCGAATACCCCGCAGCTTGCTGTGAAGAAGTGAAGCGACGATGGGATCGCAAAACATAAAAAACTTTCAGTTTTTTGGGCACAAAAATTTTAATTTTTGTGTTTTAGGCAATCTCTTTATTTTTAGAAAGAAATATTCTACTGGTATACATCTTTCCCCTGATTGCGTTAGATTTTTTGAGAAAGATGTATTAGAGATTCCCGAACTAAATTCTAACCTTATTATCGGGAATCTCTATACCACTCGTTATATTTGTTTTCTAACACGATAATAATCTCTTATCCTTCCTAAATTTTCATAAAGTTTAGACAGCTTCTCTCTAATCTCTCCCTTTTCGGATTCATTTAGTTGTAAATCGAGAAGGTGTTCATAAACATCCACAGCGTGTTTCCTTTTGTTATTATCGGAGAAAGATTTACCTCTTGTCTTAAAAAATTCAATAATGCTATTCTTGACTTCTTCTTTTTGTTTTTCATTCGCTATCTCCAAGGCTTTTTTCATAACTGTCTCAGCTATTTTATAATTTCCTGCCTTAATATATAAGTCACAGGATTTAACAAAATCATTTATCTTATTCTGATATAAGGTATTTATCTCCGCCGCAGAAAGCATCATCTTAGCAGCATCCGAAAACATCTTCCTATCTTCATACAAACCAGTCAGTTTCACGAAAACAAATCTTCTGGTCTCAAAATCTAAATCATTCTTCAGACAGTTCAACAGATAATCCATTTTAACATAGTCTCCCATCCCCCCAAGCTTTTCTTCGATCTCCTGCCTGATTCTTTCTTTAACTCTCATTAACTTTTTAACCGTAGCCTATTTATATTATTTACTATAAAAATGAAACTAAAATTTAAACCTCTAAATTTTGAGTCTGGCAGACCAATTGCCCATGTATACATCTTTCCCCTGATTGCGTTAGATTTTTTGGGAAAGATGTCCTAGAGATTCCCGAAGAGAATTTTGAATTACCGGATTTTTTCAAAATTCTCGAACTAAAATCTAACTTGATTATCGGGAATCTCTATAAATGAAAAATTCGCAGAGACCTATAATATTTACGAAGGCAGGAGAATCGAAGTTTCTCACATGAAAAAAATTAATGATGCCTGCAAATATACACAATTCCGATGATCATAGCACACAAATTAGGAATTGTATAGACAGAGAATCCCGATAGAAATGTAGTAAAATCATCAGGATTATCTGTATTATAGAAAAATTACTCGGAGAGAAAGAAATATCTTTTTCCGATGAGGCTCTTTCGAATTTAAAATTAAAAACAGACTCGATAGTCGAAATCTCTCCAGCAGCAGATCCAAAATCAACACCACATATTCTAAAAATATTGAGTGAACGCTCCCCACAGCAAGCTTTTGCCTGCGGGCAAATCCACCTACGGGCGGACTTGAGTACCCAACGACGACAAAAAATCGACAAGTTTAAGCTGATCTAACTTTCTACCTTGATTCTTAATATGATTTTGGTTATGGCAACGAACGAACTGTTCAATTAATAATTTCGTTGCCATAAACCCAATACAAAAAATGATATTCAATTTTGAGAACTTTATGTTTGAATCTTGCAATTTCTACACTCGCTCTAAAAAGCGATTAACAGTTTCATCACGATTTATCCCCAAGGCAAGACCATTGGGGTATTAACGAGAATAAAAAAGAACTTTCTAAAAATGAAATTCTTGCAATAATTCAAGACATAGTAAACAATTCCTTAGCTGAAGCAGAAATCGCATATTTCATTTCTGCAGTTTACAATAATGGAATGGCTTTTAATGAAACAGTTATTTCAATGAAGAAGAACCAATTAAGCTAACATAAAATCTTAAATACCGAATGTCCTAAACTATTCCACGATAAAAAAGAAAAACATGATAGATGAACTAACCAGCTACATCAAAAAAAATCTAAAAAAAGGGTATACAAAAGAATCTTTGCTTTGGGCTTTAACAAATCAAGGTTACTCCAAAATTGAAATTGAAAGGGCATTTGAAAGAGCAGACAAGCTCATGGCAGAAGAAGCCCCAATTCTGAAAACCAAGCCAGAAATTTCCTACACTTACGAAATCATCGGCGATAAAGAGATTCACGCAGAAAGAAAATATGAAAAGCCGAAGAAGAAAAGCTGGAGAAAATGGGTTTACAGAGCATTCCGATAATTGGGTCAGATGCTTTATTCCGTTGTTATATAATTTCAAAGATTTCCACGAGTCTATAGCGAGCCGTAGCTGGAATTGGCGAGCGATGACTGGTGGTATAACGAAAGACTCAAAAATTGAACAAGATTGTCTTTCGATATACCTGAAAAAGCTTCGCTTTTTTGGGCACAAAAATCTCTAGATTTTTGTGTTCGGGGAACATAAAAGCAACGCTCAATTATACATCTTTCCCATGATTGTGTTAGGTTTTTAGGGAAAGATGTCTTAGAGATTTCCGAACTAAAATCCAACCAGATTATCGGAAATCTCTTTATTTTCTTTTTGGGTTTAATACCCCGACCCTTTGGGTCGATTCCAAAAAGAAAATTAGAGATTGTCGGTCGCGAAGCGAAAAAATTCGCGAAATACCCCGCAGCTCTGCTGCGATTGGGATAGCGAATTTTTAGGCAATCTCTTTATTTATGTTCTCCGTTATAGTTGACATTGAGATAATCACGGCGATCCATACTTCTGATAATCAATACAAAAATCTTTCTCTCCTTTCTTGAAGCTTTCATGCGCGTCGTCAATTATTTCAATAACTTCCTCGATTTTTCTAGTAAAAAATAAAAGTCTTATGTCATTTTTTTCAAAATACTTTCTTCTCATTGGCTCTCTTCTCAGCCACTCGCCAAAACCTTCCCACATTCCTCCAAGCAAAATAATCGGAATGCTTCTGATGTGTTCAACCTGCGAGAGCTGCCACGCATACATTAACTCAAGCAAGGTTCCAACTCCTCCATGAGCAACAACCACCGCATTGGACAGTTCCATAAATTTATCTAATCTCTCGGAAAAAACCGCAAATTCCGCTTTCACGTCAAGATGTTTGTTTGGCATTTGCTCTTTTAGAAGTTTTATATTCAATCCGATAGAATATGCTCCTGTTTTCTTGTTGCCTTCTTTATGTCCAGAATTCGCCGCCTCCATCAATCCAGGTCCGCCTCCAGTTACAATATCAATATTTCTCTTACCTAACACCCATCCTAATTTGTATATTTGTTTGTAAGCAACATCATTTCTTTTTATCCTTGCAGAACCAAAAATAGCAACGCGAAAATGTTCTTTAATTAGATCTTTCAAAAACCTTTTTTTCATAACCCGATAAAATAAGATTACTATAAAAATTTATCAGTTGTAAGTATCTACTCAGCTTTCTGAAGTAAATTTTGAAGCTATCGTCGATGATTGAAAATAAGATAAAAATTGTGCAAATTTTTTATCGTCGGTAGCTTCAGAAAGCTAAGATAGTACTGAAAAACATAAATAATTGATCAAAATATACCAACAGACTCAAATATACATCTTTCCCCTGATTGTGTTAGTTTTTTAGGGAAAGATGTATTAGAGATTTCCGAACTAAAATCTAACCGAATCATCGGGAATCTCTATATTTATGTTCTCAGTTATAACATCAATTCTTTGAAATTGCAAACACTGTTTTTAATGCTACAACGATTGTTGAGGGAACATATAGAAATAAGAGAGCTCCTAAAATTGAGGAGATCCCGCGCCCGATTTCCACCCCGTTGAGTGTAACCCCCCTCATTGAGACATCTGCCGCCATTCCCTGAATTCCTGCGAAACTCGCGAGAACTACGGATAAAGAAGCGAAAAGAAAAGTTTGAACATCTTTTTCTGCAACGAAAAAGCCAAGAACTAAACCGAGAAGTGCAAGCACTCCTAAAATCACAGGGTTCGTCCCAGAACGTGAGAAAAACCCCACGAATATTGCTAAGACGATCCCGACCAAGAAAGCCCACGCACCTATTATATTTTCACGATACTTTACCGGCATTGCAACCCTTATTTTACAGATTAGTAATTTATTTAAAGTTTCCGCATGTTATGGCTTTAATTATTTCCCATAGATTTGATATATCTATCCCAACACCTAAATATTTAAATAGCGGTTTGTAACTATTTAATTACAACAAAATGAAAAGTAAAATATCTGTCTTGATGATAGGAACTGTTTTGGCTTTTATTTTCGCTATTGGTATAGCTAATGCTGCTCAAATTTTTTCCGATAATTTTGATGATGGAAATGTAAATGGATGGACAACAGTTAATAATCCCTCTCCTTTACAAGGAACTGCATGGACAAATACCGGCACCTTTGTAGAAGCCAAACCTGGAATAGACAGCGCTCAGGGAACATCCACACTTGAAAGAATAATCAGCACTTCTGGTTTTCAAAGCATTATTATTAAATATGACAGGCAATTGGGATCAGACTGGGAATCCAGTGATATGTTTAAAGTATCATGGTCTGCAGATGGTGTTAATTTTAATGCGGCAGAAGAGGTCATAGGGAATTCGGAAAATACATTGCCCGATGATGCGTCCTTTGTCCCTAAAACTTTCAACATTCCATCTTCGGCAAACAATAATGCAAATTTCAAAGTCAAATTTGAATGCACAACAAATGCTCAAAATGAATTTTGTAGAATAGATAATATAATATTAGAAGGTAATACGATTCTGAATGTGCCCACGATTGCAGTTGACTCATTCACAGCACCTACACAATCTCAAAATGGATCTTTGAAGCTTAGAAATACAGGAAATGTTGCTTTAACCAATATTCAGTTCAGCAGTTCTGGGAATGCGCAATTAAATTTCAATCCAGCAAGCATAACTTCCTTGAATGCTGGTTCAACATCGCAATCAATAGCTCTGTCTATAACAAACCTTAACACTCTTAAATTTGGCTTAAATCCTACAATAATAACCGCAACATCTGCAGAAGGCACATCTGTAACAACAGCGTCTTTCAATGTCCAAAAAACATTCTGTAAAGCAGGTAGTGTTGGGGGGAATTTAGAAATAACAGATATTAAGATAGATAATCAGGGAGAAGGGAGTGATGATGAGTGGAAACTTCTCGATACTATTGAAGTTGAAGTTCAGGTTGATAATGACGGAAACGATGATGTTGATGATGTTTTTGTCGAGCTGGGTTTATTCGATTCTGATGGAAACAATAAAGTTAACGATTTGGATTTTGATAATGCTGACGAAGAAGAGTTCGATATCGGAAGAATTAATGACGGAAAAGATGAGACTGTAACATTCAAATTTAAGATTCCTACCGACATGGATGATGGAAGCTATAGGTTGGCTGTGAAAACATACAGCGATGATGTTGGAGAGGAAGTAGAATGCGTTGATGAATCAACTGACTTGAGCGATGATATTTTTGAAAATATTGATATTGATAGAGAAACCGATGAAGGTAAGTTTATCGCTTTCGATAACTTAATCTTGACTCCGAGTCAGGCAACATGTGAAGAGTCTGTTTCATTCACATTTGATGTTGTCAATATCGGAGATGAAGATCAGGATCAGGTTAAGGTTGACCTAATCAGCTCCCAGCTCGGAATTAGCGAATCTTTTGAGATAAGAAACGATTTGGATCAGGGAGATGAAGAAGGCGTGACTTTTGATTTTATTATCCCAAACAATGCTCAGGATGGAATATATCAATTGAGATTGAGTTCTGAATATGATTACAGAAGCGGTTCATACAGGGAATCATCTGAAGAAGACAAGCTTGTTCCTATTACTATTCTTGGATGCCAAGTTGGATCGCCCGGATCTTCAGGCGGAACACCAACACCTTCAAATACAAGAATCGCGTCAATTTCTGCTGTACTTGATTCAGATGCAATGGCGGGAGAGGAACTTGTTGTTCGATCAACAATTACAAATCTTGGAACAGAAACAAAGAGCTTTATTGTTGATGCAAAAGATTTTAGCTCGTGGGCAGAACTCGATAGCATATCCGAGAGAATTTTGAATCTTGCGGGTGGAGCCAGCAGAGATATAACATTTAGATTTAATGTTGATGCAGATGCAGAAGGAGAAGAAAGTTTTATAATTGAAGTCTCATCCGGAGCCGACTTTGAGGCGAGAGAAGTCGCAGTTAACATTGAAGGAGAGGGAAGCGGAAGTGGTGGAATTACAGGAGCCGCGATTGGATTTGGAGATAATGCTTACATATGGATAATCGGAATAGTCAATGTGATCCTTATCATATTGATCATTATCGTTGCTGTTAGGATTTCGAGGAGATGAATTTTCTCGGACAGTATGAGTAAACTAAAAAAGATTTATCTTTTCATCCCCATAATAATTAAAAAGCTGTTCTTCTCAAATTTCATATGCCAAAAAAAGAAGGTTCTGAAGATTCTAAGAAAAGTGAAGAAGAAAAAAAATTAACAGACGTTCCTGGCATTGGTCCCGGAATAGCCTCGAAATTAGAAGCTGCCGGCGTTTACGATTTAATGGGCTTAGCGGTAATGTCTCCTCCAGCCCTATCGGAAATGGCAGGTATTGGAGAAGCGGTAGCGAGGAAAGCCATTCAGGCAGCTCGTTCAATGATGAACCTTGGCTTCATGGATGCGGCAGAATTTGCAAAAAAACGCGAAGATATTTTATACATAACAACCGGCTCTCAGAATCTAAACGGCCTTTTAGGAGGAAAGGGTATTGAAACAAAGGCGATAACAGAAGCATACGGGGCTTTTGGAAGTGGGAAAAGCCAGCTTGCATTCACGCTCGCAGTAAATGTCCAACGCCCCAAAGAACAAGGCGGCGCAGATGGTAAAGCAGTCTACATTGATACAGAAGGAACATTCCGCCCGGACAGAATAAAACAACTGGCAGAAGGGATTGGGGCTGTTCCGGAAAAAGTTCTCAAGAATATTCTTGTTGCACGAGCATTCAACTCAGATCATCAAATCCTTCTCTTAGATAAAGTATCTGAAATGATTAGGGAAGGTGAGCCGATTAAACTGATGATAATTGACTCGTTAACGGCGCATTTTAGGGCAGAATTTTCCGGAAGGGGGCAATTAGCAGACAGGCAGCAAAAGCTTAACAGATATCTTCATAATCTCATGAAACTTGCTGAACAGCACAATCTTGCGATTTTTGTGACGAATCAGGTGATGGCTAATCCTGCAGTAATGTTTGGAGATCCCACGACAGCTATCGGAGGCCACATATTGGGACACGCCAGCACATATAGGCTATATCTTCGTCGTGGAAAAGCTGGAAGCAGAGTAGCAAAATTAATTGATTCGCCAAACCTTCCAGAAAACGAAGCTCAATTCTTTTTGACTGAACATGGCGTGAGGGATGAAGGATAACTCTTCTTCTCTTTTATCTTCAAATTGCTCAATCCCGCTGCAAACAAAACTATCGAGCCAGCATAGAATATTGCACTTAATGTTAGAAAATCAATTATGTATCCGCCAAGTATAACTGCAAATCCAGAAAAAACGGCAATCCACGCATGATATCTTCCAATTAAACCTCCTCTTTTTTCATTATCGGTAAAATCTCCGACAATCGCTTTTTCTCCGGTTTTCTGCATAGCTCCAAAAACACCCAATATTATTTGAAGAAAATAAATTTGCCAAATTTCTGTTACAATAGGAAAAAGTAAAAACAAAAAGGCCATGCCCCAATTGCTTATCAGCAAAAATATTTTTCTTCCAATTCTATCTGATAAATCTCCTATATATTTGTGAACTAAAGCCGCGCTGATCGTAAAAAGTCCAAACGCCATTCCAAATTGTGAAAAATTAGCGCCAATCTCGTTGATGAAGATAATGTAAAAAGGAAATACGATCCCTGCTCCAAAAAGTGCAATGCTTTGCGATATCATTAACCACTTCATTCTTTCATTAACCATCTCGCAGTTTTTTACCTCTTAACGGCTCATTCGTAATTATTCCATAAGGACTTTTATTCAAGCTCCACATCAATTCATCTTTACTATCTGGAGACCATAAAAACACAGGCCATCCTTTGTTTATTAAATTATCAATTGTTTTTTCATCAACCTCCTTATTGATGCTTAGCAAATCAGGTTTGATAATCTTTCTAATTCCTCTTCGAGTAAATTCTTTTCTCAAGAAAAAAGGAAGATTTTTCAAGTCCTCTGGTGGCACTTCTTTTCGTATTTCTTCATTCCAATTCGTATCCATAAAAATAAAAACAGTTCTAATATTTTTATCAAGTTTCTTTAGTCTATACAAAACTATTGGATTAAATGAACTCAAGTAGACATAGTCTTGTGCGTTATTACGGATAAAACCGTTGATTATAACACCGAGCGAAAGGTTTTATCCGTTAGAGAAAACCGAACCAAATGTATTATAATTATCGGTTTTCTCTATAAATTACATTATCGGTCAAATAAATTTCAACATCTAAAATTACTCCGAATAGTCCATAACCTCCAATTACCAATCCAAACAATTCAGGATTTTCTTTTCTGCCGACATTAACTATTTCTCCATTAGCTATAGTATGAGAAATTAATAATCGGATATATTCGGTACTAATATATCCTTTCTCAAAGCTCTCTTTACTTCCATCACCAAACTCTTCTTATCAAAATATGCTTTCGTTGCGAGATAGCTTTTGTTATTTTTCCAATACTGTTCAATCGGATTTACTTCTGGACTG
>Ga0209542_10009647_pt1 | contig 17652 bp, 13 predicted proteins | sample RifCSPhighO2_01_FD_184028 | JGI IMG/M metagenome (GOLD analysis project Ga0209542, IMG submission 184028) | Soil microbial communities from Rifle, Colorado - Rifle CSP2_plank highO2_0.1 (SPAdes) (version 2) | ecosystem: Environmental > Terrestrial > Deep subsurface > Rock core/Sediment ...
TACGTTGCGACAGCGCGCGCTGGTGGTACCGGACAAGGCCCAACGCGTGTACAACTTCCATCGCAACACCCTCAAGGGCCTGGCCGAGATGCTCGCCGCCGCGGGCCTTGAACACCCATCGCAGCTGTCGGCCAAGCACTTGGTACGGCGCATGTCGGCGACCGAGATCAAACTGTTCTCGCAGCTGCATGTGTTCCTTAAACCAGGAGAGTTGCTGACCGGTGAAATCAATGGCGAGTTCTACTCGCGGATGTGGCAGATGGCACGGGCGGACAGTTTCGAGCCCAATGAGGTGGCGGCGGCCTGACCTTCGCGGCCCCGACATTGCGCGTCACCAACGCAGCGATTTGATCGGGGCCGGCTCCTTCATGACGATGAAGCCGTAATCGCCAATCAGGTAAATTCGGTAGAACTGGCTTTCCACCAGCGGCGAGTAGTCTAGATAACCCACCCGTGTCGCGTTGCGCCGCTCCTTCTCCGCCACCACGTTGGTGATGCCCACTTTCGGCAGGTTTTCAGCCAGCATGTAGAAGTCGACGTTCAGCAGATAATGCAACACCGGCAGTTGCTTGAACGAACCCGCGGCTCCCAGCAGCCAGTGATCGGAATAGGTCACCGACATGTAGATGCGCTTGGCGTCACGCAAGGGTTGATGGCTGGCGATGTCGCGTTCAAGGCTGCTCAGCGCACTGCTGGCGAAGGCCTTTTGCACCGTCAGGACCCGGCCATAGGCAAACGACAACGACAGCATGGCCAGCAGCGGCACCAGCAACAACAGTGGCAGGCGTTCATGAAGCATTGCCAGCGCCAGATGACTCAAATAGAACAGCAGCACCAGCAACACCGCAAACCCCATCAAGGTCCTGGCGCCTTCATTGAAGTCGCGAAAGAGCAGCGCGACACCGGACACCAACAACACCAAGACCGGCACGGTCAGCAGACACAGCAGGCCGATCAGGAGCTTCTTGGTTGCGCTGTCCTTGCGCCTGATAATTTCCAATGCCAGACAAACAGCGCCGGCAACGGCGCACAGCAACAACCCGGCAGACACCCAGGAAAATCCGCCATGGAACAGCAGCACGACTTTTTCCAGCACTCGCGCGATGTTCATGTGGATTTGCAGCAAAGGCTGCGTTCCCCCGTTGAGCAGCAACGTGCGGTCCTGTCCCATGAAGGGAAATGCACTGACGCAGTAAATCAGCCAGCCGAGAAGCAGCTGGGCGATCCTCCAGCCGATCAAGCCGCCCCACCGCTCCCAGGCCACTTGGTCATTGACTGCCCTGAGCACTTCCAGACAGCACAGGCCAAGAAACACATTGATGCTGACTTGATACAAGCCCAGCGCCAGCGCGATCAGGAAGGAAGGCACCAGCCATTGCAAAATACGTGAAGGGTGATGAAACGTGATGGCGTAGATCACCGCCACCACGCTCAGTGTCATGACCGGACCGTCGTATTGATAGGTCAGGTTTTGCAGGAAGAACGGGTTGTACCAGAGCGGCAACAGCACCAGGCAACAGGCAACGGTCGGTTGGCGGAAGTGATGAAAGGTCAGGCTGGTCAGTGCCCAGGACATGACCAGGGTGGCGATCAACAGCGGCAGGGGAAAGATGTTCGGCGCGCCGTTGCTGAAGGTCAGCGCTTTGTAGAACAACTCGGCGAACAATCGCCCTTCCTTTGCCCAGGCCATACCGGCCGAGAGCGAACGCCAGTTGTCATCGATGTAGGGAAAATCCGCGAGGATCAGCGGCAGGACATACACAAAGGTTGCGAACAGAAAAAACAGCCAGGCCTGGCGGCGAGTGAGTTCCTTGATGAAGAAATCGCTGAACCTGCCCATTTAGGGTTTGCGCCTGTCTTTGCCGCCAACGATGTCCTTGATCACATAGCGCGGCCGGTGCTTGGCTTCGATGTAGATCCGGCCGACGTATTCGCCGAGGATACCGATGCCGATCAGCTGCACACCGCCGAGAAACAGGATAGCAGTCATCAACGAGGGGTAACCGGGCACGCTGTTCCCAAAGAAAATCTTGTCCAGCACCATGTACACCGCGTAGAGCACCGCAAAAATCGAAATCCCGCCGCCGACGTAAGTCCACAGGCGCAGCGGCACGGTGCTGAACGACGTCACACCCTCCAGTGCCAGGTTCCACAATTTCCAGACGTTGAACTTGCTACTGCCTGCCACACGCTCGGCCCGCTCGTATTCCACCACCACCGTGTTGAACCCGGCCCAGGACAACACGCCTTTCATGAACAGTTGATGCTCGGGCAAGGTCCGGATCACGTCCACCACCTTGCGGTCCATGAGCCGGAAATCACCGACGTTCTCTTCGATCCGGGTGTAGGAAATTCGATTCAACAGGTGATAGAACAGCGCCGCGCTGTGGCGCTTCAAGTAACTGTCGGAGGTGCGGTCGCGGCGCTTGGCCAGAACCACGTCCGCGCCTTGTTGCCATTGTTCGATCAACAGCGGGATGACACTGATCGGGTCCTGCAGGTCGACGTCCATCGGGATGACCGCATCGCCGCTGGCATATTCCAGCCCGGCAAACAGCGCCGGTTCCTTGCCGAAATTGCGCGAGAAATTGATCAGCATCACCTGTTCGTCCACCTGCGCCAGGGCCGCGGCCTGTGCGGCGGTGCCATCGGTGCTGCCGTCATTGATAAACACGATCTCGACCTCGGCACCGTCGAGTTTCAACTCACGTCGTACCGCCTGGTAAAACAGGTTGATCGCCTGTTCTTCGTTGAACACCGGGACGATAAGCGAAACCTTCATGAATCACGCTCACGAAACACCACGTATTTGGAAAACAGGAAACCCAGCACCAGGCTCAGGCCGGAAAACAACGCCACGGTCAGCAGGCCATGCAAGCGCCAGACATCGCCGGCATGACCGACGCCGAAGCTGAGCGCACCCATCGCCAGCATGAACGACAGGTAGCCGCCTACCGACGCCTTGGCGTCAAAGGTATAGAGCGCGTTCATATAAAAGGAAAACGAGGCCGCCACGCAAAAGGCCGCCAGGTTACTGGCCGCTTGCGTGAAGCCGGCAGCCACGCTCAATAGAAAAAAGATCTGCCAGTGAATCAGCGTGTTCGCAACGCCAATCACCGTGTAGCTGGACAAGCCTTTGCATGAAAGCCTCATGTAACGCTCCTGCGACAGAACGCTGAATACACAGGTATTTGAGCTTGTCTACTGTCAGAAATCGCAGGTCGGCCAACCTTTCAGACCAGCGGTCAGGACTTGCAATCAGGGCAGGAGACATTCCGAAATACCCCGCCTTTGCAATTGCCGGCGAATCAGTCCACCCTGCGCGCCGCCAATATGTGGCGCGCAACTTTTTGCGCCTTTGGCTAATCCTTTGTTCAATACCTGTCTACGAGCCTGACGTCATGACGCTAGCGCGCGATCACCGGATCGATTTTTTTCGCGGCCTGGCACTGATCTTCATTTTCTGGGATCACGTGCCCCACAACCCTTTGGGTCAAATCACGCTGCGCAACTTCGGGTTCAGCGATGCCGCCGAAGTCTTCGTGTTCCTCGCCGGTTACGCGGCCGTACTGGCCTACGGCAAAGTCCTGGCGCGCGAAGGCTTTTTGATCGCCTGTGTGAAAATCCTGCGCCGCGCCTGGGTGCTCTATGTGGTGCACATCTTCCTGCTGGCAATGCTGATGGGCATTGTATTTTTCGCCAACAGCCACGTGGAAACCCGCGACCTTGTGGAAGAAATGGGCATGCATCATTTCATCAGCGACCCTCAGCAGGCCCTGATCGATGAGTTGTTGCTGCGTTTCAAACCGAACCTGATGGACCCGCTGCCGCTGTATATCGTGCTGCTGGCGGGCTTGCCGCTGGTGCTACCGATATTGGTACGCAAGGCCTGGCCGGTGGTGGCGGTGTCCTTTGCGCTGTACATGACGGTGCCGTTGTTCGGCTGGAACCTGGCAGCGATCAAGGATGGCGTCTGGTACTTCAACCCCGTGGCCTGGCAACTGCTGTTTGTCCTTGGCGGTGCGGCGGCGATGCATGCTCAACGCCCTCGCGTGCCCGACACCCGGCCGCTGGTGCGCCAGCCGTTGTTCATGATGGCGGCGGTGTATTGCGTAATCGCCGCGGTGCTGACCATCGCCTGGCGCTGGCCTCAGGTCCACGACGCCCTGATGCCCGCCAGCCTGGGCAATCTGCTGTACCCGATCAGTAAGACCAACCTGTCGCCTGTGCGTCTGCTGCACTTCCTGGCGTTGGCCTACGTCACCGCGAAACTGTTGCCCAACACCGGCTGGACGCAAAACTGGCTGGCGCAGCAGAGCTGTCGCATGGGGCGTTTTTCGTTGGAGATTTTCTGCCTGGGCGTGTTGCTGGCGCCTCTGGCGGACATGCTCAATGCGCTGACCGACGATGCGTTCGCCATGCAGATTTTTACCGCGTTGGTGGGGGCCGGGTTGATGGCGTTGCTGGGGGCGTGGCTTGAGTTCAACAAGCGCTTGAATCGACCGGCTTCGGCGGTAGCCGCCTTGTAGGAGCTGGCTTGCCAGCGAAGGCACCCGAAAGTGCGGCGCAATGCCCAAGGACGCCTTCGCCGGCAAGCCGGCTCTTACAGGATGAAAAAAAGCCCCGATCAATTCGATCGGGGCTTTTGCATTTCAGGCGTTACGATTTACGAAGCCGAACGCACCGCACCCTGCGCGATATTGGTCGGTTGCAGCTTGAACACGTAGAACAATACTGTCAGCAGCACCAGGAACGCAGGCCCCACATACAGGGCCACGCGCGTGTCCGGGAAATACGCCATCAAGCCAACCACCAGCACAAGGAATGCCAGAGCCAGGTAAGAGCTGATCGGGTACAGCCACATGCGGTACTTGAGGCCGGCACGCTCGCTGGCGCTCAGGCCTTGGCGGAACTTGAGCTGGGCCAGCAGGATCATCACCCAGGTCCAGATCGCGCCGAAGGTGGCAATCGCCGTCACCCAGACAAACACCTTCTCAGGCACCAGGTAGTTGAGCAACACGCCCAGCAGCAGGGCGCCAATCGACAGCAGCAAGGCGCGACGCGGCACACCATTGCTGGAAGTCTTGGCAAAGCCGGCCGGGGCCTGCCCGTTCTGCGCCAGGCTGTAGAGCATGCGCCCGGTGCTGAAGATACCGCCGTTACAGGACGACAGCGCAGCCGTGATCACCACGAAGTTGATGATGCCCGCCGCAGTTTTGATGCCCAGACGCTCGAAAGTCATCACGAACGGACTGCCCTGGGTACCGATTTCGTTCCACGGGTAGATCGACAGGATCACGAACAGCGCACCGACGTAGAACAGCAGGATCCGCCAGAACACCGAGCCGATGGCGCTGGGAATGGTCTTCTGCGGGTTCTTCGCTTCACCGGCGGTCAGGCCGATCATTTCCACGCCGAGGTAGGCGAACATGACCATTTGCAGGGACATCAACACGCCCTGCACACCGTTTGGCATGAAACCGCCGTGGGTCCAGAGATTGGAAATCCCCAGGGCCACGCCATCGTTGCCGAAGCCGAATGCGATGATGCCGATGCCACCGAACACCATCGCAATGATGGTGACGATCTTGATCAAGGCGAACCAGAACTCGAACTCACCGAAAGCTTTCACCGCAATCAGGTTGATCGAACCCATGCTGACCAATGCCGCCAGTGCCCATATCCAGCGCGGCACATCAGGGAACCAGACGCCCATGTACACCGCCACGGCTGTGATTTCCGCGACACAGGTCACCAGCCACAGGAACCAGTAGTTCCAACCGGTCAGGAAGCCCGCCAGCGGGCCGAGGTAGTCTTGGGCGTAACGGCTGAACGAGCCGGCGACCGGGTTGTGCACGGCCATCTCGCCGAGCGCACGCATGATCACCAGGATGGCCAGGCCGCCGATGATGTAGGACAGCATGATGGCCGGGCCAGCCATTTCAATGGCCTTGGCCGAACCCAGAAACAGACCGACGCCGATACAGGCACCGAGTGCCATCAAGCGAATATGCCGTTCGCCGAGTTCACGTTTGAGCGGGCCGCCCTGAGCGGTCTCGCCGTGGGGCAGGTGATTGCCTACGGGCATGGGTACAACCTCGTATTGTTATTGGATATATCCACCGAGTGGCGAAGCGTTGACCGATAAGCCATCGCCTGCCTTGACCGACTCTGCTTCGTGGGCAGAACCGTCTTGCAGTCCGAAACCTGCGAGATCAGCGGGGGGGTGCAGTATAAAAAGCTCGCGACAGAGATTTTCACTCTATAAACCACAAAAATCAGGTGTAAATCTCGGCGAAAGCGGTATCCACGGAGATGGATTATCTGGGTCTTGTAGGAATTTTCGCTTTTAGAAACGGCGGCGAGTATTGCACGGTATTGGTGCGTCGTCATGCCCCGCTAAACCTCTCGAGGGCTCTGGATCAACCCTGTAGGAGCTGCCGCAGGCTGCGATCTTTTGATTTGCTTTTAAAAGACAAGATCAAAAGATCGCAGCCTGCGGCAGCGCCTACTAAGCTTCAGACAAGTCCGATCAATCTGCGTGAATGGATCAATCGACTATGGGCGCTTTACAGCAAACCGATTCGAGTACAACCGTGGTCCAGACTGAACCTGTGGATGAAGCGCCAATACCTGAAAAACCCCCTCGCAGTCGCGTCAAGCACGGCTGGAAAGCGTTTTGGCTTTTGTTGGTAATCATTGCGATTGTCGTGGGTCTGGCGGCGGCCAAGGAAATGCGTACCTCGAGGTTTCAAGCCAGGGAGGTCAGCAAGTTTGCCAAGACCCTGAGTTATGAACTCAAACCCGGTCCCAGCGACGCCATTCACTACCCTGGCGCGGGCCCATTCGACCTGCGCCTGGGTTACAGCTCGCTGGACGAATTTCTGCCACGCCTTATCAAGCGTGACTACGTCATTTCTGCCCAGACCCGGTTTTCCAAGGCTTTGATGGACTACACAGACAAGGGCCTGTTCGTGCCTTATGCGGAGAAAATCCAGGCTGGGCTGTCAATCACCGATTGCCGCGCCAACCCCTTGTACCAATACAAGTATCCGCAACAGCTCTATTCCAGCTTCGAGGCGATCCCGCCGGTGGTGGTCAACAGCTTGCTGTTCATCGAAAACCGCTTTTTGCTCGACCCTAGCCAGCCCCTCGCCAACCCGGCGGTGGACTGGCCACGGTTCGGCATGGCGGCGTATACCCAAGTCGCCAAGATGCTGCACCTGCCCGGTCAATCGGCGGGTGGCAGTACCCTGGCCACGCAACTTGAGAAGTATCGACATTCACCCGATGGGTTGACCGTCTCGGGTGGGGAAAAAATTCGCCAGATGATTTCCGCCACCGTGCGCGCCTACCAGGATGGCCCGCAAACGCTCAAGGCTCGGCAGAACGTGGTGCGCGACTACCTCAATAGCGTGCCGCTGTCGGCGGTGCCGGGCCACGGTGAAGTGCATGGCATGGCCGAAGGTTTGCGCGTGTGGTATGGCGCCGACTTCAACAAGGCCAACGAAACCCTGGCGAGCGACGCCACGGATCCAAAAAGCATGGCGGAAAAAGGCCTGGCCCTGCGCGAGATGCTGTCGTTGATGATTGCCCAGCGCCGCCCGTCCCATTACTTGACCAAAGGCCACGATGAACTGGCCGACCTCACCGACAGTCACATTCGTTTGCTGGCACAAAACGGCGTGATCGATGCGCCCTTTGCCGCCGCGGCCCTGGCCAGCAAAGTCACGTATCGCGACTGGGCGACCCAACCGACCATTCAACCAATCGAAACCAACAAGGGCATCAGCGTGGCCCGCAGCCGCCTGGCCGGGTTGCTCAATCGTCCATTGTACGATCTCGATCGGCTTGACCTCTCGGCCACCAGCACCCTGCAAGGCGAGCTGCAAACCCAGGCCACCGCCTACCTCAAACGCCTGGCCGACCCGGCCTATGCCGCTGAAATCGGCCTGATGGGCGAACGCTTGCTGACCCCCACCAGCACCACCCAGGTGCGCTACAGCTTCACACTGTTCGAGCTGACACCGGATGGCTCACGGGTGCGGGTCCAAACCGACAGCACCGATCAACCGTTCGACATCAATGAAGGCAGCAAGCTGGAACTGGGCTCCACGGCGAAAATGCGCGTGCTCACCACTTACCTGCAGATCATTGCCGAGTTGCATGACAAATACGGCGAGATGTCCGTCCCGGACCTGAAGAAAGTCGAGATACCGGAACAGGATCGCCTGAGCCGCTGGGTGGTCGATTACCTGATCCAGAACAAAGACCACAGCCTGCAACCCATGCTCGGCGCCGCACTGGATCGCAAGTACTCCGCCAGCCCCGGCGAAGCATTTTTCACCGGTGGCGGCTTGCACACCTTCAATAACTTCCGCAAGGAAGACAACGGTCGCAACCCGACCCTGCGCGACGCCCTGCGGGAGTCGATCAACCTGCCGTTCATTCGCCTGATGCGCGACCTGGTGCGCTACACCACGTATTCCGGCCCCAACAACCGGGCCGAATTGCTCAAGGACGACCGCGACCCTCGCCGCCAGGAATACCTGGCCTCGTTTGCCGACCGCGAAGGCACGTCGTTCCTGCTCAAGTTCTGGAAAAAATACAAGAACAAGGACACCCAGGCGCGACTCGAGACCTTCCTCGACAGCATGCGCCCGACCCCGATCCGCCTGGCCGCCGTGCACCGCTACCTGCTGCCGCAGGCCAGCCAGCAGAGCTTCAACACCTTTGTGCGCTCGCACCTCACCGGCGAAAAATCCAGCATCGACAAGGAAAAACTCACCGACGAGCGCCTCGAACGCCTGTACCTCGCCTATGGCCCCGGCACCTATGACTTGCCCGACCAGGGCTTCATTGCCAAGGTCCACCCGCTGGACCTGTGGCTGATGGGCTATTTGCTGACCCACCCGGACGCCACGTTCAAGGACATCGTCAAAGCCAGCCAGTTCGAGCGCCAGGAAGTCTATAGCTGGCTGTTCAAGAGTCGTCACAAGGGCGCCCGCGACAACCGCATCCGCACCATCCTGGAGATCGAAGCCTTCCTCGACATTCACCAGCGCTGGCAGCAAGTGGGCTATCCGTTCGATCACCTGGTGCCTTCGCTGGCCACCGCCATCGGTAGCTCCGGCGACCGTCCGGCCGCACTGGCCGAGCTGATCGGCACCATTCTCAACGACGGTGTGCGCATGCCGACGTTGCGCATCGACAGCCTGCACTTCGCGGCGAACACACCCTATGAAACCAAACTGATCAATGACCCGGACGTCGGCAAACGGGTGATGCCGTCCGAGGTGGCCAAGGCCATGCGCGAAGCCTTGTCCCAGGTGGTGGACGCCGGTACGGCCAAGCGCGTCGCCGGTAGCTTCACCACGCCAGACGGCAAGCCGCTGGCCATGGGCGGCAAGACCGGCACCGGCGACAACCGCATCGAAGCCATCGGTTCGGGCGGCCGGATTCTTAGCTCGAAGTCGATCAACCGGACGGCGACCTTCGTGTTCTACATCGGCGACACCCATTTCGGCACCCTGACAGCCTTCGTGCCGGGGCGCTCGGCCGAAGCGTTCAAGTTCACCTCGGCGTTGCCGGTGCAAGTGCTCAAAGGCATGGCACCGATCCTGACGCCATACCTGCAACCGGGAAGTCACACCGAGTGCCTGCCTGTTGAAGTCGCCCGGCGCTGATCGCGGGTGGTAATTTTTTTCGCAGACCTCGCCCTGAAGGCCGTCACGCCTTCAGGGCATGGGTTTTCTATCCCACTTCGGAATCCCAGATCACGGTGATATTGCCCCTGTATTTTGAAGGTTCGCCTGCCTTGATCATGTAGTCCACGTAATAAGGTGCAATTTCGAAATGCAGGGTGCCGGGCGCACGGTCCACGTAAAAGCCGGGTTTGAATTCCTGGGCGTTCACCTGCCCGACATGCAAAGGACGACGATTGACCGGTTGCCCACTGAGATCCGTCAAGCCGTTGGGCAAGCTGACGCTCAGTTGCACCACGGCGGCTCGCTGGGAAACGGGGTCGCGAATCATGCAATCGGCTAACCCGGCGATTTCGCACTGAAGCTGCATCTTGAAACGGCTTGACGAAGAAATGTTGAAGGTTTGATCGCGAAACAACCGGGTTGGCTTGCGCCCCTGGGTCAGCCAGGACTGCCAGCCTCCCGGCGGAACGAGCTCCACTTGGTTGCCGCCAGGGGGGATATCCACCTTCAAGGTGTGCTCGACATTCAAAGCGAAGTTGAGCGTTATGAGGTTGTCGTCAGGCAACATCAAATCGCCCATGTCGAAATCCTGTTGGGGCCCGACCGAGTAGTTCAAGACCCCCCTATAGGTGCCTGCCGACATCTTGAGTGGGTTAGGCGTGACCAGTTCGTAGGTGAACCCGGTGTTCTCGTAAGCGAACTGGTAGTCTTCAGTAATGTCCTTGTAGGCCTGCTTGGCACAGACACCCGCGTCGGCCGGCACTCTCCAAAAAAACGCATAGTACGTGGCATTGCCGTAGCCTACCCCGCCGTAACGACACGGCGATGGCGCATTGACCCACGAACTGTCCCAGACACCTACGGGAAGCGGGCTTTTAATTCTGTAAGCAGCGCCGATGCCGTTAACACGCATTCTTACCGTCTCGGTTTCACCGGTGCCATCGTGAATGACCGTCAGGTCTTTCCATGACGACGGTACCTTGAACATGGCGCCCTTACGTTGCTCATGCATCGCCTGAATCAGCCCTATCGACCTGAAGCGAATGGGCAACGCAATACTGAAAACGCCGTCTTCGCAGTATTCAGGATGGTCCCCGCAATATCCGCCCTGAGGCGTTGTATTGATAAAGGCATTTTTCATCGGGTTCGCCGGATCGGGACGGAACACTGCGGTCATATCAACGGTGGCCGCGATGGCGGATTGCATGAACGCACACGCCAATACCACACCGCTCAGCGGGATGATTTTTCTGAGCTTTTCCATAATTACTGCACTCCTTTTCCAGGCTCGGGATCAAGCATCGGGCAACACCGCATTAAAAACCATGTTGACGCTGCCAAAGTACCTGCCGGGCTTGTAAACCCCGTTGGCAGGCGGCATCGGGAGAATTTCCAGCAACACGCGTTTTCCGGGTGCTGCATCGGTCAGGGACACCACTTCGCCGCTCTCGTGCTCGCTCAACAATTTGCCGTTGAACAGCACACGCAAGGCGATGTCATCGGCAAATTGTTGATTAGACAGATAGGGTCGGCCGTCAAGCCGCGCTTCAATCGAGCCTGCAACATTCTTCACATCGAAGTACTTGCGCAGGCTGCCCAGTGTCGACGTCGCCAGCCTCCACGGCAGTTGCTGCTCGCGATGAATCCAGCCCGGGTCTGAGGGGATGACGTAAAACGCCGGGGTCGGAATGGTCACGAACACGTCGAAGGTGTGCTCTTCCCGGGCGGCGAAGGCACCCGCGCTCGCCCCAATCACGGCGGCCGACAACAAGACCTGGATCAGTTTCCTGTTCATGGGTCAGCCCTTCACGTCGAGATTTTTGCTGCGTTCACCTTCGACCAAGGTGAAGCGGTATTCGCGACCGGCCTGCTTTTCGAACTCAAAAGTGCGACCTGCGAGGATGTGATGCTTGGTCGTGGGCTGGCAGTCCTGATCGTTTTTGACCGCGCAGTCCTTGAACTCATCGATCACCACAACGGAGTTGCCGTTGTTGCGGATCCGATAGGTGCTTGTGGCGTTTTCAACCGCGCTGTCAAAGCGTGTTTCCTTGGGCCGCACGAAAAACACCGCGCCATAACCTGCCAGCACGGTGACACCGGCGGACAGCGACTTTTTGTAGTCTTCCTGTTCTTCGCTGGACAGCGCGAACGCGTCTTCCTTCTCCGGCACCACCGGTACAAAACGCACCCTGAAATACCGCTCCCGGTCACGCTCGCCCATGTACAGCAAACGCGTGCCCTGCATGCCGTTGGCCGGCACGATCAACCGCGCCGGGCTGGCCATCAAGCCGTCGCGGGAGCTGCCATCGGCATTGGATTGAAGCGGTACTTCCTGCGACTTGCCATCGGCGTCGTAGAGAATCTCGAGGATGTTGACCTTGACGAATGCCGTACTGTCGCCGCCATTGAACACACGTTTCAGGAAGGTGCTTTTATCTCCGTCCAGATAGTCGTAGACGGTACCGATATTGATGCTCGGGCTAGCGTGAGCCGTTTGGGTGAACAAACAAAAACCAACTAATACCAACAGACGTTTCATCGTCCCTACCTCGTTAATTAATCCGGTTTGCCGGGGGTTAACCCGCAGTTCGAGCCTTGAACGTCGCATCCGCCAACGTATCCGGCGTGCAACGCAGATCGCCGATCATCAGCACGTTGTTTTCCGTGCGGCCATCGCTCGGGTCGAGACGGAACTGGCACAGCAACTGGTTGCCGTGGCGCACCTCCAGGGTCGGTGAGCCGGCGTTCATTTCCATGGAGAAGAAGCCGTCCACTTCACTCACCCCGCGACTGGCGTGGTTGATGATGTGGTGGCCCTTGAGCGGGTTGCCCTGCGGGTCGATCAAGCGACCGAGCACGGTCAGGGTTCTCATCACTTTCACCTGGCGATATTCCACCCCCCCTTTGTTCAGGTGATAGCTGGAACGAGCCGGCTGGATGGTGGCTGCGGGAACGTGGTTACCCTCGAAATCGAAACTGACCGAGCTACTTTTGTAGGCGGTGATCGGCACGAAATTGCGCCCTGGCTTGAGTATCGCGCTGCCGCCGCTCAAATCATCGGCGCGCAAGGCGATGTCCTCGATGTCCGACTCCACGTCGATGATCATCCCGGCACCGTTGCGGTGGTATTGGCTGGTCATGACCATTTTTTGCCCGCCGACGGCCACGGTGCTTTCGAGGTTCAAGCCGCCGGTGAGGTCGTTGTTGAAGGACGAACGCTGGATGAAGCCGTCGCCATTGACCAGGTCCGAACTCATGGTCGCCATGGCATTCAAGCCGATGCCATAGGTATCGGTGATGGCCGAGGCGGAGACGCTTTGCAGCACATGGTCCTGCAGGGTTTTGCGATAGGTGATCGAGGCATTGTTATCGCGCCCGCCTTCCCTCGCGGTGCGGGTGCCAATGCTGCCGGAAATCTGTTCACCGGGACCGCCCAACGCGATATTCACACTCAAGTCGATGCCGCGATTGCGGTCGTCTCCCGAACTCACGCTGCCCGGCCGATCGAACAGCGACAGGCGCCAATTGGCGTCACTGCCAAACAGTTGAGTGCGCTGGCTCCAGCCCAGGTCCACGCCCGTGCCGTTGATGTTGCCTTCACTGTGGGACACCCGGGCGTTGATTGAGCTTTTAGTGGTGACTCGGTGATTGATCGACAGCGACGAATTGCTGGTTTGGCCGACGAACACATTGCGCTGCCGCACCCGCGTGCCATCGGGCAAGGTGTCGTAGAGCCGAGTGGTGTCGAGCCAGCTGCGGGTGTGACTGGCGACGAGACTGCCGCTGCCGTAGGAATAAAGGCCCTGTACATCGAGGCCGGTGCCGTAGTCTTGAGTCTTGTAGACGTTGGCGAACAGGCTGGCGTTATTGACGATGGCCCAGTCCACCGAGGTGCCGTATTGCAGCGAGTCGCGCACCTGGCGAGCGTTCAGGCCGAGGATTACGCGTGGGTGAAACAGGTAGTTAAACGCCGCACCGGCGGTCATGTCGCCATCGTGCTGCTCCTCCCAGTTGCTGAGCAACTTCGATTCGCGACCCGCAAACAGGTTGTAGCGCCAGCGCTCCTCATGGTTGCGCCAGTTGCTCGGTTTGTAGACCAGTTCCTGGGTGCTGGAAGTGATTTGGCCGTCTTCGATCAGGCGCACTTCCACTTCATAGATGCCGCCCGGCAGCGCACGCGTATCGAGGGTCTGCAACCCTGCTGGCACGGCCTGGGTGTTGATCAGCAAACCGTCGCGGTAAATCTCCACCGAACCCTGTCGATTGGCGGTGACATAGATGGGGTACACCGCCGGTTTCGGGTTGTTGATGGCCAGGCTGTCGGAGCTGCCGTACATCACCCCCAGCGCGGTGTCGGGGCTGATGCCAAAGGCGCGGGGCTGACGGGTCAAGCCTTCGGAAGTCGGCGTGAAATAACCCAGGCGCAGGAAGTTGCCTTCCAGTTCGCGTTGAGTGAAGAGTTCGTACACGGCGTGGTAGAGCTTGTTGTCCAGGCCACCGAGTCGAGACAGTTGCAAGTTGACCGCCTGGGTCCAGTTGCCCAGGCTGCTGCTGGCGTCCAGGCCGTAGCGTCCGCCAAGGTCCTGATTCTGACCGCCATTGAGGTTCAACTGGTTGCGTATGATCAACCCGGTGCTGCCGTGCTCCGGCAGGTTGTAGTAACGCTGTACCTCACCGTCACGCTCGGCGTTTTCCGTGAGGATCGACACCAGGGAATTTTCAAGGCTGTAATGCACAGCCAACAGCTGCTCGGGGCATTTCGCCTGGCAGCCGCCCAAGGCTACGCCCTGCTTCAGATAGTTAGCCCAGGTGTCGCGCTCACTGGGCTTGATGGTGCTGTCGCTGACATCGACGAAGTTAACCAAAGTGACGCGATCGTCGCGCGTCAGCACAATCATCGCTTCACCAAGAAACTGTTGGTCAAGTTCCACGCGCACCGCCATCGGCACATCGAAGAAGTGTTCTTCGAAACCCTTCGGCAAGCCTTTGGCCTGCGCCAGCAAACTTCGAGGTGTGTGGCCGTTTTCCATGGGCGCGGCCACGGCAGTTGCGCAAAAACACAGGGCAAGCGCCGCCGCGATGGGAGTCATCGGGAACATGAACGAAATACTCTGAAGATAAATTCGTTGAAACCCGATCGACAGGCACTGGTTACCCATCGACCGGTAAGTGTTAACGAATAAGGCTGGGCCTTAAGTCATCGCTGACTTAGTTGATGCGCGGAATGGCATCGAAGATCAGGACTGGATTGGCCGTGTAATTACCTGTCTGCGTGTTCCCCGGCAGGGCGGCGGTAATCAACAGATCAGCCCGCATGCCCGCGTTGGACTCGGTGTCGCCGACCACTTCTTGGGAAGTTCCGGTCAAGGTTACGCCGTTGAAGACGTACTTCAGCGCGATGAAGTCTTTGCCGTTGTGCAGGGCTTGCGGACCGCCTTCTACATAAGCGTTGACCGAACCGAGAGAGTGACGAATATCGTAAGTAGCACGAATCGGGGCCAAAGCCTCGGTTATCACGTTCCAGGCCATTGTTTCATTTTTACCGAACTCAGGATTCACCGGTTGGGCGTGGAATTGCCAGGCGGGGATTGTAGCGCTGATGTTGATGGACGAGCGCGCTTCATCCGCAGCGAACGCCATCGAAGAGCTGAGGGCCAGGAGAGTCATCGGGACGGCGATTGCAAACTTCTTGAACATTGTTGAGTACCTGTTTTTTTTCAAAGGATTGGTCTGTGGAAAGTTTTAATGAACCGTGCCAGCAACCAGCGTGATGGCATTCCTGCTCAACTTTCGACGCCAACAATGATCAACCAAAATCCTAGGAAAGTAAGTACGAAAACTCCATGCAAGATGTAGTTAAAGTACCCCACGCACCCGTGGAAAAAGCACGAAAAACAACAGAGTAAGACATTTACCTATCAGCCATATCCTACACACAGTTTTTGAACGAGCCCCATGACCGACAGGACACCGTTCCCCCCTTACGATAGGGGATAGGCAAACAGGGCTTATGACTAATAGCAACGACAAGAGTGGGGAGCTTTTGGCCCAGGAGCGGCGGCGCCGCTGGAGCCCAGAGCAGAAGCTGGCCATTGTTGAAACGGGTTTACCGGGTGATACGTGACAACAAACCTTTTGCTTGAACGTCGGATCAAACAACCCGGCGTGCCGCGTCGGCACGAAGGCCGTATTGCTATGCGGCAGCATCAATGTAACGGGGAGTTGGTGTCCGGTTTGGTAGGGGCAGTCCAGTTTTCGCAATAAAAACACACAGAAAAGAACTAAAACAACTTCTGTAAGAAGTGTACTACTTATTCATTAACTCATTACCAACAACAGTTGGAACCTGATAATTATTTTAGTCACTCTCCAACACTCCCTTCTCCCGCCAGACCGGCGGAGCTTCTGGTCTCCCGACCGTCGGTCAATAAAGCTTGCGCACTGCATAAGATATATCTTACGTTGTATCTAGAAATCACAGGAGAAGGAAAAAATGAGAGACCATCATTCCCCGCACCGCGAACACGGCGACGGCCGTGACGGCTTCGAAAAACGTCCCGGGCGCGAACGCGGCGGCCGCGGCCCCCGGGTGTTCGCTCCCGGCGACTTGAAATTGCTGTTGTTGGCGCTGATTGCCGAGCAGCCTTGCCACGGCTATGACTTGATCCGCCAGATCGAAGGCATGTTCGACGGCGCCTATAGCCCCAGCCCAGGGGTGATCTACCCGACCCTGACCTTTCTGGAAGAGAGCGAAATGATTCAGGGCGATGCCGAGGGCGGCAAAAAACGCTACAGCGTGACCGACGCCGGACGTCTGTCTTTAACCGAACAAGCGATTGCCTTGGACGGCGTGCGCACACGCATCGATGTGAGCAAGCGCTCGTTGCGCGGCCACGATCGCCCGCCGCAGATCCACGAGGCGGTGCATAACCTGCGTCATGCCTTGCAACTGCACCATGGACGCTGGAGTGCCGAAGAGATCCAGCGTGTCGCCAACCTGCTCAACAACACCGCCAAAGCCATTGTCGACGGCCCCGCCGTTCAATTTGCCCAGGAGCCAGCCGAATGACCGACGTTATCGTGCCTTCCCAAACCATTCACCGCGTGATGCATGAAATAAAACGACGGCGCCTGGAGGTGCTGCGCGTCGTCGACCTGACGCCACGCATGCGCCGCATTACCCTCGGTGGGCCTGAGCTGGCCGGCTTCGTAAGCCTCGGCACCGACGACCACGTCAAACTGCTGTTCCCGCAGAATGCGGAGCAACAGGCGGCGCTGGAAACCCTGGTGCTCGGCGCGGGCAAGGACAACGGCCCGATGCCGGCCATGCGCGACTACACCCCGCGCCGCTACGACCTGGACGCCCTGGAGCTGGATATCGATTTCGTGCTGCACGGCGATGGCCCTGCCTCGACCTGGGCCGCACAGGCCCAACCCGGGCAGTTCCTGCACATCGGCGGGCCTCGCGGCTCGATGATCGTGCCGGATATCTTCGACAGTTACCTGCTGATCGGCGACGAGACCGCCCTGCCCGCCATCGCCCGACGCCTTGAAGGCCTGGCGGCCAATCGCAAGGCGCTGGTGGTGATCGAAGTGGAAAATGGCAAGGAACAGCAAGTGCTGCAGAGCGCTGCCGTGGTCAATGTGATCTGGGTGTTGCGCGAAGGGGGCAAAGACCATTTGTTGAGCACTGTGCGCCAGATCCAGGTGCCAGCCGGCAGCCTGTACGCGTGGGTGGCAACCGAGAGCAAGGTGTCGCGGCAGATACGTCGGGTGTTGCTCGACGAGCACGGTTTGAACGAACAGTTCGTCAAGGCCGTCGGCTACTGGCGGCTGGACGACAGCGACGAGGAGTAATGAGGTTTGAACTGTAGGAGCGAGCATGCTCCGGGCGGCGTTCCGACGATGGTCGTCAACGATGACGCTGGGTACCAGACACCCCAGG
>Ga0209542_10009648_pt1 | contig 17650 bp, 16 predicted proteins | sample RifCSPhighO2_01_FD_184028 | JGI IMG/M metagenome (GOLD analysis project Ga0209542, IMG submission 184028) | Soil microbial communities from Rifle, Colorado - Rifle CSP2_plank highO2_0.1 (SPAdes) (version 2) | ecosystem: Environmental > Terrestrial > Deep subsurface > Rock core/Sediment ...
GATAGCCAGAAAGGCATGTAAAGGATTGACAATAATATTAATAAAGAGGCAAAAACTCGGAGTATCATAATCCTATTTTACACGCTTAAATTTAAAATACAAATTCTATTCTAAAAGATTTTCTTCCCTATAAAACGTAAAATAAAAAAGACAACAATAGTTAAAATGCCATAAAATAAAATCGTATTATTCAAAATAAAAGAAAAAACAGTAAGTAAGAAAACTTCCACATACTTAAATGGTTTTAAAAATGGATTTGTTTTAACATTCTCTTTGGATACATTTTTGGGGGCATCCAAGGCTTTAATTTCATTTTTTATTTCCTCTTTTTTATTGTCTGAAGCGATATTTGTATTTATTCTAAATTCTTCTAGGGTATTAACGGTGGAAGCTATTGGTTCAGTAATAAAAGTAGGTGTTTTTTCTTCTATTATCTTTTTTATGTCTAAAACAGTTGTGCCGGTATTTGTTTCAGAACTTGTTTCAGAATTCTCTTTAGAAATTATCTTTTTTGAAACTGTACGAGAACTCTTTTCTGTTTCATTTTCAGCTAAATAAACTTCTTCATACTTCCCTTTTGATATTAAAAATTTCGCATTTTCTATTTTGGCAAAAATAGTATGGTCTCCTACCGTTACAGTCCAATCAATAGATATATCGTTTGCTGTTTTGGCAGGAATAGTAAAATCTTTTTTACCTAATAAAATTGTTTTGTCAAAAAAGATTACAGTTCCAAATAATTCTCTATTATCAGGATTAAAGATAAATGTATAAATCTTGATCTTATCCCCTTCTTCAAATGGATCTTGGGAATACCAAATATTTCCTGATACAAAACCAATATTAGAATCTTGAGCAAATATTTTTTGAATTGGTAATAGAGAAAATATTAAAAATAATATAGTTCCAATTTTTTTAAGTGTCATAAGAATATTATACATTAATATATTTTCTTTTCATTCTTGTTATTCATTGCTACGTTTCTGATCATTTCTTTCTGAGGTTTGTTTACCTAACCATAAAATAGTAATTTTTTGAACAATAAGCGCTAAGAATTCTTTTCGAGAGATATTATTTGAATTTTTTACATCTTGTTGATATATCTCGAGATCATTTTGGGTAATTGAATTTATTTCAGGATTGTTTACTTTTTTCCACATACGAGCATCAGCTTCTGTGAGATCCTTAATGTTTTCTATAAAAAGAAGTTCATACATTCCTTTTATTTCTTCCTTTTTTCGTTTGGCAACAAGATCGGTTATCTCTTTATAAAAATTCTCCATCTTTAAAATGGATCCTTTTTTCTGTCCTTTTTCTATAAGATTTTTAGATAATTTTTCTAATGGCATAATAGAATTATACTATATTTTATTTGTTGTGTCATATCTGTTTTTTTTAATAAGCATTTTTCATAATTTTTTGTATTATCTCTTTTATTGTTTCTTCATCTATATTTTTTCCCAGAGTATTTATTTCATTTGCTAAATCATTAAATATTTTTACTCTTTCAGTAAACATAGGATTTCTCTCATCTTGGGCACTGACCGTCTCCTTTTTTTCTTTACGACTTTTTTCTAAATATTCTTCAACAGTAGGTATTTTATAACCATTCCTCAAAAGCTCACGAACACCTTCTATACCACTACTTGATAGTGTAAGATTTATTGCTATAAATTCATTAGAATAATCCTTAAAACAATCTTTTATTCTTTTTTCTGCCGTATTTGATAAAAATCTTTCGTTGTTCATAAAAATATTATATTAAACTATCGAATGGGTCATATTCCTATTATATCAAACTTGAATCAAAATGTTGACTAGGTATTTAGGTCGAAGTTGGAACTTTTTTAACAAGAAATAGGGATATTTTATAATATTTTTGATAACTCTTCTTCTAATTTTTGATTATCAGTATATAAAATAGGGGTATAGCCAATACTACTTGCGTTAAATAGTGACTGTTTTGTATCATCTATAAAAATTACTTCGTTACTATTAACCCCAAGTTTATTAAACAAAACTTCAAAAATTTCAGGTTGAGGTTTTTGATGTCCGACTTCAGAAGAAATAACCACTGTATCAAATAAATCAATAATATTTTGATCTATTAATTTTTGCCTTAATTCAACAGAATTATTACTTAATAAAGCAATTTTATATTTTTTCTTTAATTTTTTTATTATGTTTATTAATTCCTCATTTATTTTTTTATCTTTTTTATGTTCTATTGTTAGGTTTTTGATATAAGAGATTTGAACATCTGATGCATAAAATTCTTTAGCAACAAGAGCTAATACTTCTTCCCCTTTTTTAACCATATTTAAATGATTAAAAGAAAAATATACTTTATCCCAATTTTCTCTAGTAACGTTTAAATATTGAGTAATTTCTTTAAATAAATCTCCTTCTCTTGATTCTATAACTCCACCATAATCAAACGCAATTGCTTTTATCATAATTTAATTATAGCAAAACAGTACTCTTAATGAATAATCAATCAATTGCAGGATAACTTATCTCGTGATAGATACTATTAACTTGTTCAAAATATAATAACCCATTGTAATCTTTGCAAATTTTTTGTATTAGTTCATCAGAGGAAGGGTTCTGATTAAAATTAATAATTTTTAGAATTTTTTCTTGAGCCAAATTAATGCTTTCTTCATCAGATAAGTATTTTTTACTTTTTACTTGCATAATCCCAGATGTCTGAATGAAACCAATCGGAAATATTATTTTTTCTAAAAAACGAAAAATTACTGGTCTATTTAAGTCCTCAACCAACATTATAGCAAAAAAGATTTTATATAATTCATAATTATCTTTTATTGTTGGTTTCAATAAATGAAAATATTTTTTCTCAAATTGTTTAAATCTTTTAACTAGAGCAATAGAACGCTTTTTATAAAAAGAGTTTTCGGGATAATAATTTTTTGCCAGATCATACAAATAAATCAATACTACAAGCCACAATTCTGTTCTAAAATTACCAGCTTCAGGTAGAATATAGTTTAATCCTTTCGAGAGTGCCAGACTATAAAAAAGGTATGCTGTTAAAAAAATACAAAATTGAGTAACAAAATAAGAAGTTTTATTCACAAAGGACCATCGGTTCAGCAATATTATAACTATAAAATTAATCAAAATATAATATAAAACAATAAGGTAAATATTATTGACAAAATTAAACATGCCAAGATAATAGAACAATATTGAAACCGCAGAAATATAAATAGAAGGGGTTAAAATTCTGAATAAAAAATTAAAACCGAAATTACCTGTTTGACCTAAAATATCTGTAGAACTCACATATCCAAATCCTCTAGATTTCCCCCCAAAATAATTAATAGCTAATAATAATACTATTGCTAATGATATATGAATTGTTAAAATCGTAATCATAAATATAAAATATATTAAAATTTCAAACCTAACTCAAACTGGCTTGGGGACTTGGAATCGAACCAAAATTTTCTGCTTCAAAGGCAGACGTCCTACCGTTAGACGATCCCCAAATATAAATTAAATCTACCTATTATTTTAAATGTTCTACTATCCCTTGTACCCACCCGCTTATACTTCGAACCAAATCTGAACTTTCTTTTACATATATCCTAACCAATCCAAAATATGTATCAGGATGAATATTTTTTCGTTTTGTTTTTGGAATATCTTTTTTATAATAAACCCTAAATAATTTTTTAGAGAATCCTGTATGACGAGACCAATAATCTATCACTTCTAGTACTCGGTATTTATTGTTTTTATGAAGATAAATGTCAAAACAAATACGTTCTTTTTTAACTCCAACATTTTGAAGCCAATTCAAGAATAACTTTATCATGTAAGGGTCTGAATTAGCAAACCGTAGTGGAGACCCAGGATAATACTCTTTTTCTTTCGCGCCCTCAGCCCAATACAAAAATACACCAGCCAAAAACAACTCTCTTTTAGAAAAACTACCGATTTCTGATTTTGCTTCTGAAAATATTTTATTTTGTTTATTAATTCTTTGTTTTCGTTTTACATCTCCACCTCGCTTAGAGCCAGCTAACCTTTCTTTAGTAATTCTTTGTTTTTGCTTTTTTGACAAGTTAACAGATTGCAACCAAATAGCCAAAGTTGATTTTGCCACAGAAACAGTAGACAATATTTCAGAATACGTTTTTCCTTGTTTGCGTAAATTTATAGCTACTTCTTTTTCTTTCTCTTTTTTTATCATAGGTAGGATACAGGTATTATAGCACTTTACCTATGTTTTAACAAATTATTCTTTAGAAAGGATCTTTACCAATGCAAGTTCTAATGGAAGTTCTGAGACAAAAGCGCGGTCTATGTCATTGTATGCTTCAAGCAGAATTGATAATGCTTTTGAACGAAGTAATCCTTCCTTATCATCTTGCACTAAACCCTTCAAAAATTTTAAATCTTCTTCTCCTAAATCCCCTGCCATTTCTTTTTCTAATTTGGGTGCATATTTTAAAATTACTGCCATGCGAAATTTCTCAATGATGAGCTTAGAATAAAGTTTCATGTCTAAATTTTCTGCTGCCGCTTTCCTGATAGTCATAATTCCATCTTCTAATTTTTTCTGAGCGATAGCGGAGATGAAATCATTCACTAAGATTGTTTTTGGGGCACCGGTTATTTTTTCTACATCTTCTTTATTTATTTTCTTTACTTTTTTACCTTTTGAATCAACAGAAAAATTCAAAACTTTTTGAAGAGTACCTAAGGCATCACGAAAAGATCCATCACCTAATATTGCTATCAATTCAGCGATACTATTATCTAAGTCAAAGCCTTCTTTCTTAGAAATCTCCAAAATCATGTTTTTAGAAATTATGTCAGAAGCTTTTCTAAAAGTAAAAACCTGGCAACGAGAGATGATTGTTTCCGGCACTTTATGAATTTCAGTGGTGGCCAAAATAAAGATGGCATGTTTTGGTGGCTCTTCTAAAGTTTTAAGTAAAGCACCCCAAGCATCTTTAGAGAGCATATGCACCTCGTCTATTATGTAGACTTTGTATTTTGAATCAAAAGGCAAGACTCTAGCACCATCCCGAAGGGCTCTAATGTCCTCTATACCCCTATTTGAGGCCGCATCTATCTCATATAGGTCATTTTCTGAAACTCCTATTTCTTTAGCGAAAATTCGGGCTACGGAGGTTTTACCTGTGCCACGAGAGCCAACGAAAAGGTAAGCATGGGAAACTTTATTAGTTTCTACAGAAGTTTCTAAAACTTTCACTATGTGATCCTGGCCTAGAACTTCGCTAAAGTTTTTAGGCCTGTATTTACGATACAAAGCTAAATCATGCATGTTTCGATTATATCTCTTTTAAAAATAAAAGAAAATCTTTTACTATTTTTTCTACTTCTTTAGCATTTTTCGTTTCCATTAATTTTGTACGTAATTCCCTTGCCCTTTCAAAATCTTTTACGTAGGCCTTATAATGTTTTTTCATTACCGCGAAATTTTTGTATTTGCCAAGTAATTTCTCAAAAAGCTTTGTGTGCTCTAATAAAACTTTTAATTTTTTTTCTATCTCTGAGCTAATGAAGGATTTTTGAGTGTCTGGTTGAGCTTGCTCTTTTAAAAAATTCTTGCGCGAGCGACCCGAGGACCGAAAAAATTCTTTATTAGCGAAAAGATTAGGTCTGCCAAAAATTGCTCTACCTAACATCACTCCATCGCAACCCGTTTCTTTTATTTTTTGTTTAGCTTCTTCTAAATCCAAAACATCTCCGTTGCCTATTATCAAAGTCTCCTTCCCCATCTCATTACGAATTTTAATTATTCTTTTCATTAAATCCCAATGCGCTGGAACCTCGGACATTTCCTTACGAGTACGTAAATGTACAACTAAGGCCGCTAGATTTTCTTCAAGTAAACTCCTTATCCATTTTTCATCTAGTAAATAGTTTTTGTTTTTACTTGTCCGTCCGAAGCTTTTAGGCGGAGGAGGGTTGTAACCAATACGAGTTTTCACAGAAATAGGTAATCCGTTACTGCCCTCACGAGCTGCTTGAATAATTTTTCTTGCTAGTTCTAGATTTTTTATCATAGCGGCTCCAGAATTTTGTTTTTCAACTGATTTATCTGGACAACCCATATTCATATCTATACCGTCAAAACCCAACTTTCTACAAAGAGCTGAAGCTTTTTCCATGTTTTCTACGTTTGATCCGAATAGTTGGGCCACTATCGGGTGCTCTTTAGGGGAAAATTTTAGATCAATTAAAAGCTTTTTTTGTGCCTTGGGATGTACTAAACCGTCTGCAGAGACAAATTCAGTCCAAAAAACATCGGGTTTGCCATATTTGGCTATAATCTGCCTAAAAGCGCAATCCGTAACATCAGCCATAGGTGCAAGGCAAAGGACAGGTTTTTTAAGTTTTTCCCAGAAATTTTTGAATTTTTTAGTTTGGTACATACTAACTCTATTTAAACTTATAGTAAATTTTATTGCCAAACCGAAGGTCAATATATAAGAGAGAAGAATATTTACTTTTAAATTTTGATTGCAAAGGTTCTGTTGTAAGCACTGATTGTAAATTTTCTGCTATCTGTTCTAAATCCGAATTTAATTTAAAGATTATTTCTGGTCCCATTTGTGATTTCAATAAAGGGGAAAGAAACATTTTGACGTCTCCATTGTCCTGAATATAAAATATTACCGGTTTTATACCTATTTTTTCTAACGTTTCTTTTAGTGAAATTAATTTTCTGAAATTTGCTTGATAGAAATAAAAACCCGAGGGCTTGTCTCCATTCTTGGCCATAGTCTTGTTGATCAAGCCATAGAATTTCAAATAAACTTCTCCTGAAAAATAGGGAGCTTCATCAAATATATAGCCATCCTCATCTAGGAAATAACATTTTTCTTCATCTGGGAGTTTATTTTCTGAATTGTCTAATTGGGGTGGCGCTATACCGCAGTATGTGTATAATGCCGTTCGTTCTACAACAAAAACTTCTAAATTTTTTATATTTTTGTCATTTATAAAAACATCCCCAATTCTTTTGAATTTATTTTTTAAGTCAATTTCTATTGCATGTTGAGGATAGATTATAAAATTTGTTTTAGGAAAAACCCAAAGATAATTGCCGGCAATTTTCTCTTTTACAGCTTCTTCAATCATTTTTGTCTCTATCACTTTATTGCCCGTGATTTGAATATTGTTTATATTAAGTTTTTCCCATTTGGCAAGAAAAGATGACCCGATAAAAATTAAAAAAAACAAAAAAATTAAAAAAAATATCTTTTTTCTTAAAATTTGACGCTTTTTCTTTTTTAAACTTAAAAAACGGGGAGAATTTAAAACACTTCGATTTTTCATCCCAGTACTAAAATTTTATTAATAATCTTTATCTTTATACCCCGTAATCAAAAATTTAGTACGGGGCAGGTACTATTTTATGAAATCTTTTCCGTTCATATATTTTTTCAGAACTTCAGGAATTTTTATTGTGCCGTCAGCTTGCTGATAATTTTCTAGAATAGCAATCAGGGTTCTACCCATAGCACAAATAGTAGCATCATTCATATGAACCAATTCTATTTTTCCATCTGTACGTTTTACCCTAGTATTTAATCTTCGCGATTGGAAACTTGTCATTAAATCTGCCGTATGTGTTTCCCGGTATGCATTCTGCCCGGGCATCCAAGTATTGATATCAATCTGCCGAAAGTCCGGTTTGCCCATATCTCCTGTGCAGATTAAAACAACCTGATAAGGAAGTTTCATCATTTGTAAAAAATATTCCTGAATAGCCACTAAAAATTCCTGTTCCTGGATAGAATTTTCAGGTAAACAGAAAGTTTCCATTTCCAGTTTTTCAAACTGATGCATTCTCAATATTCCTTTTGTGTCTTTTCCATAAGAGCCCGCTTCTTTTCTAAAAGCCGGAGAATAACCGATGTAGCGTATAGGCATTTCTTTTTCATTCAGGATTTGATTCATATGCATAGGTCCGAGGGTATGTTCTGCGCTTCCGATAAGGTACATATCATCAATTTCCAAATGGTATTTATCCTCCTTGGGTTCAAGTCTGGCCATTTTTAAATAAATGTTTGGTTTTATCATAAATGGAGGAATAACGGGAATAAAAGGTCTAGGGTTTATATTTATATTTTTCTCTTTTGCGATTTTTTCTAAAGTTTCCGCATTAGTTAAAATTTCCAATAAAAAATTAAGCAAAGCGAACTGCAATAAAACTAAATCACCCTTTAAATAAGTAAATCTTGCTCCTGAAACTTCTGCGGCAGTTTGGTTGTCTATCATTCCAAGCTTCTCCCCTATTTCATAATGTTCCTTGGGAGTAAAATCAAATACTGGTTTTTCTCCCCAGCTTCTAATCACAACATTTCCCGATTCATCTGGTCCTTCCGGCACATCGGGAGAAGTGACGTTCGGAACTTGTAACATAATCTTCTGCCATGCCTCGATTGTTTTTTTTAGTTTCTCCTCTTTTTCTTTTATGTCTTCTTTTACGGTACGCATTTCTTCTATAAGTTGTATTTTAAGCGCACCATCTTGATCACGGGAAATATCATTGGAAACTCTATTAACCTCACTTCTTAGATCTTCTACTTCTTTTAATTCTTTTAGACGCTGATCGTCTAGCATAATAAGCTTTTCAATATCAACATCCACGCCTTTCTTTTTTGCTCCTTCTTGTACTATATTTTTATTGTCTCGAATGAATTTTATATCTAACATATTTATATTATATATGAATACTGATATAATTACAAAGTGCAAATTAAAAAACTACCCCAAAAAGAATTCCCCAAAGCACTTTTAGAAATTCCTCAACCACCGGAAGAACTTTGGATTATAGGCGATTTGCCCAAAGATAAATTAATTTATTTATGCGTGGTCGGTTCACGCAAATTCACTTCCTATGGACGAGAAAGCTGTGAAAAAATAATTGCTGGATTGAAAGGATATCCCATAGCCATCATTTCTGGTTTTGCCATGGGTATAGATACTATAGCGCATAAAAAAGCAATGCAAACAGGACTGAAAACTATAGTTTTTCCCGGATCGGGACTTTCCGACGAGGCGATGTATCCAAAAACAAATGTCAGGTTAATGAGAGAAGTAGTGGAAGGTGGCGGATGTTTGATTTCAGAATTTGAACCTAATTTTAAAGCGACTCAGTGGAGTTTCCCGATGCGCAACAGATTAATGGCCGGAATTTCCAAGGCCGTTCTTATTATAGAAGCAGAAGAAAAATCTGGAACCCTGATTACTGCCCGTCTGGCTACAGAATACAACAGAGATGTACTGGTTGTACCCGGATCAATTTTTTCTTCTAATTCTAAGGGTACTAATAAATTGATACGCCAAGGAGCAACGCCAGTAACTTGCGCGGGAGAAGTATTGGAAGCTTTGGGATTTGAAAAACCAAAAGACAAAGAAAAACAAGCAACACTATTTTCCGATTTATCTCCAGAAGAGAAAAAAGTAGTTCTATTACTTCGCGAAGCAATGCCTCGAGATGATTTGATTCGCGCTATGAAAATGCCAACTCCAAATGCAAATGCAATTCTTTCCATAATGGAAATAAAAGAATTAATAAAAGAAGAAATGGGAGAAATTAAATTGGCCTAATTTGCAAAAAAAAACTATTTCGTGTAATACTTGTACTTAATGAAACTTTTAATTGTAGAATCGCCATCAAAAGCAAAAACTATTGAGAAATATCTCGATGGTAAGTTTACTGTACGCGCTTCTATCGGGCACATTCGCGATTTACCTAAATCAAATAAAGAAGCTATAAATATAGAAGGTGGGTTTATCCCGTATTATGAAATATCAAAAGGAAAAGAAAAAGTGGTACATGATTTGCAAAATCTCGCCCAAAAAGCTGATGAAATAATATTAGCCACAGACCCTGATCGTGAAGGAGAAGCTATTGCTTGGCACATTGAAGAATTACTAAAGGAAAATAAAAAAGTAAAGTCCCTAACTGAAAGGGTTAGATTTTATGAAATAACTAAAGAAGCTGTTGAGGAAGCATTAAAAAAACCAGAAAAGATTGATATGAAATTAGTCAGAGCGCAAGAAGCAAGGCGTGTTTTAGACAGACTGGTTGGTTATGACCTATCGGGACTTATCTGGAAAAAAGTGCGTTATGGACTTTCGGCAGGACGAGTGCAATCTCCCGCCCTTCGCATAATAATGGAACGCGAACGTGAAATTCGCGCTTTTGTCCGGGAAAAATACTGGAAAATACTGGGTCTCTTTGAAACTACTGGCGGGAAAAGGTCGAACCTTAAGGGAGCCCAAGGTTCGACCTTGGGGAGCCATCTTACTCTTTTCTGTTCAGAAGAACCGAGAGATGAGAAATTAGTTCAGAGAATATTAGAAGAAGGCAAAAAAGGAAATTGGATGGTGAAAGAAATAAAAAAATCGGAACAAAAACGAGTGCCTCGGGCCCCTTTCACCACTTCTACTTTGCAGCAAACTGCCAGCTCACGACTTGGTTATTCACCTTCCAGAACAATGCATATCGCTCAAAAACTTTATGAGGCTGGGCATATCACATATATGCGAACAGACAGTACTAATTTATCTTCAGTTGCTCAAACACAGATAGTGTCTTTGATTCAGGGAAAATATGGGAAAGAATATTCCCAACCGAGAATTTATAAAACTAAATCAAAAAATGCCCAAGAAGCGCATGAAGCTATTCGTCCTACCCATATAGAGAATTTTGGAGTTGGCACCGAAGAACAGCAAAAACTTTATAGATTAATTTGGGAACGGACTGTTTCTTCACAAATGGCTGATGCAAAATTATTGAAAATAAAAATAAGTGCAAATATTACTGAAAGTCCCTCAGAGTCAGAATTTCCTGATTTTTCTACCACTGGTTCCAGAATTCTTTTTGCTGGATGGTTGCAAGTAGATAAAAGCAGTGCAGGAGAAAATATAGAATTACCAGAAGTAAAAATTAGAGAAAAATTAAAATTGCTTAATCTTATAGAAGAAGAAAAATTTACCGAACCACCCAACAGATACACTGAAGCAGGTTTAATAAAAGAACTTGAGGCCAGAGACATTGGTAGGCCATCTACTTACGCTTCTATCATGAAAACGTTGGAGGATCGAGAATATGTCAAAAAGGAAGGTAAAACCCTCTTCCCTACCGATGTCGGTGAAGTCGTCTCTGATTTTTTAGAAAAACATTTTGCCAATTATATTTCCGATACTTTTACCGCCGAAATGGAAGATGAGTTAGACGAGATTTCTCGAGGAGAACGTGAATACGAAAAAACGCTTAAAGATTTTTATGGACCATTCTCAAGGGATGTAAAAGCGAAAGCTAATCTTGAAAAAGCGACAAATTTAGGCGAAGCGCCGGAAAATATTAAATGTCCAAAATGCGGAAGCAAAATGATTATAAAACTTTCCCGCGGAGGCAAGTTTTATTCTTGTGTCAGATATCCAGATTGTGTTGGGGCTTTGAAACTTGATGGCATAGAACTGGAAGGTCCCAAGGAAACAGGAGAAAAATGTCCAGATTGTGGAGATAAAAAAGGAAAATTGGGAGGTGGTAGATTGATTGTGCGCGAAAGACGTGATGGAACAGGCACTTTTATTTCCTGTTCACGATATCCGAAATGTAAATTCATAAAAAAAGATGAAACAGAAGAGGCTAGAAAAAGGACAGGCATTATTTGTCCCCTATGCAAAAAAGGTGATATTTCGGAACGGCGTGGAAGATTTGGAATATTTTATTCTTGTTCAAATTATCCTAATTGTAAATATGTCATCAAGGCGAAACCTACTGGTAAAATATGCGATAAGTGTGGTTCTTTAATGATGCAAGGGACGAAAACTATACCTGAAAGATGCAGTAATAAATCTTGTCCCAACCATAATCCTCATAAATTAATGAAATAGCTAAAAATGCTATTTATACTGCATTCATTATATAATAGCGTTATGGCAGAAATAAAAGAAATAACTGACCTGATAGCTGGAGGCATAAATAAAAAAGAAGAAGAACTGATAAAGAAAGCTTATGAGTTTGCAAAGCGCGCGCATGAAGGACAAAAAAGAATGAGCGGAGAATCATATTTCATTCACGTTTTTGAAACTGCCAAGATATTGGCTAAATTTGGAATGGATGTTCAAACTATAGTAGCTGGACTTCTGCATGATGTTTTAGAAGATACAAAAATTACCGAAGAAGAAGTAAAAAAAGAATTCGGAGAAAATATTGTTTTTTTAGTTAATGGAGTAACAAAGTTGGGAACTTTAAAATATCATGGACATGAACGGCACGTAGAAAGTTTAAGAAAGTTTTTTGTAGCCATGACGAATGATTTACGGGTGGTTATTATAAAATTTGCCGACAGGCTCCATAATTTAAACACTCTTCAATTTTTACCAGAGGAAAAAAGGTCCAGAATAGCCACGGAATCGATTGAAGTTTATGCTCCCTTAGCCAATCGTCTTGGTATGGGGAAACTGAAGGGAGAAATAGAAGACGCCGCTTTCCCTTTTGCCTATCCTGAAGAGTATGCCCAAATAGAAAAAATAATAAAGAATAGGAAAGAACTTTACGAAAAAAACTTAGAAGAAATATATGAGGAACTTGAAAAAGAATTAAGCAAAAACAAAGTTAAGGTGGTTGAAATCAACTATCGAATGAAACACAAATACAGTTTGTGGAAGAAACTTCTGAAACGTGAAATGGATATAGAAAAAATATATGATATAGTTGCGCTCCGTATCGTAGTAGAAAATATAGAGGAATGTTATAAAGTTTTGGGAATAATCCATTCTATTTGGAAACCACTACCCGGCAGAATAAAAGATTATATTGCTGTGCCCAAACCCAACGGTTATCGTTCCATTCACACCACTATTTTTACCGGCTCGGGCGGAATAGCAGAAATTCAAATAAGAACCAAAGAAATGCACGCTGAAGCGGCTTATGGTATCGCCGCTCATTTTGCTTATAAAGAAAAACGTAAAAAAAATTCTGATGAAAAATCTAAATTTAAATGGATAGAGGAATTGAAAAATTTTAATTATGAATTAGATAAACCTCAAAAATATTTAGAACATTTAAAAATGGATTTCTTTAATGATCGTATTTTTATTTTCACTCCTAAGGGTGATGTTATTGATTTGCCGGAAGATTCAAGCCCGATAGATTTTGCCTATTCCATTCACTCGGATATTGGTGATCATATTTCCGGAACAAAAGTAAACAATAAAATAGCCCCCATTCTTTCAAAATTGAAAAACGGAGATATCGTAGAAATTATAACCAAAAAAGACGCTCATCCTTCTGGTAAATGGCTGGAATATTCAAAGACAAACATTGCAAAAAAGAATATAAGATCTTATCTGGAAAAAAATAGTCTGCTTTCCAGGCTTAAATCCCTCGGCCGTAACTCATAATTTAGTTTAAATACTAAAGTTAGAAATATCATAAAGTTTGGAATCATCCTCCTTTATTTCGTTTTTTGTTCTGTCATCTTCTCCAGCCAATGGGGAAGAAGCTGGTGTTCCTGATGAATTTTCTTCATTTTTCTGGTCGGAATTATTTTTGTTTATAAAATTCTGAAGCATTTCCTCAGGTTTCTTTTCGTTGATTGATTTATTTATTGAATCTAAAATTGTGCGCAAATCTTCAATTGAGAAAAAATCTATTTTAATCTGTCCTCCTAATTCTTTTCTGTCTATATGAACGCGAGTACCCAATTTATCTTGAAATTCTTCTTCCAGTTCTGTAATCTCCGGATCTGGCATAAATTCTTTCTTGCGCACGCGGTCATAAGCTATTTTCCTCGCCAACCTCTCTGCTTCACGCACAGTTATTTTCTTGTATAAAACTTCTTTAAACAAGACCATTTGTTCTTCAGGGTGATCCACCAGCATTAATATCGGTCGCGTATGGCCTTCGGTGATTTTACCTTCTGATAAAGCGTTTAATATTTCTTCGGACAAAGATAAAATACGCAAAGTGTTGGAGACATATTCCCTGCTTCTGCCTATTTTTTTTGCAATTTCATTATGAGTAAATTTGAATTCTTCCACTAAACGGGAAAAAGCGCGAGCGCGATCAACAGAATTCAAATCTTCACGTTGTAAGTTTTCTATAATAGCGAGTTCAAGCTTCATCATAGAAGTATCTCCCACCCGAATAATAACAGGCACTTGCGATACTTGAGCTAATTTAGCGGCACGTAGTCTGCGTTCTCCCGCTATCAATTCATATTCGGTAGTAATACCGCCGTCATTTTTTTCTACTTCCACACGAGAAACTGTCAAAGGTTGAAGCACCCCATATTGTTTTATGGAGTCAGCCAAATCCTGCAAACGAACCTCATCGAAATCCCGCCTGGGTTGATATGGATTTGGTTTTACTTTTTCGGTATCAATCCAAAAAATTGAATTTGAATATAAGCTAGACATTAATTCATTTTAGCATATTTTTCTAAAATAAAAAATTGATTTTTAATGAAAATTCAAGTAATATTTAGAAACTGCCCAGGTGGCGGAATTGGTAGACGCGATAGACTCAAAATCTATTGATGGCAACATCATGAGAGTTCGATTCTCTCCCTGGGCACACATATGAAAACAAACAAAACAGGCAGCATAACACTTGATTTTAAAGTAAAAGGCGGTAAAAAACTGCATGGTAGTATTGCTACAAATTTTTCTAAAAATGGTTCAGTGGGACTTCTTTGTGCTTCTCTGCTTAATAAAGGAATAACAATATTACATGGTATTGCCCGGATTGAGGAAGTATTCAGAGTAATTGAAATACTTCAAAGCATCGGAGTAAAAGTAAAATGGATTAATCAAAATTCCGTTCAAATAATTCCACCTAGAAAATTTAAATTGAAAAATATCAATGTTCAATCATCTGTCAAGACCCGTTCTGTGGTAATGCTGATAGGACCTTTAATTCACATGCTTTCTTCTTTTTCTTTACCTCATGCCCAAGGATGTACTTTAGGAAAACGTACTATTGCCGCTCATACCTATGCTTTAGAAGAATTCGGGGTAAAAATAAAAACTACCTCACAAAATTATGAAATAAATACCTCCAAATTAAAAACAGCAAATATTGTAATGTATGAATCAGGAGATACAGCTTGTGAAAATGTTTTAACTGCTGCCGCCTTAATTCAAGGTATTACCACTATATCTTTTGCTAGTGCAAATTATATGGTGCAAGAAATATGTTTTTTTCTTGAAGCCTTAGGGGTAAAAATAGATGGCATTGGTACTTCTACTTTAGTTATTCATGGAATAAAAAAAATAAATAAAAATATGGAATATTGGAATAGTGAAGATCCAATTGAATCTATGATGTTTATTTCAGCTTGTATAGTTACAGACTCAAAACTCACTATAACCAGATGTCCCATAGATTTTCTTTCTTTGGAACTTGAAAAATTGAAGAGGATGAATTTGAAATTTAAAATACTAAAAAGATATTATTCCTACAATGACCGTACGAAATTAGCAGATATCGAAATTTTCCCAAGCAAATTAAAAGCCTTGGTTGATAAAATTCATTCTAATCCTTATCCAGGAATCAATATAGATAATCTTCCATTTTTTGTACCTATCGCTATTCGGGCTAAGGGTCAGACAATGATTCATGACTGGGTTTATGAAAATCGTGCTATCTATTTTACTGAACTGAATCGTCTCGGAGCGAATATTACTCTGGCTGATCCTCATCGAGTGTATATAATCGGCGGAACTAAATTAAGGTCTGCCCAAATCGTGTGTCCTCCTGCTCTTCGGCCTTCTATGGTCATACTTATTTCAATGCTGGCAGCAGAAGGCACTTCTATTCTGCGTAACGTGTATATGATCAATCGAGGCTACGAAGAAATAGCCAAACGTTTAAATTCTATCGGTGCAGATATTAAAATTTTGAAATAAGATTTTGTTTGAATAATGAAAAAGCAAAAAATTACTGTAATTTTGGGTCAAACAGCTACCGGAAAGAGTAATTTGGCTGTTAAAATTGCCAAAAAGATTAACGGAGAGGTTATTTCGGCTGATTCTAGACAAGTTTATAAAGGTTTAGATATTGGCACCGGTAAAATAACCAAAAAAGAAATGAAGGATATTCCTCATCATTTACTTGATGTGGCGAATCCTAAAAAGAAATTTACCGTTGTCGAATATCAAAAGTTAACAAACTCAGCGATAGCAGAAATTGTTAACAAAAATAAAATCCCAATTATTTGTGGTGGTACTGGATTTTATATTGATGCAATAACTAAAGGAACAATTTTCCCAGAAGTTCCACCAAATCCAAAACTTCGTAAAACCCTATACTCAAAATTAGCGATCGCATTATTCGAGTATTTGAAAAAATTAGATCCTAGACGGGCAAAAGACATAAAAAACAAAAATGAACAAAATAATAAAATCAGATTAGTCAGAGCTATTGAAATAGCCAAAGCCCTAGGTAAAGTTTCTAATTACAAGGTTCAACCTTGTCAGTATAAATTTATAAAAATAGGATTATACCTCCCACCAGATAAATTGAAAAAGAAAATAGAAAAAAGAGTAAAAAAAATGTTTCAAGATGGATTATTGAAAGAAATTAAAAGTTTAAAAAAATCTGGAGTGTCAGAAAAAAGATTAAAAGAATTTGGTTTTGAATATGATTCCCCTACTTATGAAAAAGTAGTAAAGGAAACTATCAAGTATACTAAACGCCAAAAGACCTGGTTCAAACGAGACAAAGAAATAAGATGGTTTGATGCATCAAAGAAAAGCTTTTTTGCCGATATCTTTTCTATATTGCATGCCCTCAAATGAAATTTTTGAAATCGCCTCGTAGGCGGTAGTAAGGGCTTCTTTTAAATTTGTCCCGATAGCACTCACTGCTAAAACTCGTCCGCCATTAGTGACTAAGTTATTATTTTCTATTTTTGTACCAGAGTGAAATACAATAATATTTTTATTTTGCTCAGCTTCTTTTATACCTTTGATGATTTTCCCTTTTTCATAAACACCTGGATAACCACCTGAAGCAAGCATAATAGTACAAGCAGATTCTTTTTTCCATTCTATTTTTATTTTATCAAGATTTTGATCAATACATGCATTTATAATTTCTAATAGATCTGTATCAAGCAATCTCATATAAGTTTCCGTTTCAGGATCTCCGAAACGCGCATTATATTCAAGAATTTTGGGACCATCTTTAGTCAACATAAGGCCGGGATATAATACTCCAGAAAATATATTTTTTTCTTCTAGCATCCCAGCCAGAGTATTTTTTATTATATTTTCTTCTATATTTTTCTTTAATTCTTCTGCAACAAAAAGCAAGGGCGCTATAGTGCCCATCCCCCCAGTATTGAGACCTGTATCTCCTTCTCCTATACGTTTATGATCTTGGGAAGCTGGGAAGATAGAATAATTTCTACCATCCGAAAATGCATGAATAGAAATTTCAGAACCTGTTAAGAATTCTTCGATTACCACTTCCTTTCCCGCTTCAGCAAAAACTTTTTTAATTAGAATATTTTCTAACGCTTCATGAGCCTCTCTTTCAGTTTGAGCAATAATTACTCCCTTGCCCAAGGCAAGTCCGCTCGCCTTAATTACAATTGGCAAGTCCAGTGTATTT
>Ga0209542_10009650_pt1 | contig 17644 bp, 15 predicted proteins | sample RifCSPhighO2_01_FD_184028 | JGI IMG/M metagenome (GOLD analysis project Ga0209542, IMG submission 184028) | Soil microbial communities from Rifle, Colorado - Rifle CSP2_plank highO2_0.1 (SPAdes) (version 2) | ecosystem: Environmental > Terrestrial > Deep subsurface > Rock core/Sediment ...
GTAACAAACTGGTTTCCTGCAAAGTCAAATAAGTTATAGAACCAGGTATAAATATTATCAATAAGTGTTACAACACTTCCGACAATAGTATTTAAAGTTCCAGTTGCAAAACTAGTAGTAGTTTGATTAACTAATCCCGAACTATTATAAATGTTTAATGTGGCATTAGCTATTCCAAGATCATCCGAAACATTTGCAGTAAAGTTTATCAAAGTATTATTAGTTACTGTCGAATTTGCAGGAGCAATTAATGTTCCATTAGGAAGAATATTATCAAAAGTTATAGTATAATTTTTTTCAGAACTCCATGCATAATTGTTTACAGTATCATAGCCAAGACAATTCCACTTGAAACTACTGTCATAAGGCAGAGTATAATTAAACTCAGTTAGACTATAATTATATCCTTCTAGAGATGCCATATTTGTATTAACTAAACCGCCATTAGAATTCCAAACATATAAAGTCAAATTAGCGATTTCTAAATTATCACTAACATTACAACGGAAAGTTTGCGCTGCTTGAGTTGTATTTATAGTATTATTTGCAGGTGAAACAAGATGAATAACAGGCGAACTAGTATCGATTGTAAAAGTTAAAAGATTGCTGCTATAAGTATTATTATCAAAGCTGTCTACGCATTCAACATACCAAGTATAAAAGCTGTCGTTAAGTGTTTTCGTAAAACCAAGCAAAGTATCATTAGCAGGATTAACTGTTGTATCATTAAAATTGCCATTTATATACAAAGAGCAATTGCTTGCATTTCCGTTGCTATAATAATAATTAAAGTTTATAGTTGAGCTATTCTGTGCGCTAAGTTTTGTTCCATCTGTAGGAGAAACTGCATAAACAGTAAGTATCGGCGCATTTCCGCCAACATTAAGAGTATTCATCGCCGTAGCATTCATATTTCCTGCATCATCAAAAATATAAAACATATAAGAATAAGTTCCTGTATAAACTATCTTTGTTACCGCAAGAGTATAAACATTTCCGTTTATTGAAACATTACTGTCATTTACCCAAGTACCAGTCAAGTTGCTGCTGAAAATATATTTGCTTAAATTAAAATTATCTGAAGCAGTGACATAAAAAATTGCATTTGTATTATTATAGGGTATACTTGGCAAATGCCCTAAATCCTCATAGGTTGGATTGTTATTATCGATATTTACTACAAATAAACTGCCTGAATTACTATTTGAGGGTATAGTGTTGTCATAAGCAAAAATTTCAGCTTCTGCTGCAGAATCACTAGCCGCATTTATTGAAACAATTGTCTCCCACTGACTCCAGCTGTTAGCAGACAAGCTTCCCAATACAAAGCTCATATTAACTTTACCGGTTCCATTTAAACTAGTCAAATTAATTTCTGCCCGATTAATTCCAGGAGTAGTATCTGAAACATTTACTATTAATCTCATAACCTGACCATTTCTTACGCTATTTTGCCCAGATGGATAAATTTCAGTGATATTTTTTAACATAGGAATGCTCTTATCGATTGTGTAAGTCATTATATTCGAACCATTATTTATATTATTGAAAACATCAATAACAACTGTTCTAACATCCCAAGAAGTAAGATTTGCAAAACTAGAAGTATCCCAATTGCAGTTATAAGGAGAAGTTATAAAAGTACAGCCTGTAATATTTGTCCAATTAATAGAAGTAGTATTTTTATATTGGAAATAAATATAAGCAACAGCAATATTATCCGAAGCATTTGCCTTTAATGTTACATTGCCATTAATATAAGAATTATTTTTTGGGCTTTTTATTGCGCTAATTGGCAAAACAGTATCATTAAAGTTAGTCAAAGGCAGAAAATCCTTATTCTGGCCATTTAATTGATAGGTGTTATCACAAATAGAATCTAAATTCACATCAGTGCAAGTTTGTGAAAATCCGTTATTAGCTGGAGTTGCCCAATAATTGCCACCGAGATTATTTCCAGAAATAATATTATTCCCTGCTGTTTTAGTGACATTCCATTTATCATTTGCAGAAACAAGGTTCCAATTATTAGAATTGTTTATTTTATTATTATAGAATAAATTATTGCTTGTTTTATAAAGATATATACCGCTATAATAATTTGAAGCAATTGTTGAATTAGTAAAATTATTATTATTGCTAAAATAATTAAGTATGCCATAAGCATTTTTAGATGAAGTTATATTGATAAAATTGCCGCCATAAGAATTATAAAGATAAACTCCATAAGAATTGTTAATAGTATTTATATTGCTGAAAGTAGTGTTATAAGCAAGATAAGAGTATAATCCGCCGTAACTATTTGATACTAAATTTAAGTTAGTGAATATATTGTTATTGCTTGAATAATAAAATATACCATAAAGATTTTTAGAAACACTTATGCTGTTAAAGTTATTATTATAAGCTTTATAAAGATAAAGCCCATATGAATTATTAACCGATTTTATATCGCTGAAAGTGCTGTTCTGCACAAAATAACCAAACATGCCGCCATATTTATTAGAAGTCATATTAAGACTTGCAAAGACATTGTAGCTGCTTAAGTAATCAAAAATACCATAGTAACTATTACTTGAAGCAGTAAGATTTATGAAAGTATTATTATTAGAATTATAAATATAAAATCCATAACCATTCTGGAATGCGCTTACATTCAAAAGAGTAGTATTATAGGCGCTAGAAAGATAAATTCCCGAAGACGAAGAAGGTGTGCTGTTTGAAGTAATATTAGTAAATAAATTATTCCCGGCATTAACTACATACAAGCCAGCTGTACTCCAATCATTTAATCTGCAATTAGATATATTAATATTAGTCTGCTGCAAACTTGCCCTGTTTATATTTATTCCATAACTTGCAACATCATTTCCATCAATCAAATAATTCTGGCAGTCAAGCGTTACATTATTTGAGCTTACATTTATACATTTGCTTGTTGCAGAGTTTATTATATTCTGTGTAAGTTGATAATTTCCTGGAGAGAGTATATCCAAGCAGCTGCTGAATTGTGTCCAACCACTCCAATTAATTTTCAAGCTCCTGTTAGCAGAAGCAAAAGCAGAACTTCCAAAAGAGTCATAGGCGAGGCAATTCCAGGTATAATTTCCACTAGAAAGAGAAAGTGTCCAGTTTGTGCTATTTGAAATTCCAGTTATATTTGTCGTTTGATTTAAAGCAAAACTTGAGTTTGCATAGTCAGTTATATATAAACTTATATTTTTAAGAGCAGCGCCAGCTGTTACATTGCACTGAAAGTTTACATTTACAATAGAAGCTGTGCTATTTGCATAATTATCAGCAGGAGAACTTAAAATAACATTAATTGTAGTTGTGCTAATAATAGAATCTCTAGTTTCGGTTGAATTTTTATTTCCTGCAGAATCTATAGCATAACCTTTGAAAGTATATGTTCTATCAGCTAAGCCAGTAAAATTATTATAATAATTTATCGATTTTGAATCATACAAAGCTTTAATTTCTACTAAGCTCAAAGAACGGTTAAAAACCAAAATATCATCAATAGTTCCATTAAATAAACTGGTTGGCGGGCTAGTATATGTTCCAATATAAAAATTAGAAGCTGAAGCCGAAAGAGTTGAAACTGTTGAATTTGCTACTTGAACTCCATTTACAAAAATATACTGTCCAGAAGAATTTTTAGTATAAGCAACATGATACCAAGTATTTAAATTAAGCTGATAATTTGAAGTAATATTTGAGCTGTCGCTTTGGAAATATAATCCTTGGGCATTATTATAATGATAAAAATAATAACCTGCTCCTCCGGCATATTTCCCAAAAATAGCATTTCCTGCTCCATCAGAGCCAACTCCTTTAATATTAACCCATGCAGAAAAACTATAATTATTCAAAGAACTTGCAAAATTAAGATTATTAGCTGTTCCTGCATCAATAAAATTATTTACAGCATCAAATTGGTAAGCTCCACCAAATTTTCCAGAAGAGGCAAAAGTTGGACAAGATAATCCAAAACATGTCCCATTATTAAATCCATTATCATCACTAAAAAAAGTTCCGTTTCCTTGTTCTAATCTCCACCATCCAACAAGTGAATTATCAAAATTAAGAGTGGAATAAATTGAATTAGAGTCATTTGAAGTTATATTTACAAAAATAGAATTTAAATTAGAGACACTATTATGCGCAGGTGTTGGAGCAGTAAAATTAATTGAAGGATAAACAGTATCAACAGTCAAAGTATTATTCCCAGTAACAAACTGGTTTCCTGTAAAGTCAAATAAGTTATAGAACCAGGTATAAATATTATCAATAAGTGTTACAACACTTCCGACAATAGTATTTAAAGTTCCAGTTGCAAAACTAGTAGTGGTTTGATTAACAAGCCCTGTTTGATTGTAAATATTCAAAGTTGCATTTTTTAATCCTAAATTATCTGAAAGGTTTGCAGTAAAGTTTTGCGAACTTGCATTTACATAAGTTCCATTTGCAGGAGCAATTAATGTTCCATTAGGGGCATTTGTATCAAGCATGATTGTTCTTGTTGATGTTGAATTCACATTTAAAGCCAAATCAAAAATACTAACATTATAATAATAAGTTCCATCGCTTAAACTTGTCCAGTTAATCACTCGAACTCCAGCATTATAAGTCGATATATTTACTGCTCCGCTTGAGTTATATAATTTGAAAGTTATATTTGCTTCATTAAGTTCGGTCACGCTAACATTAACATAAATATTTAATTGTGAAACATTAGCTCCATTGCCTAAAGTTAAAATTCCATAGTCAACAAGAGGATTAATAGTATCAACAGTTATTGTTCTTGTTTCAGTATTATTTCTATTTTCAGCATTATCATAAGCGCTAGCATTAAAATAATAAATTCCATCAGCCAAGAAACTTATATTTACAAACAAAGGATTAGTTAAAGAACTGCTTATATTGAATATCCCGCTTGAATTATATAGATAAATTGTTATATTTTTTAATCCGCTTCCAGAATCACTTGCAGTAATATTGATGTAAGTATTATTTCTCGATAAATAAGTTCCATTCAAATCGCTAGGCGAAGTAAAGTTTATTGCAGGAGCAAAAGTATCTTTAATAAAAGTAACTGAGCTAAAATTAATATTACCAGCAGAATCATTTGCATAAACTCTCCAAGTATTGCTTCCTTCTAAACTTGTTAATCCTGTTAAGTTTACTCCGCAAGTTACACTTGTATTTAATACACCAAGATTAAGTGAATACCAGCAAACCTGAAGATTATTGTCTAAAATAGTATAGTTTAATTGAGTTACATTAATTGTGTAAGTAATATTCATAGGATAGGTTATATTTAGAGTAGGAAAAATCGTATCCAGGGTTATATTTAGAGTTGCAGTATTATTGCATTGATTAACTAAATCGCAGGCACTAGCATTAAAATAATAAGTTCCATCATATTGCGCAGTTAAATTAACAAATAAAGGCGAAGTCGTAGAATTAGTTAAATTAACTAAGCTTCCAGTGGCGTTATAAATTCTTATGGTTATATTTGCAAGATTTATATCAACAGCAGTTACATTGACTAAAATATTATTTCTGTTAATAAAACTTCCAGAAGTTTCTGTTGGTGCAACAAAATACGTTGCAGGAGCAATATCTACGCTGTAAGTTACATTAAAGAATAATGCATCAACATTCATAGTTCTTACTCCTGTTCCTGTAGCCTGCATAATTTGAACATCAGCTATTGCTTTTGTTCCAGAAGCTCCAAAAAAATGACTGCAATTCCAAGAAGCTAAGCTTGTTACATCCGTGCAATTTAAAGGCACAAGTGTATTCATAGTAGGGCAAACTCCATTAATTTGAACATCATTAACACTAACATTGCAGCCCGATATAGTGCTTGTTCCGACTACACTTCTCTGATAGCAAAAAAATACCTGGCTTATCCCTCCGCAATCAGTTACGCTTGAATTAAATGCGCTCATATTTACTCTTGCAATTTGATTATTTACCGCAGTGCCATGACTCTCATTAATTCCGTCACTGCAGCTGATTTTATCACCGCCAGCGCTGCAAACTCCCGGATAAACTCCAGTGCAAGCAACTGCTACAGATCTATTAGTTGCAAAACAAGTCTGAGCTGTTAATATCGCATTAGGCCCAACAGGCGAGGCTTGCAATGCAAGAACAATTCCAGCAATTAGCACAATCCCTGTAATAATTAATGCAGTTAAATATTTAGTTTTAATTTTATTTATCATTTCTTAATACTCCACACATTTAAATTAGCAATGTTGTAGCCATCAATTTTTCCTGCCATCTGTAGCCTTAAACAATGATTTATAGCAGTATGCCAGGACAATTTTAAGTTAATGGAAATTTCTCGGGTAGAAACTGGATGAATCTGTTTTCCTAAAAAAACTAGGATTTTATTGTCTATGTCTAACCCTCTTTTCTTAATAAAACTCATAAAACTTGTCTATTTTTTATGTTTATAAATATTGCTATATAACCTTAAAATAGAATATATAGATATAATAGATAAATATAACATTAATAATAATTAATAATTACTAATGTTCGCACTTATAAAATGAATAAACTAAATTCTGAATACTTCAACCATCCAAAAAATAAAAGCTAAAAAACTCGATTTATATTCCTGAAAAGACTTCTTGGTCAGGGTAAACAGTTATTCCAGAATCTGTAATAGTTACTGCAACTATTTTTTTTTGATGATTCTCTCCGCGCATTTTTAAGACTTCAATGCCTTTTTCACGCACATCTCCTCTCTTGAAATTATAAAATACAATAACTCCGTCTGCCAGAAATTCTTCAACACCAGTCTGCGAAAATATTTCTGGAATCTGCTTAGTTTCAGTAACAAGAAAATTTGTACTTCCTAAATTTTCAAAAAACCTGAATAACTGCTCAATATAAATACGATAAGAATCTTCTTTTCCGGTAAAAGCAGAAGCAATAGCAGTAAGCGAATCAATAGCAACAAAATCTGGCTTAAATTCTCTTGGAAGAATTATTGGATCAATATCAATAAGCAGTTCGCCTTTTTGTTTCGCAAGAAGAGCATCAACATTCCGGGTAATATCAAAAGGATTTATTCTTTGCAGTTTTAAATTTCCTTTTTTAATTAATTCCCTTGGATTCCAGCCAAATCCTTCCATATGTTCAATTAATCGCTCTTCGCTTTCTTCAAAGCTCATATAAAAACATTTCTTGCCCTCTTGAGCTTTATTAATAAGTGTTTGCAAGCAAAGTATTGTTTTTCCACTTCCTGCTCCACCCGCAACAAGCACACTATATCCCTTAGGAATTCCTTTATCAAGCAAATCATCAAATCCGGGAATGCCTGTTTTAATATGCTCTAAAACTTTTCCTCCATTTTTTTGTTTAAAATTATTTACAATATGCAAAATAGGGGCTCTCTGCTCTTTTATTTCTGCTTCATGGCTTTTTATTTTTCTGCCTCTTAATTCAGCATCGATTTCAGCTCGTATTGTAGCCATATCAATAGCTTTTGCTTTTGCTTTTGCTTTTTTATCTCTGTATTCTTCTCTTTGCTTTTGGCTCATTTTTATTAAATTTTCCTGAGAAATAGGCACTAATTTTACTCTTTCGCCTTGTTCAGTTTTATCTTTTTGTTCTTTTTCCGAAGATTCTCCGCCAAAAATCCATTTATGAAGTTTAGCCATGTTTATTTTTCTAACCTCAACTTTTCCTTCACCAATTAAAGCATGAAGTCTTGCAAGCACAGTATGTCTAGCCAAGCCCGTCTTATGCATAATTTCAGTAATTGTCAATCCATCGGGATGACTTTTCAAAAGGTCTTCCAGTTTAATTCTTATTTTATCTTTTTCAACTATCATAATCCTATTATTTTTATATCCTTTTTTTATCTAATCAAACAAAGCTCTTTGTTCTTTATAAACATTTCGATGTTTATCATACATATTTATTTTAGTCATCAGTGCTGTTTATATATTAGTAGCCTATATTTTAGTCATCAGTGCTGTTTATATATTAGTAGCCTATATTTTAGTCATCAGTGCTGTTTATATATTAGTAGCCTATATTTTAGTCATCAGTGCTGTTTATATCTAATTGATGAATATAATACTTACCTATGATAGACAAATTTAGGCATTATAATGCCTAATAACTAAAAATTTGATAAAAATAATTTTGGTTTCTAAAAACAACTGTCCACAATCAATTCCAAATTTTTTAAAAAAATTCTTGTGTTTAAACTCCAGTTCAATTTAAAAATTTTCCAGCCCAATCCTCAGTATTTTTTATCACCCAAAATATTTATAAACCTCAATTACTTAAGAATAATATGTTATTAATAGGGGTGATTTTTCTAGCAACAATTATAATTGGAGTAATTGCAAGTATCTTTAGTTTCAAAGCATCCAAATATTCTATTGATGAAATGAAATCTTCCCTTAAATTAAGAGCCTATGCAATAAGCATTATTTGCTTTGGGTTTATAGTTCATACTGCAGGAGATTATTTTGGAGGATTATATGCTAGTGAAAATTTAGAGCTTTCTCTTGAAAGCATTGCCCATGTAATCATATTCATTGCAATAATTTTATGTACGCTTTCAACTAAAAAAATAGGGGACATGACAAAAGAGTACAAATTCAAATAAAATGGAAGAAGCAATTTTATTAACCGCGCAAATTAGTTCAGGTTTAACTGTTCTAATTGGAATATTTGCCCTAATATTTACTTTAAATGCTGCAAAAGGCTTAGCAGAAGATTCTTTTAAAACATTTGTAAAAAGAATGGCAGTATTTTTAATTATAGGCTTAATTGGAATTGTTTCAATGACTACTTATCATATTGCAGATAGTTTTGGGGGATTAGAAATAGCATCAAGTATCTGGTATATTTTTATGTTTACAGCAATTCTTTATTCTATTTATGATTCTTATGAAATCATCAAATTTGAAAAACCTCTTTATTCTATAGCTTCAAAAAGAAAAAAGATGTAAATATAGCTTTTTAATAAATAAATCTATCCCCGCATCTTTCTAATTTTTGCAGATATGCTACTCCTTTTTCTCCACAAATTGTACAATTTTTTACACCATTTACCCTAGTTTTATCCATAAACTCGTGCAACATTATTTTATAAACCCATGCAGCTTAAAATAATTCGAATATTTTCTATCATGCTTCTTTAAATGATTTTCAAACCACTCATCCTTAAGAAATTTCAAGATTTCATTCAATAATTCTTTTGAGTATTTTTCAGATTTTGCTTTAAACTGCAAAATTTTGAGAAGAATTTTTTCATGCTCAACCATATGCTCATCAGCATAAGGATAATTCCATTTTTCAAAATATTTTTCCTCTGTAGAAAAATGTATCCGCGCAAATTCTGTAAGTCTATCTATCAGGGATTCTATTTCAGCTATTTTATTGCCAGGATAATAGGAATGCACCTTATTTATTATACCTATCAACTCCTTATGCTGTTCATCAATCTCTTCTATTCCCATCAAAAGGCTCTTGTTCCAAATTATAAAACTCATGTTATTTTTTGTTTTTATTTATTGTTTAGCTTTTCTTTTAATTTTTCCTCTGCATTTTTTTCTTTAGTAATATCTCTATGAACAGCAACTAAAACTTTTCCATATTCAAAATTCTTCACTACAGAAACATTTGCATAACACCAAAAGGGCGTGCCATCTTTCTTTTTATTCTTAATTTCTCCATGCCATTCTCCTGTTTTATGAAGTATTGCCATAATTTCTTTTGCGATTTGTTTCTGGTCTTTATCGGTTTTAGCATTTACAATTGAAACATGTTTTCCAATTAGTTCTCCAAATTTATATCCGAACATCTTTTCAAATTTCGGATTAGCATATTTAATTATACCATCATCTACGCCAACAAGATAAACTCCTTCTGACATATTTTTTAAGATTTCACCATATAGTTGCATCTCAGCTTCTGCTGTCTTTTCTTGGGTTATATCTCTAATAGTCGCCTGTATATATTTCTTGTCATCTTCAACCTTAGTAAGCAGAACATTAGTAGCAAAATTCTTGCCATCCAGTCTTTTAGAAGTCCACTCAAAAAAGTTGCTTCCTTTTTTCATTGCTTTTTTAATCATTTTTTTAGCTTTTTTAGAAGAAAGCTGTCCATCAGGCTGTTTTTTTGGAGAATATTTCCACAGTTCTCTTAAAATAAAATCTTTTTCATCTTTAACTCTAAACATCTTTATTGCTGCAAAATTTCCAGAAGTAAATTTCCAATTCGGAGGCTCAAGCGTCATTATTGCATCTGCAGAATTTTCGTATAAGATTTTAAATTTTTCTTCACTTTCTTTAATCCTGCTTTGGGATTTCTTTTGTTCAGAAATATCTCTTGAAACACCAAAGACATATTTAATTTTTCCAGATGAGTCTTTAACAGGAGTTAAAGTCATAAGACACCACTCCCTTATTGATTTTTCATTAACATGTTTAACTTCCATGGTTATTGTCTTGCCATTTATTGCGTCTTTAATTGCTTTTTCAACAAGAGGCCTTTGTTCTTCAACTACAGAAGAAACATAATCCCATCCGATAGCATCCTCTGGATTTTTTAATCTATGCTCCTTAAGCCCGCCAGAGCTCATATAAAGCAGCTTACCATCAAGACCAATAAGCTTTATACAATCAGGAGAATTTTCTACTAAAGTTTTATACTTCTCTTCAGTCTCTTCCTTGGCTTTTATAGTTTCTTCCAACCCTAATTCTCCCTTAGTTAAGCCTGTTCTTAAAATAGCCAATTTCATTGTAGCTAAAATTCTATTCAGTGAATCAGACAAGCTCTGAACTTCAAAAATATTGCTTTTTTCAAGGCGAGTATCTAATTTTCCTTTGCTAATTTCTTCTACATTATTTTTTAATTGTTTAAGGGAATTAGAGATTGAAGTAGAAATTGATAAAGAAATTATTCCTGCTAAAATAATTATTAAAATTAAAAAATAGTTATTAACGCTATTAAGAGCATCAAAATACCTGAAGCTTTCTTGATTAATTCGTTTAATAATCTCATTTTCTAAAGCAGACCATTCTAAATAAAGCTGGCTAATTTCAGCCCTATATTCTTCATATTGAGGAGTTATAATAAGACTTCTTGCTGTTTCTGCATCTTCTTTTTCCATTGCATCAAATGCGCTTAATTCTAAATCAACAAGCTTAAGATTAACAGCATCTAATTTATTTAAAATTTCATAAACTTTGTCTTTTTCTTCCTGCAATCTTGTGCTTTCCTGCAATAATATTTTTACTTCAAATTTTAAAAGCTGGTCAAGTTTAACACTGATTTCATTGTATCTCTTCTTATGTGATTCAATAAGATTATACTCTTCTTTTACAACATGAAGCAAAGATTCGTAAACAGTGCCGGTTAAAATAGCAGAGTATCCAATTGACTGTTCTATCATTAAATGAAGAGGCTCTTCTACATCTCTCAGTTCATATGTCATTTCTAGTCTAAGATTATTTATTTGCAAGCTTAATCCAACCATAAAAATAATCAAAATAATAATTACAAAAAATCCTGAAAAAATCAGCTCTCTCAGGAAAAACATTGGTTCTTCTGACGTTCTTTCAGCTAAAAGCCATATCACTACTCCAATAAGCACAAAAAGAAAGGCTGTATGCAAAGCCATACCTGTGCTTATATTTTCAAAATAAAAATATAAAAATGGTTTATTCAGAATATATCCTAAAATAGAGCTAATTCCTAAAATACAAATAATTCCAGCCATTGGCTTAAAGACTATTTTTTTCCCAAAAGAAAATAATCCTGCAATAGAAATTAAAACAAAATTAAGCATTGTAGCTATCGAAGGCAATCCTAATTTAATAGTTATTACTGCATCAGCTACTTCTTTTACAACTAAATTTTCAATTGGAATGCCTATTCCCAAAAGCGAACTAATAAGGATATAGCCTATAAAAATCAATAAAGTTAACGAAAAAAATAACGTTACTCTATTATTCAGCAGGGTATTTCCAAAAATTTTGAAAATTCCAAGTAAAATTATTCCACTAATAATAAAAGCAATCGCTGTTGAAAATTTCATGGTAATAAAGCCCGGAAAAATGCTCTTTAAAATAGGAATATCAAAAATCCAGCCAATAATTACCATTAAGGATACAATAAAAACTATTCCAATAATTATGACAATAAAAATATTTTTTGCTTCCATTTTACGAAAATTCCCCCCCCCCATCGAACTATTTAAAAATTGATTATAATTTTCCATTTTATTTATTCAACTTTTCCTCAATTTATTCTATATTTATTACTATTTTTATGATTCTCCTTGCTCATTTTCTTTTTTCCTTTAGACAAAATACCCCAAGTAATCAGCAAAACTCCAAAAATATGGAAAATCTCGACAATAATCCAATAAGAAGTCTTAAATATAAAAAAAAGATCGAAAATTCCATTCAAAATCAATGCCATAGCTATTGAAAACAATCCTATTCCAATCTTTTTGTACATAAATCCTTTTTTAAATAATATTTTTAATCCAAGAATAATTAAAATAAAACTAGTCAGCCAAACAATTATTATTGAAGACAAAAAATCCAAACTTATCATTTTGATAACCTCCATAATCCATATGCCATTAATATAAATCCCACAGCCATTATAAAATCAGAAACTGCCCATGGCCACACGAGAGAATATGCATAATTTATACTTACTTGTTGCTCTTGGAGAATTATTTGAACTATTCTATCTGCAGCAACAATAAAAAATCCGATAGTAATATATAAAATTCTTTTTATTCCTGAAGATTTATATAGATAGAACAATAAAAGCGAAAGATAAATAACAATTACGCCATAAATTAAATCTGGTCCATCATCCGCCCATTTAGCTTTTTCAAATCCATTAAAATTATAGATAATTGAAATAGCCAAGGCTAAAAAAATCAAAGCCAAAATTATAAACTTCCCATTAATCTTCATTTTTCCTCTTTTTATTACCTCTTTTATTACCCATTTTATTTAATTTAATCTTTAAACGCCGAAACAAATGCTTCTCCAGATTTTTCCTCTTTTTCTTCCTTCTCAGATAATACCAGAATAACTCTATTTTTAAATTCTTCTGATTTATCGTAGGTAAGAATTCCTTTTTTAACTAAAAAGCCAATATAGTCCATTAGTGAGCCAAGAGTAATTCCTTCGCGGGCGCTTAAGTCTTCAAATTCTTTAACCCCAAGCGGCCCAATATACTCTTGAAATATAGACTTTATCATATCTTCGCTTTGTTGATTTTTTGATAAAAGCATCCTTATTCCCCTAATTTCTCTAACTGGTTTTAATGGAATAGTAAAGTAAAAGATTGTCCCATTGCCTTCCTGCGAAATCAGCCATATTTTTCCATTCTGACTTTCAACTATTCCTCTTGAGATAGCTAATCCCAGTCCAGTTCCTCCGCCTTTATGCTGATACATGCTTGTAACCTGATAAAAAGGTTCAAATAATCTTCTCTGATTTTTCTCTGAAATACCCAGGCCATTATCTTTAACAGAAAACAGTATCATTCCACTATGCACTTTAGCAGAAACTTCAATTTTTCCATTTTCAGGAGTAAATTTAATTGCATTATTAATTAAGTTTCTTAAAACCTGCGAAACCCTATCAGGGTCAACTTCAATAATTGGCAGTTTTTCTATCTTAGTTTCTATTTTAATCTTTTTTTCAGGCATAAATCCTTTCATTTCATTAACAACAGAGTTAATTGTTTTAGTTAAATCTGCCTTGATAAAGCTAAACTTCAGTCTTGCTGCTTCAATTCTTGATATTTCTAAAAAATCAACAATAATTTTATCCAATCTCTCGGTATTATTCAAGACAATTTGCAAAGACTCTCGTTGTTCTTTATTCAATTTTCCAAAATAATTCCCCAAAACCATCTGCAATTGCGCTTTCATAGGAGTCATAGGTGAACGAAGTTCATGCGAAGTAATCGAAAGAAACTCAGTTTTAGCTTTATCTATTTGATTCTTCTCTTTATCCAGATTTTCAAGAATTTCAGTGGTTTTATTAAATGATTTTGCAAGTTCTTCAAGCTCATCGTGGCTTTTAATATTTACTCTGGCCTTAAAATCCTTATTACTCACTTTTTCTGTTGCAGTGATTAGTTCTCTAATTGGCGTAGTTATTTTTTTTGAGAGGATGTTTATTATGAATAAAGCTAAGATAAAAATAAAAAGAATGCTAAAAATAAAAATACGAATAAACCTGTATCGAATCGGGAGAATTACTTCATTCCAGTCAATTTTCGCAACTAATCCTAATCTAACAGAGGGAATATAAGTTGAAGCGGCGATAACTTTAACATTTCTATAATCCAAAGCGCTTTCAAAAAAAACAGATTTTCCCTCAAGCGCATTTTTCATAGGCTCTGCAAGTTTTTTAAAGTCCATAACACTGCTTTCATTCTCAAATAATCTTGAAATAGGATAAACTATATTTCCAGTTTTATCAATAAAAGCAATTAAAACTTCTCCGGTTTGCCCTAGCCCTGTTCTTTGCTCAATAACTTTATTCAACTCATCAGTAGATTCTGAAGTTATAATTACTCCCAATAACTTGTCATTCTGACTTATTGGCGCAGAAAAAATAATTTTCCACTTATCCTCGATTTTAAAAAAATAAGCTCCTTCTTTCATTTTTCCGTTTATAAAAAAATCCTCTTGGCTATAATCTCTACCAACAAGGCGTTGATCATCACAAACAACAACATTTCCATCAAGATTAATAAAACATATGCATTCAATTTCTTCAATAGAACTTCTAGAATCATTAAGCTTTGTTATAATCTCTTTTTTTAAATCTTCACTTGAATTTTTAGTGTAATTAGCAATATCTATTTTTAGCTGAGTACGGCTAGTTATAAGCCCTATTCTTTCAGTATCCCAATCAAAATAAGTTTCAATATGGCCTGCTCTTAAATTTGCAACAGTTTCAACATGATCTTTAATCTGCTCTTTAGAAAAATCGGCAGTAATTTGATAAAAAATAAAACTTTCAATTAAAATTATGCAAAAGCTTAAAATTATAAAAGAAACAGTTATTTTTCTTTCTATTTTTCCAAATAAAAATTTCTTTAAGCTAAAACCTTCTTGTTCAGTAATATTTGCCATATTTTCCTCTTTTATATCTCAAGAAAAAGCGGGTTTTTATAGTTAACCCTCTTGCTATATCAACGGAAATAAATTTTCGGGAATTTTTTCCTTGATAGATAGGAAAAGAACTACGATTATTAATTTCTTTTCCTATAACTACACTACTTCTTAAATAATGCATTCTAATAACTTATGGCTACAAATTTCATTTTCTACTAAATAATTCATAACCTCTTCGAGCTTCTTAGCTTTGCACTTTTCTTATTAAAACTTGTAAACCCTAATAATTCTTAGAATTTTTATTGCTTCAATTGGGAGTAATATCTCACAGCTTGCACGATTGGGATTTTTTATTAACTTTTATTCAGCTCAATAATTTTATCAACAAACATTCCAGACTCCTTAATTAAAGCTTCTTGCTCTTTAATTGAAAGAGCATAAAAAACAGCCTTAGTCTTGCTTTCCTTAATTTTATTTACAAGTGAGGCTACAAATTTAGCAACAGGCGCCTTGCTTTCATAAACCAGCAAATTTGTCAAAGAATCAAAAATCAGATAATCAAAGTCATGTTTAATAAATTTAGAGATAGTCAGCGAAAGTTCTGTCAAAGCTCCAGGGGAAGATAGATAATAAACCCCCTCGGATTGCTCTGGCGCATTTTTGATTGTTTTTGAAATAGCATCAACAAAAACAATATTGCTGACATTAACTTTATTTTTTTTAAAAAGTTCAAGTAAAGCATCATGAGTTTTATTAAGTGTGACATAAACAATATTTTTTCCAGCTAAAGTTTTTACTACATCCACTAGCTCTTTGTTATAATCTATGCTAGACATAATCAACAATATTGTTTGATTTTCAGAAAGTTCTTTTTTTATGTTCATTTTTCATTAATCTGGTTTTTAGTTGAAAAAGGAACAGTCTGGAAATGCTTCATTTCCAGAATTTCAAAAATCTCCAACCTACAAAAGCGAAGTTTTTCATGAATTTTTGAGTTTATTTTTAGCAGACCCATATTATAAAAAATTATATTTTATTAAACTCCAGCAGTTTAAATTCTTTTTTTATTGCATTTAATAAAACATTAATGTCTATAGGTTTAACAAGATAACCAATAGCATTTTTAAATTTTTTAATTCGATTTGCATCAAGGTTATATCCAGAAATAAATAAAATTTTTTGCTTGGATAATTCTTTGGCAATATCATATCCCTCTTCATCTTCTCCTAATCTAATATCCACAATCAATAGGTCTGGTTTTTCTTTTTTAGCCCTTGTAATAGCATCTTTTACATTATATGCTTGAAAAGTTTTGAATCCTTTAAATTCCAGCAGTTGAGAAATAGAAATTGCTGTCTGAATATGATCATCAACAATTCCAATCTTTATATCTGATATTTTTTTTATCATTTTGTTTTGTTCTTAAGTTTAGTTACAAAATAAATAGTCTGAAAATTATTAATTTTCAAAATCTCAAAATCTTCAACTCTTAGTTGAAAAGTTAGGAAATCTCATTTCCTAAAATCTTCATGTTGAACCCGAAGGGAACGTCAGATTTTTGAGCCCATTTGTTTTTGGTTTAACCAACTATTTTCTTTACTCTTTTTAATAACTCATTAATATCGAAGGGTTTTTGTATAAAATCCACAATATTCTTGTTTTTCATCAAGTCTTCTTTTTCAGCTTCGCTTGTTCTTACCACGGATAAATAAGCAATTTTAAATTTATTCAACTTTGAAACTATTTCTTTTACAGGGATTCCAGGCATCATGATATCCATAAGAATCAAGTTTGGTTTTTCTCCACCTTTAATTTTTTTCAAGCAGTCATCTGCATTAATAGCAGTAACAACCCTGTATCCATTTTTTTCCAAGACCCCTTTTACCGTGGCCCGGATATCCGGCTCATCATCAACAACCATAATTAATTTTTGCTTAACCATTTTTAAATTGAATTTTTTGCCTCCTTTATTTTAGCACTCTTTTTACTTCTTTTATTAAGCTTTCGGGCATAAACGGCTTCTGAACAAATCCGTCAATATCTCTCAAATCCACTTCTTTCTTTAAAACAATTGAAACATAAATCATTTTAACATTATGGTTAAGTCTTTCTCTTAATAGTCTTAATAAATCATAACCTGAAAGCGTCGGCATTATTATATCAATAAGAATCAAATCAGGCTTGTCTTTTCTTATTATATCCAATGCATTTGCTCCATTATCTGCGGTTTCAACATTATATTTTGCTTTTTCTAGCACAAGCTTCATAGTCTCTAAATCATTCAAATCATCATCTATTATAAGTATTTTCTTTGCCATATTTTTAAGTTATTCTTTTTTTTATCTATCTATAGATAATATCCAAAGTTTAAAAACCTTATTATAATGTTCGGTAGATGAGCTTTTCCGAGAAAAGCACATCTTTTTATAAATAAAATCTCCCTTCAGAAATATTTTTTCTTTTAATTGAAGCCTGAAATTTTTCAAATCTTTAATA
>Ga0209542_10009651_pt1 | contig 17640 bp, 10 predicted proteins | sample RifCSPhighO2_01_FD_184028 | JGI IMG/M metagenome (GOLD analysis project Ga0209542, IMG submission 184028) | Soil microbial communities from Rifle, Colorado - Rifle CSP2_plank highO2_0.1 (SPAdes) (version 2) | ecosystem: Environmental > Terrestrial > Deep subsurface > Rock core/Sediment ...
CTTTAAAGAAATGTTCCTCATAAAGTCAACTCTTTTTTTGTTCAACATCTTTACACCTCCTTATAGAATAATTAGTCAGAAATAGTTTAAATATCTTTCCGAAAATTAATTTCCTAAACTATAACCTAAATTCTATTCTACGTTAAATGTAATTAACCTAAAATATTTAAATCTTTCCCCCTCTTACTCGCATATCTCCGCATAATCAGGCATCAACTCACTCATTCTCATCGCCCTCGCCAATCTCGTAGCTCCAATCCCTCCTCCAAATCTTGGAAACATTTCCATCGCTAAATACTTCTTCAGTTCTCTCTCAACTCTTTCCCTTCCAAACTCTTTGAACAATAAGTCTGCATACTCTCCACGAGATACAGAATAAAATCTCTCCCTTATTTTCTCAGCATCGCACGATCTCTCAGCAGAACCAATTGTCTCCATCCCATGTAAAAGCACATCAACCTTATTATAATATCCATCGTCTCCTTTCTTCATATTCCAGAACGGCTCTGTTCTTTCAGGAAACCTTCCGAGAAAAATAACCGAACCATACCTCTCGCCCAATATCTGTTCTTCAGGATTTCCAATAACATCAATGCAAAAATCATTGCAAGCATGCTGATAATGGACATCCTTCCCATCAGGAAAACTCAAATGTGCAAGAAATTCTTTTTCCAATTTTATCATATCTTTCTCATTTCCTCTGGACTCGAACTCGAACATCGGAAACATTCTGTCATGTCTTCCGTCTATGAACGTTTCACTCGGCTCATCTCTATAACTCGTTGTCGAACAAAAAACTCCGGGAATATCTCCATGTTCCCCATTCTTGAGCAACTCTGTCTCAAGCCACATCTGTCCTGTCTGCGGCAAAGGCCATTTCTCGCCTCCAATCGTAAAACTAACAACTGTCCTCGGGTCCTCACACGCCGCAAGAATACTTCTTCGCGTCTGCGTCGGAATCTCAACAAAACCCCTCTCCTCAAAAAACTCTGTAAACTTCTTCCTCAAAAAATGATATGTTCTCGCATCAATTACTTCATCCATTAAAACAATTTTATTTCTTCAGGATTTAAATAATTTATTAATCTCTAACCTATATTTTAAACCAAAAATATATATAGTTTCAGAAACTCCTTATCATTAAATATTTTATTTTTACAGCCAACGACATTAATACCTCCCCGTTTTGTCGTTGGCGTATTAGGGAAAGACTTTCGTCTTTCACTATACTAATTAATTATTGCTTCAGCTATTTCTCCATCAACCGCAATTCCACCGCCGTATTGATAATAATCCTCTTCAAATCCCAGCTTAACCTCTCTAATTTCCTCAACGCTATTCAAATCATTTGCCTTTACTTTCCTGTCAGACACAGTATACAAAACATCGGCGATAAACAAAGATCTTCTGACATATCCGCCGTAATTGTTCTCATCTTCTTGATGACTTATTTTTCCCCTCAAATCAATCCCTTCCAAATCAATATCGAAAACATAAACTCCTTGCCAGTATTTATACCGAGGCCATTGATATCTTGGATCTTTTATTTCTTCATTATAATTCACAGGAATAACTAAAACATTTTTTTCTCTATCAAACAACACTGCTTTAGGATCACTAACTGCTTCAGAGTTAGACCATTTTCCATCTGTTATCTCGAATGTATCAACTTCTTTCGGATCGCCCGCATTTGAAACATCAAACAAGCTGACCTTCACTCCCTGCACTCTTCCCTGCTCCGTAGCTTCCATTCCAATTCCAATCAAATGATCTTCATCATACGGATGCAAATATCCGGAATATCCTGTAATTTTCAATTCTCCTAAAACTTTCGGATTCTCAGGATCAGAAAGATCAATTGCAAACAAGGGATCTACCTGTCTAAACGTCACCATATAAGCTCTCTCTCCTAAAAACCTCGCGCTGTAAATTCTCTCCCCCTTTGCTAAATCTTCTACACTTCCGACAATTTTCAAATCCTCATCCAGCACATACAAATGATTAAAACTCGTTCCACTCCAGCTATTTCCAGTAGTAGCAACGACTCTAAAATATCCTTCAAATTCATCCATGGAAAACTGGTTCAAAACATTTCCAGGAATTTCTCCTCTAATTTCATAATCAATTTCTCCATCGTCAATGCCTATCTTATGGATGATTGTCTTCTCGCTTTCTCTGGACATTTCCTCATAAAAATCTTCAAGCAATTCTTCATACTCCATCACTTCATTAATTATTTCTTCTCCATCAGAAAACAAGTAATCCTCGAGAATTTCATTTATTTCATTACTCTTTTCCCAAATTTTCCCGTCAGAATCCATAACCTCTATGACTTCTTCACTTTCTTCATTTGGCAAAATCGGCAGCACAACTTTCTCAACATACTTCTCCAGGTAATATTTCTGGCTTAGTTGCTTCATATAACTAATATAGATGTTGTCTTGGGAAACATAAATAACATTAGAGCTTCCCATGAGATAAACCTCATTATTTACTTCTCCGTCTTCCAGATTAATTGAGGTTATAAAATTAAAAACATAATTTTCATCAGGCGCATCAATATAATTGACTTGTCTCGCATCTACAACTTTTTCTATCCCATTGATTTCATATCTCGGCATACCAAACCAGTTAAGATTGATCCACTTTTGAGAAATCAGATAAACATTTTCTTCTATCATCCTTGCGTCCACAAAATTTCCTTCTATTTTTATTTCATCCTCTAACTTGGGATCTTTTCTATCTGAAATGTCATAAACATTGACAATTGTTTCCTGTTTAGAATAGCCGCCGCACCTCAATCCAATCGCAAACCTTTCTGTTCTGCACGGAATTCCTGAGTCTATATATTCATAATGATTTGTAAAAATAATTAATTTATCTTTGTTTATGAAAATGTTTCTCACACCATCTTTAAATTCTAATTCAGAAATGATTTCCATATCTTCAGCTGGAAAGGCATCTAAAACAATAACCTTATTTCCAGTCACAACATAAATATACTTCCCGTCATTCTTCACAATGTCGGGCTCGTCTACTCCTTCTACCTGGATATTAGTTTTAGAATAATCGCCCGCTCTTTCGCCAGTTCCAGATGCGGAAGGCGCAGCACTCTCTGCCTTGGCGGTTGCACTGTCAGATGCGACTGCCGCCCGTATTTCAGCTCCTCTTCCATAATATCCGCCATAACTTCCGCTGTTTTCTTCTAAGAAACTTTTTATCTCTTCTATAGAATTAAATTTGTTTAATTTATCATCGCCAACAATATTTATTTTTTCAATCCCCTGCTGATTGCTCGCAATCAATAAAGCGACAATCACAACAGCCAAAACTCCGACAATCCCAGCAATAATACTCCTCGACGCAATTCTCGGCGAAATAATAATTTTCTTGTTTGATAATTTATACAGCTCCATCTTCTTTCCCTTAGAGCTCCAAAAAAGCCGATTCGCTTTTTCGATTAAACCTGCATCAGTCAATGTTTTCAAATTATAAGTAACAGTGTTCAGTGGCAAATTTAATTCTGCAGCAATTTCGCTCCCGCTCATCTCTTCCTTATCGGTCAAATAATTCAATATCTTCTTCGCAGTCTTATTCGACAGGGCATCTGCTATTTTCCCGGCTCTCGGGTCATTCAAATCAATTTCAATACTGCTTTTTGTTTTATCCATGCCGAATATAAAACAAACTTCTATTTAAACCAAGCGAACAGTTCAAATGAAATTGAAGTTATGAAAATTTCCAAACAAATATAACCCAATTATCGAGAATCTCTATATTTAATTTGTTATTCTGGAAAGAACACCCTCGCAAGAAAATGGAAACTCATTAGTACCTTCTATATAAAAATCAAGATTATTCTCATCTATTCTGCTCGCCTCTTCAATAATCTCAAGATCATCCCTGGGCGGATTTCCGTTTGCCTGCCCAGCATCGAGAATATAATCATACCCTCTCTTGTTTCTCCAACTGTCTACAACTTTGAGGTCTCCTTCAAAATTACCGAAGGGCGTATATACAGTAACAACATGCCCTCTTCTTATCTCATTCCTTAAATCATTCATAATTGGCAGCCCGTTATCCCCGATGATTCTTTCCATTGGGCCATAAAAAAAATCACCAATATCTTCACAATCATTAATAATGCATGCATATTTTCTGCACTGAACTGTTCCCACATATGACCCTTGTTGAATTCCTCTTGCATCAATATTATTGCCACTTGCTCCGCCACCGCCAGAACTATCTTCATTAATTATTCTCTCATTTCCGCAAGATGTTAATCCTATAACAAATCCTGCCAATAAGCTAACAGCTTTTCTCATCCAAAAAAGTATTTCCATTCCTTTTTATACTTTTTTATATATCAGTATCTCTATCAGTAGTAAAAAACCCCACAAAAAATTTAAATACACAAAATACGCTAACCTAACATGAACAAATGGGCAGAACTTTTGCTGGGATTGATTCTTGTAATCGTCCCGATTGTAATTGCATGGTATTCTCCAACATGGTGGGGAGATTTTTGGAACTTTAGAGCCGCTGCTTGGGAATTCCTAAAAGGAGGAGTATTTTGGTTCATCGTGATGATCGGCGCTTTATTCATCTTGCTCGGAATTTCTGATTTGAAAGGATAACTTTAGAGAATTTTGCACAATTATGGTTTCTTGCAAAGACTTCAAATTCTTTGAATCTGAATATCTCAAAAAATTTATTTTTTGAGTTCTCTTAGATAATCCTAAAAAACTTTCAGTTTTTTGGGATTCTCTTTAAAATTATTTTTTCGTAACATTTTTGACATTCTTATTCAGCTGTCTCATACTTTCTTCTAATTGATTCTTATCTTTCGTTCCTGTGCAAACGAGTTTCCCATTGCTGAACAACAAAAATGTAGCCGGAGGATCAACAAGTTTGTAAACCAGTCCTGGAAACTGTTCCGGCTCATATTCCGTATTTTCCAGCTGCAAAGCCAAAACATTTAGATTCAAACTAAAATCAATGCTTCCGGACGCAACAATATTTTGCACAGTTATTCTCGGTCTATCAGTTATCTTCACTCCAATTTTTCCGATTTGTTTAATCACCTTATCAATAACCTCTCTGACTTGAGAAACACTCTTAGTTCCTGTGCAGACCAAATTACCGGAAGAAAACACTAAAACAGCAGATTTTGGCTTCGGAATTCTCAAAACCAATCCAGGAAACTGTTCAGGATTATACTCTGTATTACTCTGTGTTCTTGCCAATTTAGTAAGAGAAACCGGCTTCCCAAGAGAAGTTGTCGCTACAATATTCTGAATTTTCAGATTAGATTTCTTAGGCCCTGTCATTTTATCCTCTTCTTATAACTTAAAATCCTTTTATAAAGCTTCTGCCCTCCTTCTTTTTATAGTAAACCAACTAAGTTTTTAGGTTTTTCGTGTTGGTTTACTACCTCAAGAATGCTGGCAGTTACATTCTTGACGGCACCCAAGAATTTCACGGCAAGAAATTCTTGGTGTTAGCGGAGCAACTAAAAACAACCGAAATATTTAGTTGGTCTGCTTTAGCCTCCTTAAAAAAAGAGAAACAACAATAATCATAAACAATAAAAACAAAAAGATGAATGCTGCCCAAAACGCAGTCCATTCTCCCCCAATTGAATCTTCTCCTCCAAAAATCATAAACAAAATAAACAAAACAATTAAAACCAAAGCAAAAGCTCCAATAAAACCGAAGGTAAAATATTTCTCTTTCATTTTGTAAGTCTTTCCAAAGCCAGAAAATATTTTTTCGAGGGAATTTAAATCTATATACGAAAATTTAATTCCTCCCAGATATTCTTTTCACAGCTTTTTCACGAATATCCAACGGTATCAATTTCCTTCTGCTCTTCTTTACAAAACTAATTTTCTTCGTTTCGCTGTTAAATCTCTTAAAAATCCAGAAAACAAAAACCAATCCAATAAGAACAGATAAAACAACTCCAATAACCGTCAATCTCTTTCCGGGAGTATCGGCAGTGGTCAATCCTGTCAAGCCTACTCTTTGGGAAGGCAGAAATATTTCCTTCTCCCCGCTAACTTCTATTTCGCCATCATTCATCTTCGTCCTAAAAACAAATTCTCCGAAAGAATCCTTCGGAAGATCAAACTCAATTGTTTCATTCTTAGTTTCTCTCGCTCCCAATTTCACTTCTTCATTCCCCCTAAATCTTGGAACACCATCAAAATCCAGCATCTCATAACCGACATTTATTTCATGCTCCGTGCCAGAAAATTCAATTAACTTATAACCGATGCGAAGTTTATTCGCTATCTTTTCGTAATCCAAAATTTCAAAATCAAAACTGTTTCTGTAAGCAACAATGACAATCTTTTTGCTCTGAACTCCTTCATCACATTCGGCAATAACCTCCGATTCATATTCCCCAGGTTCAACAATTGCCGGCACAGTTAGTGCTAAATCAAAAATAAACTTTTCACCCGGACTAAGCCCCTTTGTCTGAGAATTACTAATCCAGTTCCCTCCCTGTCCTTCAAACTTCAACTTGCAATTATTAACAAACTTTATTCCTACATTGCTGATTTCTAAACTCTCGCTTATTGAAGTTCCTCTCTTAAGAATAATCTCTCCTAATTCTCCAAATGTCAAATCAAACTCTTTGCCCCCTTTCTTGGCGATTACACCGCCTCCCCCTCCGCCACCTCCTCCGCTCCCGCCGCTGCTTCCTCCGCTCGGCGGCGCTGGTGAAGATGTATCAACGCTAAAATTTGAACTTGTAAAGTTTATATTCCCCGCAGAATCGTTTACAGTTAGATAAAGAATATAAGAAGAATCACTCGGCAAACTAAAAGTGGTGCTTGTGCAATTTGGAATATTGACACTTTCTTTTCCAGGCACCACGCCGCCGGCAGTAAAACTAACGTTAAAATAACATTGTGTTTGTGAAGCATCGCTAAAACTAAAAGTTAACGGAATTCCGATCAATGAATTTTTCGTTCCAGTTGGTTCGCTCAATATTAAACTTGGACTCAAACTGTCTACATAAAAACTTCTGTTTGCAGCGCTTACTCTATTATCTGTATCATTGCAGACAATTCCCCAATCATAACTTCCGTCCGTCAGATTAAAAATGTAAAAATAATTTCCATTACTGATCGGGCTTTTAGTATCATTTAAACTCCATGTTCCGGAAAAATCATGCCGCAATTGGCAGGATGACAATCCCGCTCCGGAAAAAACACTGTAATTCAAATAAACATTAATTCCACTGTTAAAATAAGTTCCATTTTCCGGAGAAATTAAATTAATAGCTGGGACAGAAGTAACAACTGTAAAACTCACATTGCTCACGTTTAAATTTCCAAAACTATCGTTAACAAAAAAATACAAAGTATGTCCTCCGTCTCCTGTCGCATTAAAAGTTGTATTGGCACAATTTGAAATAGTCTTATTGCCTCCATTATCAATATTGAACCAGCAGCTGTCTAATCCAATGCCATTATCCAAAACTGTAAAGTTCAAAGGCAAACTTGTGTTTATTCCATAAGTAATTTCTTGAGGATGAACAATGCTCAAACTTGGAGCAATACTGTCTACAAAAAAACTAACCAAAGAAGAATTGAAATTGCTAAAACTGTCATTGACATAAACCCTCCATGTCGAGCTTCCCTGTCCAGAATCCAAACCAGAAACATTCTGCCCGCACGTTAAAGTTGTATTGCTAATTCCATTATTCAAACTATATTTGCATGATTGCAAATTTAAATCAAAAACAGAATAATTTAATTGTGTTTGTATCGAAGTATAATTTTGTGATGAAGGATAAACTAAATTAACTAATGGTTTAACAGAATCAACACTGAAGTTGGTAGTATCACTAACTAATTCTCCTTGCGTGTCATTAGCAAAAATGTTCAGCACATGGTTTCCATTAGAAACATTGAATGTTGTGTTTAAACAATTACTCAAACTAATATTCACACCATTATCTAAATTATACCAGCACGAATCTAAATTACCATCGCCGTCACTGACGGTATAATTCAAATTCAATGAAACATTATTGATAAACTTCTCTCCTTCATTCGGAGAAGCTAAATTTAAGGAAGGAGGAACATTCAATATGGTATAGTCAATCGTCGCATTATACAACTCAGCTGAAACACTTTCATTTTCACTCGCGAAATCAAATTTGTATTGGAAATATCTGTTATCGTTAACGCTTAAATCCAGCGGAGAATTATCGCCTGCATCTTCCCAATTTTCACCTGAACAAGAAGAATCGTCACAACTTCTCACAGTTAAATTTAATCTCGCCATTCCCCTCGTATAACGATCTGAAATTTCCTGCGCAGATAATGAGCGATTATAAATTGCGGCTTCGTCAATTAAGCCATAAAAATTACTAACAGTTTCAAACTCTGCTCCGATAAAAGTATCATCGAAAGAACTAATTTGTACAAGATTACCAGAAGCTGCTGCTGAATTATCAATTTTTCCGTTAATATAAATTATTAAATCACTCCCGTTATATGAAGTAACAACATAGTACCATTTACTTGTTTGTATCGTCTGAATAGAATATAATTGCTGTTCAGTTCCTCCGATAGTAAAATGAGATAAAATTTTATTCGCCTGTCCGTGTCCTGGCTCTGCAATTCTTAAAGCTCTATTCCAAGCCCCATTAGCAACAATATCCTGTAAGTTCGCGCTTTCTCCAGCATCCCCATACCAATATATCCAAGACTCAATCGCTATTTGAGAGCTTATATTCAAAGAGTTAGAAAACGGAATCGTTATAAAATCGTCATTCGCATTAGATCCAGATCCGTCAAAGAAAAAAGCATTTGAAAATTTTCCCGACGAATTAGATGCGGGGCACTGACTTTCGGAACAAGTCCCATCATTTCCTCTTCCAGAATTATCAGCAAAAGAAGTCGCTCCGCTTCCTTCATTAAGATGCATCAACAAAACATTCCCCGTCATATTCAACGGTCTAACAAACACGTCGGAAGACTCAGCCCCATTATTATTCAATAATTCAGCACTATAATTAGCTCCGATAACAAAAGAAATATTATTCCACTCTGCATTCGTTCCATCAAAAACCTGTGAGGTATAATTCCCGCTCAAAAACCCTTGAGAATTATTCAACTGTACAAAACCGCTTGAATTAAAAAAAGTCCTGTAATAAATTCCAGCGTTAAAATCTCCAGAGTCATTATTGACAAACAAACTTCCTCCGACAATAAACGCAAAAGCTAAAGTAATAAATACCGAAAGTAAAATCCTCTTTTTCATCTCTAAATCAAAGAACGCATTATTTTAAATCTTTTTGCTGGAAAAACCATGAAAAGAACTATCTCCAAATCTATATGAACCTCCCCACCGAGAGGGTTTGCCTGCGGGCAAATATCGCTACGGCGAGCGCAGTTCCCAACGACGACATAAAAAGACCAGCTTATCTGATCTGCTTTTCTTCCTCGATTCTCAATATAATTTTGGTTATGGCAACGAACAAACTGTTCAATTAATAATTTCGCTGCCATAGACTCAATACAAAAAATGATATTCAATTTTGAAAACTTTATGTTTGAATCTTGCAAGTTTTACCATCACTTTAAAGAGCGATTAACATTTTCATCACGCTTTATCCAAAGGCAAGACCAGGGGTATTAACGAGAATAAAATTAATAACTCTCAATCTTCAAACCATCAAAATAAACCATATCGTCAATCGAGGACATCTGTGCATCAACCGCAATATAGAGAGTATCTGTCAAGCCATATTGCGTTAAATCAAATTCATAATACTTGTAAACACCATCAGAATCGGCAGGCGTAAATTGTTTGAGAATATACCAGCCATTTCCTCCAAGAACTAAAACATCGGCAAAATCATTTCCTTCAAAGCTATTTACTTTCGCCCAAAAACTTAGTTTCGCATTTTCAATATTTGATAAATCAACAGCCCTGTCAACATAACCATTCGCTCTTCTCAATCTTAAATGATAATTTCCAGTATAGGGCGTTCCAGTGTTCACAATTGAAGAATCACCTTGATGATACCAGCCCCATTTCCACCCAACCCCCGAATTCCATCCATTTTCAAAATCATCTTCTGCAATTAATGAAACGGCTAAAGTGCAATCGGCATTACAACTCGCTCCGCTATCACACTCTTCATTTCCATTCACAATCAAGTCTCCGCAAAATTCTTCGCTTATACAAATATCATATGATGAACAATCAACTAAACAACTTTCCGTTCCGCCATAACCTTCCGTTGTAACACAACTTATCACATTACCGTCACAGACCTCCAAACCATTAATAATCCAATCGCCACAATACTCGTTCGTTACACACTCTCCTATTGACAAACAATCTAAACCGCAAGACGCTAAACCAGCATAACCATTTAAAGTCACACAAGAACTATCAGAACCATCACAGACTTCATTAACTCCATTTCCATTCGGACTTTGAATAATTCCATCCCCACACATTGTCAACAAACAATAATTTGTACAAGCATCAAATTCATTTGTATTGCTATCATCACATTCTTCCACTCCAAAATGAACAAAGCCATCGCCGCAGATATTATTTAAACACTGATTTGTGCAATTATCGCCATTATCCAAATTCCCATCATCACACTGTTCTGTTCCTTCAACAACTTTATTGCCACAAACAGAATCCAAATAAGTCCAGCACGGAATTTCAAACTCATCAAGCTGCACATTCTTAATCAGAGTAGAGAATCCAAGAGCATTGGCCTGCGGACAAATATCATCTGCTTTATTCTGTCCTCCATATTCTAAATGGAAAACTGTTTTGTTGCCTATCAAAACCTGCTGCAAATAACCGCATTCACTATATTGAAAGCACTGCTCATTCATTGCCCAATCCATATTCGGTAAAACATCATCTATAATCGTCAACGCATTCTTCAAACCAATCTGCTTTCCTTGTGAATGAACGTAGTCAGCAAGATAGTTGTAATAATTAATCGCGTCCTCTTCTGTCAATGGAAATCCGGGATTATTCCCATACGCATCCATATTGTCAGGATCGAAGCCGTCACACCCTTTTGCAATTCCTAAATTAATTCTGTTTTTCATAATTTCTCTAACTTCTGCACAATTTGTATCCAACCATTTCTCCCCAGGCCAGCCATTGCTATTTCCCAAACATGCCGAAGGAAAATCACCTGCATCAGGTCTCCAATCTTCCCAACTTCCAGCGCTGAAGTAGCACATAACAAAAACTCCGTCGGCATTTAAATTTTGCATTTCTTCTTGCGAAACATCAAATAAGTCTAAAGTCCAATACTCGACATCTGAAGCAGGATTTGTTGGAGTCGGATTAAATTGAATATGCCATGTCTTAATTCCGGGCAGTTGCGGAGGCTCTGCATTTTCAGAAACAATTTTCAAATCATCAATATACAAATAATCTCCTGTTCCCGACATCTCTGTATCTATCGCTAAATAAAAATTACTGGCCAAACCAAAAGATGCTAAATCAAACTCATAATAATGATATTGATTATCATCCTCTACATCGCTAAAACTCTTCAGCACATTCCAATTAATTCCATCTGGAGTAATCAACAAATCAGCAAAATCGCTTCCTTCAAAATTGTTCACCTTTGCATAAAAAACCAGCTTCGCATCTTCCAAACCATTCAAATTAACGCTTCTCTCGACATATCCATTGCCGCTTCTCAATCGCAAATGATAACCTCCTTCATATGGATAACCACTATTAACAATCTTGGCATTGTTACCTCCCTCATGATACCATCCGCCATTCCACATTCCCTGTCCTCCATTCCAGTCATTATCATTAAAATCGTGCGAGGCGATAACTGCGAAAGCAGAAACAAAACTGGTAGAAATTATCAACGAAACACCGACAAAAAACACAAATAATAATTTATTCATATTCACCTCGATTATATGAACTTCAAATGCTATTTAAAGATTTGTTCATTTGAATGAATATAAAAATTATTAAGTTTTGTGATACTCGCATTTTATTCTTGCTCATCCTAAATCTCCTCTAAAATTCTTTCATCCACAATTACAACATCTCTCACATTCTCAACATGTCTATAACTCAAATAAATTCCTTTTCTTTTATATTTTCTGTTGAGTTTAATTTTCAAGCTATCTACCCTGCTTTCTCCGATAATTATTTCCTTTACTTTTCCTATCTCCATTCCACTCGTCGTAAATACTTTAATGCCTCTAACCGCTTTCAAACTTTCTCCATTGACTTTTCTCTTTTTCTTAAATATTAATGGGAACATTCTGATTATCAAATAAACAATCGTGAATATAATCAAGAAAATTATTAACTGTCCGAGCAAAGTTATCTTTATTCCATCCTCATCTTGTTTAATAAAAAATCCTGTTATCCCTCTCGGTTGAATTTCTTCCAGTTCTTCCGGCTCCTCAATCTCAGATTCATCACAAATGCTGTTTTCATTCTCATCCAAACAACAACCTCCGCCACTTTCAATGTAGGGTTCTTCACAAGCTCTTCTTTCTATTATAGTTTCTCTCTCAATTATTTTTTCAACTTTATCTTCTTTCTCAACAACACTTCCGCCATCTCCATCTTCTCGTTCATCAGCAGGTTCTTCAACTACGATGGCATCAATTACTTCAAAACTATCAAACGACGTCGCCGTCCCTGCAATCCAAACCACTAATGCTCTCAGCCTATAATCCCCTGCAATAGATGGTGCAATCAAATCAACACTCAAACTCGTCGCTCCTTGTGCAGGAACATAAATCGTTCGTTGCCCTGAAGAATAATTAACTGTCTCTCCCTCATTTGTAATCCAATAACTGACTATGAAATCCTGTCCGATATCTTCATTAACATTGCTCACTTCAATAATTGAATTAAAAATTTCATTAACATTTACCGAAGCGGGCGCATAAACAACAGCGTCAGCAGGACCCCCATATCCCGGAATATTAATACTTGGTCTGTTGGAATAAAATGTTTCCGCCGAAACAATTGCACTTCCTAAAGCAAACTGATGAACTGTGTTTGAAGCTGCTTTATCAATAATAATAACATTGGAAAACTCTCTGGAATTTCCCTTTGACAAATTCAACAATATCGCAACTCCGGAAATATCCGTATCAATATAAATCACATCTGAAAGCTCTTCATCTCCTGAATTAAATAGCGTAGAAGAAATATTATAACTAACATTCAAATTCTCTTCACTTAAAAAAATTACATTTTTCGTAATGACAATCTGTTTGCCAATACTTGCTGAAGGAATTGTTAAATTCAACGTGCTGGAATTTGCGCCAGTCACATTTCCAGAAAACTCATCAATTCCAAAAGCTCTCGCAAAATCAGAAAAGTAATAGCTGGTTGTATTCCCTCTTGCCAAATTCAATAAATAACTGGCCTCGAAGCTGGAACTAACATTAACATCTCCAAACAAAAACAATCCGCCGTCATCGTCACTCACATTAACATTCAAAGCATTTGCCAAACCATTGTTCGTTAATTTCAAAGATATGTTATAAATTATTTTACTGATTGAAACATTGTGGACTGTTGCAATTTTATCTAAAACAAATTTTGCATTTCCTCCTAAAGAAAGACTGTCAATACAACTCTGGTTAATTCCATTAACGCTCACGTTAGCAGTTAATAAATAACTGCCAACAATCAGATTAAAAATCTGTGTTTCATATCCGCCATCGCTTGCCGTCGCAATTATCTGAGAATAATTAACAGCTCCATTTTTCAAAACGCTTACATTAACACTCTCTCCTTCTAAAACACCTGATTCATTTCTTAATATTCCCTGAACTAAAACCAATGCTCCTTGCTGATAAGGTCCTCCGGCTTCACAAGTTAGTTGTAAAGTGTTGACAAAAAATACAACGCCGCTGTAATTCTGATTTCCGCTGGCATCGTTAGCATAAACTTTCCAGGCATTATTTCCTTCTCTGCTGTCAATACTGATATTCACACCGCAACTTATCGAAACATTTGTTATTCCATTATTGGTAGAATACCAGCATGATTGTAAATTTGCATCTGAAACGGTGTAATTTAATTCTCTTACAACAAAATTATAACTCTGATTTAATGGGTAAACAATTGAAACTGCCGGACTAATTGTATCGGGAACTCCTGTGACATTAACAAATCTCGTGAGAGAAACCGCGCTGTAATTTTGCGTTGCATCGGCATGTGCTGTATAGTTATAATAACCTGCTCCCAGCAATACAAACAAGCTGTTTTCGTTATTAACATCTGCTCCATCGCGTGTTAGATTTATCGCTCCTGTCATCGAACGAGCAGATGCATTTACGAAATCTCCGTATACAAAACTAATATCGCTTGCAGAATTATTCAACAGCAAGCTCACATTCCCAAGAGCTTGATTAACTATAAATGTAGAATTATCATCATCATAGCTATAATTCTGATTCTCATACAACTTGCAAGAATAATCATAACCTCCTGCTCCCAGCAAAACACCGAAACCTTTCTCGCTCGTAACATTAATTTCATCTCTAAATAATTCACCATTGCAGGTTGCATTAACAAATGTTCCATAAACTATCGGGGAACTTTCATTAAAATTCAGAACAGCAGTTTGAGATGATTTATTTATCGTGTAACTTTGAATCTCTGTTACATTTCCATTTCCTAAACTGTCATTAGCAGACCAATAATAATTATATTCTCCTGCGGCTAAATTTGAAATTGAAAAATTATAAACATTCGAAATATTCGAAGCAGAATAATTCACCCCATTAAATTCTATCAGAACTGTCTGCAAATTGCTGTCGTTGATTGTAGCGTTAAATTCATACTTTGCGCCTCCGACGTATGCTGCAGGATCTGACGGAGTTTCAATTAAATTGTCAATCGTCGGTTTTATCGAATCAACAAAAAACGAAACACTCGTAAAATTAAAATTCCCTGCGCTGTCATTTGCATACGCGATCAGTTGATTATTTCCCTGATTAAACGTTCTATAAATTGCTCCATTATAGCTTTCATTTTCAGTTCCATTGAAAAACCAGACGTTTAAACCATTGCTGGTTATATTAACTAAAATCGTTGCATTCGTATAATTTGCACCTGCAGGATTAGCAATTGAAATAGATGGTGCAGCAGTATCTAATGTAATCGTTCTTGTTTCCGTCCAATTAGCATTTCCAGAACTGTCATAAGCACTGGCATTGAAATAATAAACTCCATCTTTTAAATTGGAGAAATTAACAAAGTTCGGCGAGCTTAACGCAATTGTAGAATTAATGAAAGTTGTTGAATTATACAAATAAATCGTTATATTTTGCAAAGCAATATTATCGGAAGCACTGACATTGACTAAAATATAATTCCTGTTCAAAATGCTTCCATTAACTTCCGTAGGCAGAACAAAATTTATATTTGGATTCACATTGTCAACTTCAGAAATCGTTTCATAACTAATACTTACATTATACAGCTTAGGACTTTCTCCTATGCTGGAAAATTCAACCTTATATTGAAAATAATGGTTATCAATCAAACTCAGGTTTTCAGGAGAGCTGTCGTTAATATCTATCCATATTTCCCCAGAACAAACAGAATCATCGCAGCTCATTACGCTAAAATTTAGCTCTGGAGAAGAAACAGAATAATTCACCTCAACAAAAACCCAATCTGTAGAATAAAAGTCGTTTTGTGCGGCAGTTGGAAATGTGCATCTCATCCTCAAATTATTAATTTCATCAATTGTATCAACTCCAGAGTTTGTCTTCAAATCACAAGAATAAGTGTTAAACTCTGAAACAGATTGAACGCAAACTTCAGAATCCCATGTTGAACCGTTGTTTCTTGAAACCTGAAAGCCAATTTCCGCACCAGCATCAATAAAATCAATCTCACAAAATCCCGTAACAGAATTTATTTCTCCCAAAGCCAAAGAATCATTCCATGATTGGATTTCGACTCTCTCCCATGTTGCTGATGCATCTGAGATATTGACGGCAGAAGTAATATCAACTCCAAATGCGCTCTCCGCATAAATTGGATTCAAAATTAAACTAAAAGAACTGGAACCAGAACTCCAATCCCAACTAACATTTTTCCAACTAACATTCTCGCCAGCATCGAACACCTGCGAAGTAAAGTTTCCCTGTCCTTCTGATTCTAATTGCAAAGAACCGTTATAAAAATAAACATTTTCCAGCAATCCAGACAAATAACCAAATCCTTCTCCATTGACAAAACTAAAGTTCCCATCAACATCAAAATAAGTTGTTTCTGAATCGTTTAGATTATTCGAAGTATCATTCGCAATAATTCTTATTGAGTATCTTCCAGCAATATTCGGAATAACAAAAGAAGAATTATATTTCGAGCCATTAGCATTTACTAAATTCATCTGTTCGACTGTTCCGTTAGGCAAAATTATATTTGCAGAAACATGACTAACATTCACATCATCCGTTGCATTTGCAGAGATTTCAATTACATCAGAAGTATTATAAATATTTCCAGATAAAGGCAACAATGCAGTCACGTTTGGATTAATATTATCAACAACTCCAAAAATAACTCCTGATAGATTAATTCCGTCCAAAAAGACATCATCGTCATCGCCGCTAAATTCTGCTTCAAATCTTATTGTGACAGAAGAATCAAATATGCAATTTTGAGGATAAATTGCAATGTCCTGCCCGTTTTCAATTCCAAGCCATCTATCTTCAGTCCCCAAAGTATTTGCCTGATAACGCCACAATGTAGTCCCATCACAACGCAGTTCAAGCCCTTCAGAACCTTCTATGCTTGTGTAGTAAGCAAACCAGCTAATATTGATTAAATCATATCCTGTAAAATTAAAAGCCTGTTCTATATAGGACGTAATAGTATTATCCTGCAAATCCCAGCTCCAACTTCCGCCAGATACCCCATTATCACTAACATTACTTCTTATACTACTTCTCAAAGAATCTGTTCCTCCATCAATCCATCCTTGTTCTCCTGACTCGAACCCAGAATAATTTATCTGCATTGAAGAGCCCATTACAAAATAAGTAAAACCAAGAATAATAAGCAAACTATAGAGAAAACCGATAATTATAATATATTTGGTTCGGTTTTCTCTAACGGATAAAACCTTTCGCTCGGTGTTATAATCAACGGTTTTATCCGTAATAATCCAATATCTCATTTCTTACCTCCTTTTTTATTCTCCTTTAAATAATGCAGTTTTGCTATTCCAACAGGCCTTATCCTAATCTTGCCCTCGCCTTTCAACTCCGCCAAAGCCACAGCCACGGTATTCCTCGAAATATTTAATTTAGAAGCAATTTCTACGGTTGTTAATCCGTCTGTTTCTTTTTTCAACAACTTCTCTACAAGCTCTTTTTTCGTCTCTGCCATTCAAGTTTTTTTAAATTGATTAAGCATTAATGCTCAACATTAAAGCTAATCATATATGCTTAAAAGAAAAACAGGTTTTTATATGTTTTGAAAAATTTTATTCTTCCCCAATACCGCCGTAGCTTGCTGCTGGGATAAAGCGTGATGAAACTGTTAATAGCTCTTTAGAGCGCTGGCAGAAATTGTAAGCTCCACACGCAAAGTTTTCAAGTCAGATATTAT
>Ga0209542_10009653_pt1 | contig 17638 bp, 18 predicted proteins | sample RifCSPhighO2_01_FD_184028 | JGI IMG/M metagenome (GOLD analysis project Ga0209542, IMG submission 184028) | Soil microbial communities from Rifle, Colorado - Rifle CSP2_plank highO2_0.1 (SPAdes) (version 2) | ecosystem: Environmental > Terrestrial > Deep subsurface > Rock core/Sediment ...
TTTGAACCTCAAACTCTTATGAGTTTGATGGCACTCAGAAACTCTAAGTTTCTGATGAGACTGAAATTGCTGGTATCCGAAGGATAAAAATTTCACGGAAAATACTCCGTGCTCTTGGTACGGAGATAGTGAAATTTTAGGCAATTTCTTTATTTCTAAAAATAAAAAAATAGCAGCGGATGGATTTGAACCAACGACCTCAAGGTTATGGGCCTTGCGAGCTAACCAGGCTGCTCCACGCTGCTATTCTATATTCTCTTTAAAATTACTTATAAACCTTTCTTTTTTAGAATTTACAAATACTTATAAATATAATAAATTTAAGTCAAGGATGGAAGAAAAAGAGCTAATCTTGGGTATTGACGACGCAGGCAGAGAATAAATAAAATTATTCGCCTAGAGGTCCTGTCATAGGCCCAATGGTTTTAGCAGGATGCTTAATAGAAAAATCTATAGAGCCAGAGCTAAAAAAGCTGGGAGTTAAAGACAGCAAACAATTAACAGCAAAAAGGCGGGAAGTTTTAGCAGAAGAAATAAAAAAAATATCAAAGTTTCATATTACTTTAACTCATCCTTATGAAATTGACCAGAGAACAGCAATGGGTGTAAACTTAAATAAAGTAGAGGCAATAAAAGCAGCAGAGATAATAAACAACTTAAATAAAGGCAACAGAAGAATAAAAGTTGTTCTTGATTGCCCTTCTAACAACATCAAAGCATGGAGAGACTATCTTTTAACTCATATAAACAATCTTGCAAATCTTGAAATAATTTGTGAATGGAAAGCAGATGTCAATCATCTAGCAGTATCAGCAGCTTCTATCTTGGCAAAAACAACAAGAGATTTTGAAATTGAAAAAATAAAAAAGAAAATAGGAATAGACTTTGGAAGCGGATATCCTGCAGATCCTCTTACTATAGATTTTCTAGATAAATACTTCGCAAAATTCAGAAAAGATGGAATTTTCAGAGAAACCTGGGGTACAGTTTCAGATCATATAAAAAAGAAAGAGCAGAAAAAATTATTTTAATTTAAAACATAATTTTAATGAAGATTTGTAATACAATTAAATACAAAATTAACTATTATTTATTTAAGATATCATCTATAAATCACAGAAAAATCTAAGTTAAATCTATTTTTAATTTCTACTTAAATTATAACACAAGAATTATTTTTTCCAGAATTTCCAGCCTTTCTTTTTTGGTTTACTACCACTAAGCTGTTTTAATTTTGTCACCTTAGAAGATTTATTCCCTTTGCTTTTTCCTCTGCTGTGCTTTTTAAATTTTACTTTTGCTTTTACTTTTTTAACCTTTACTACTTTTTTCACTCTCTTTTTCTTTTTTACCATCTTTCCTCTTTCTGATTATAAAGAGCTGAAATCTGGACTCGGTGAAAAAGTTCCATAAACAACATCAAATCAGTCAATCTATCGATTTGTTTTAATGGTGATCTTTCTCGCTGTATAGACAAGCTTAACAAGTGCAGATTTCATCTAGTGAGTTATAGTCCAGTCACTAAACTAATAGTGAGCACCTGACAGAGGCTGCTAATCGTGCATCCTTTTCAGGACAACCGAAATATTCTTTTCAGCTCAAATAACTCAATCTAAAATGATATTTATATTTATCTTACTACTTTAAAATTACAAGTGAATAAGATAATAAATAATTAATTTCCAGAATATCCTGTCTCAGTTGTTAATTCGCCATTATAATTAACAAAATATAGTCCTTCAAGAGATACTCTTGGTTCAACACCATCTCTTCCTGGTTTTGATATAGCAAACGAATTAAGTTTTCGAAAGTAGTTATTCGTTTGCTAGATAGGAAACGCTTTCGATTATTTAGTGCGTTTACTATAGCCTCAGTTGATTTTACTTCTCTTGCCAAACCTCTAGCATTTGGATCTATGATTGCTTCCATGTTTAATTTGATTTAAGAATTAATTTCCTTTCCTCTTATAACAACACTAAACTTTACTTTCTCAGCTTTAAAGAAATTTTTAGTGAATTCTACTGCTTTTTCCTGGTCATACCATTTACAGGAGAATATATCCAAATATACATAACGAGTAAATTCAGAGCCAAAGTGCCCCGAAATTAAAGAAGTCTCTATTAATTGAGTCATGCTGAACCCTGCAACTTTCGGGTCATCTCCAAAATCTACAACTACTGTTTCTCCAAATCTTTTCATATCTATTTGCTCACATAACTCTCTGACATATTGCTTTATTTTTTCAGCATTTCTTATTATTTCTGGATTACAATCTCCAAGATCAATAGATGTAAGCAAGCCCCATACAGGACTTTCTTCATATTCTTCTCTAGGCACAATTTTACTTTGTGAAGAATCATGGCTGGCACTAAAATCTGTTCTTAACTTTTGCCTAAGAAATCTATTATCCTTATTATTTATTTCCGGATTATAACTCATATCGACTTTGCCAGGTAATTTTTTCCTTTATATTTTATTTAAAAATTTTCGAAAATCCTTATTGATTTTCTTAGTAATTTATGAAAAATATAATCAGTTTTTATTTATAAATCTTTCTCTTTTTTCCAAATTTTTCAAAAATACAAAAATTTGCCTAAAAATTTACCGTCGATAGAAATTAACTACAAAATAATTACAAAAACTTTCCTGGAAATTTTCAGAAATTTTCATTATTGAAAATTTTCAGAATTTTTAAATTTTATCAGCTTTTTCGGAAAATTTCTTTATTTTTCCCAATTTTTTAATGAAAATAATCTGTAAACATCATAAAACAAACTTTAAATACCAAAATTCATAGATAAGATAAGCAAAAGGAGGAAAATGCCATTTATTAAAAAGTTAGTTATGCATGGGTTTAAGAGCTTTGCTTCTCGCACAGAAATTCCATTTGAAAAGGGGATGAATGTAATTGTAGGTCCAAATGGATCGGGAAAATCAGTATCCTATGATACGAGAGTTTTGCTTAGTGATGGTAGCGAGATTAAAATTGGAAAACTTGTTGATAATAAAATAAAAGGATCAATTAATAAAAAAAAATTAGATGATGGAATATACATTGAAGGCGATAATTCTATTGAAGTATTCGCTCTAAATTTGAAAACAATGAAGATTGAAAAAAAGAAAATTTCTAAGTATATTAAGAGAGGGGGGGATATTATTTATAGAATAACTACTAGAACAGGAAAAGAGGTAAAGGCTACGGGCTGTCACCCTATCATTGCATTCAAAGATGGCGCAATTAAAAGTACTGCTATAAGCGAATTGTCTAATAAAGATATTATCGCAACACCAAGAATTTTAGACATAGAGAATAAAAAAGATTATGGTATAGATATAGCAAGATTTTTAGGATATATCATAGGAGACGGTTATATTGCAAAAGATAGGATAGAGTTTGTGAATAATGACGTCGAGGTTATAGAGGACTTTAAAATGCTTTTAGCTGACAAATTTAAATTAGATTTTAGGGAAAGGCTGGATAAAAATGTAAAGAGGATTTATGTTAGAGATAAAAAATTTGTAAACTTTGTAAGAAACTTATTTATTCCAGAATATAAAGAGTCAATAACATCTTCTATTAAAAAAATTCCTGAGGGGCTTATGAATTCTGGCAAAGATAGTATATCTAATCTCTTACAAGGGCTTTATGATACAGATGGCTCTGTGAGAAAAGATGTAGGAATAATTGAATATTGCACAAAAAACAAAGAACTTGCAGATCAAATCCAAGGGTTATTATTAAGATTTGGGATTATTTCTAAGATTAAAAAAAGAGTCTGCTGTGCTTCAAATACTATAAATAAGATAAAAAGAGATTATTATTATCTATATATCTATGGAAAGGAGAATATCAACAAATTCTATCTAAATATTCCTCTCAAAGTCAGCCATAAAAGAGAAAATATTATGAAATTTCTGCAGCATAACTCAATTTCAGCTACTAACATAGATATTCTTCCTAAAGAAATTAACAATTATATTAAAAAGCTGTGTTTTGTTCTTGGTATAAAAGTAAAGCCGTTGAGAAAGAGTTTTCCTTTTTTATCTGCCTATATTGAAAATAAATGTGCTCCTACGAGAAAGTCAATACTAAAATTAATGCCATTATTTTCAGAAAAATTATCAAAAATAGAAGGATTTTATTCAGGAATAAAATTAAATCAAGAGTATCTTGTTGAATGCATAAAGCAAATGAATATCTCCGGGCAATCAGCATCAAAATCTATAGGGCTGCATCCTTCTGTAATCCTGCGTGATTGGGCAACAAGTAGATTTAATGCCAAGCCAGAAAATCTTAGTAAGTTCTATTCTTTTATCAATTATAGCCTTGTAGAGAGATTGAGTATTGCAAAGAGCATAATAAATCTATTAAAAATAATTTGTCAGTCAGACATATTCTGGGATGAAATTAAATCAGTTGAAAAATTAGGAAAAGAAGAATTTGTTTATGACTTAGAAATTGAGGATAATCACAACTTCATAGCAAACAATATATTTGTTCATAATAGCAATATTACAGACGCATTATGTTTTGTTTTAGGAAGGCTTTCAATAAAGAGCATAAGGGCAGCTAAAGCAGCAAATTTAATTTTTGCAGGAACAAAAGATAAAAAACCTGCAGGAGAATCTGAAGTTGATTTGATTTTTGATAATTCTGATAAAGGGTTTCCTTCATCTGGACCAGAAGTCCATTTAAAAAGGATTGTAAGAAGAAACGGGCAGAGCATCTATAAGATTAATAATGAAACAAAAACAAGGCAGGAGATTATAGAGCTCTTAGCTCAAGCAGGAATTGATCCTCACGGATTTAATATTGTTCTTCAAGGTCAAATCTCGGGCTTTGTGAAAATGCACTCTGAAGACCGCAGAAAAGTCATAGAAGAAGTTGCCGGAATTTCAATTTATGAGGTTAGAAAAGAAAAATCTCTGCATGAACTTGAAAAGACAGATGAAAGATTAAGAGAAGTTATGGCTATATTAAGAGAGAGAACTGCTTATCTTAGAAATTTAGAAGAAGAGAGGAAACAAGCTTTAAAATTCAAAGAGCTTGAATCTACAGTAAAAAGATGCAAAGCTTCTATTTTAAGAAAAGATATAAATGAAAGAGATAAAGAAGTCCAGGTAATACTGGAAGAAATCAGCAGGATAAATAATAATATAGAACATCTTAAAAAACAATACCGGTCAACTTCTCAGGAAATCCTGCAATATGAAGATTCTGTAAAAGAAATCTCTTCCCGCATCCAGCAGTCTGGCGGAAAAGACCAAGAAATTTTAAGACAGGAGATTTCTCAGTTAAAATCAGACTTGGCAGTGTTAGAAGCAAGAAAAGAAAACTTTGACAATCAAATTCAGGAAGCTGAAAGAAGAAGCCAGGGGCTTGTAAAAAATATAAAAGAGATAGAGTATGAAATAGAGCAGTCAAAAAAAGGCAAAAAGGATTTTTCAGGCATAGATTTAAAAAAGAAAAAACAAGAACTTGGAGAAATTGAAGAAAAAAGAAAGAAATTTTATTCTTTAAAGACAGAAATCTCCTCTTTAAATGAAAGAATTAATGACAAGAAAATAGATTTTCAAAAAACCAAAAATGATTCTGAATTCACATTAAACCAAATTTCTAAGTTGTCTTCTGGCTTATCAATTTTAGAATTAAAAAAAGCTCAATTATCCTATAAGGAAGTTAAACAAGCGATTGATGAGCTATCAGAACATGAAAAGAAACTAACACAAGAGATTATAGCTTCAGAAAGAGAGTCTGCAATTTTAAAAAGCCGCATTGATGGTTTAAGAAAAGTTGAAGATAATATTTCAAAGCTTGATATCTGCCCTGTTTGCAAAACAAAAATAACAAAAGAGCATTCTTCAAAAGTTATTGAAGAAACTTTGCAGGAGATTGCAACACTGGTTTCCAGCTTAAAAGAATCAGATGAGCGCAGGAAGAACAATGAAATTTTAATATCTGAAATTAGAGAAAAAATAAAGCTTAAATTAAATTTAAGGGATAAATTAATTGTTGATATAAACAAGCTGGAGAATATAGAAGAAAAGAAAAATTACCTAACAAAGTCCTCACAGCAAGAGTCTATAATTAAAAAAGAAATAGAGGAGCTGGATAAACGCAGGAAGCTTTTAGAGCGCGGGATAGAAGAATACCAGAATGTAGAAGACAAGTATGATCGCTTAAATCTAGAAGTAACAGAATTAATGAGAAGAGAAGAAGCAAATCTTGGCATGGCTATGACTATGAAAGAAAGAGAAAGTGAGCAGATGAAGCTGATAATAAAACAGAATGAAAGAAGCATTGAGGACATTAAGCAGAAAGTTAAAGATATAATAGCAGAAATAAATGAAAAATCAGGTCTTTTAGAATTTAAGGAGAAATCAGAAAAAGAGCAATATGAGCGTTTCCAACGCATGTTTAAAGACAGATCAGATTTGCAGGAAAAAATAAAAGAAAAAGAGAAAAAGAATTTTGACTTGCAAGGTGAAATAAGAGTCTTAGAAGAAAAAATTAATAATCAGAAAATAGAAAAAGCCAAAGTTGATGCTTCAAAAGAAGCTTTATCACTGGATGCCATAGAGTTTAAGGACGAAGAGATAATTGAAGGCTCAAAGAATTTCTTGCTTGAAAAACTAGAAAAGTCAAAAGAAATTCTTATTTCTATTGGTTCTGTTAATTTAAGAGCATTGCAGGTTTATGATGAAGTCAAACAAGAATATGACAAGATTTATGAGAAGACAACCACCTTGCAAAATGAAAAAGCTCAGATTATGAAGATAATAGAAGAAATTGATATAAAGAAAAGAAGAACTTTTGTAAAAACTCTTGCAGCGATAAATGAGCTTTTTACCCGCAATGTGTCTCAGTTATATTCAAAAGGCACAGCTTTCTTGGAAGTTGAAAATAAAGAAGATATTTTTTCAGCTGGAGTTAATATTGTCATTAAAATTGGGCATGGCAAGTATTTTGATTCATCTTCTTTATCAGGAGGTGAGCAGACTTTAGTTGCTCTCTCTTTAATATTTGCAATTCAAGAATATAAGCCATATGCTTTCTATATCTTTGATGAAATTGATGCTGCATTAGACAAAAGAAACTCTGAAAGGCTTGCTTTGCTAATAAAAAAGTACATGACATCAGGCCAATATATCATTGTTACACACAATGATGCAATCATAACAGAATCAACAACTCTTTATGGAGTCAGCATGCATGAAGGTATTTCTAAAGTGCTTTCTCTTGAGGTTTAAGAAGAAAATTTATTTATTGTTACCCCTTACAAGATATAACATAACCAAAAGATTTATAAATAGGCTTTTTCTATAAAAACCATGGCATTAAAATTAAATTCAACAAGAGAAGCTTATAGAGAATTCTATGGAAAAAATGTAGAGCAGATGCCTGCTTTAATAGCCGATGGCAGAGTTCCAATAAGTGCTGCTCAATTAATGCAAAAAAGATTAAATGTTAGAAATGCCGAAGCAGAATCTAAGTCTGCTTGGATGGATAATTATTTTGATACAGGAGACGCAATAGCATATCATCCTGACGGAAGAGTAAAAGTTGTTCTTGATTCTCAGACTTTAAGAGAAATGACTCCCGAAAGCAAGAGAAACGGCGGAGCATTAGTTCTTGGAGAAGATGTTTACAAGGCATTGCAAGGAATTGAATTTAAGAAAGGAAAGCTTGGAAATACAGGAAACTGGATGTCAAAGGCAGATGTTAAAGCTCATCCTGTTTGGAAGGCATTAGCAAGAGACCAGGCATTACTTAATGATTATGCAGATTATATTTTTGGAGAATATCAAGCAAGATTCGCAAAGGATACTCCAATTAATGATGTTACAGCAATGGGAGTTTTCCCATCTTCATGTCAAAGTGAAAGCCCCGAGATGAGGGCTTGGCTTGTTAACGGGCTTGAGGCTAGGTCTTTTGTCGTTGACAGGGGCAACCTCGATTACAATCTCGGGCGTTTTGTCGGTATAGCGCCAGAGGCGCAGGTCGCAAAAAATTTAGGGTCTGCAATAGTTGTTCCTAGCAGAAAAGTTTTAAGTGTTGAACAAGTCTTAGCAGAAACAGCTCAAACTTCAGCATATGCTCCTGACCAAATAAAAAAGTTACAGAATATTCTTGATCAGCAAGGTTATACTATCGTCCAAAGGATACTGTCATCTTAACGGTTTATCCCTTGTAAATTCAAAGCACAATATTCTATCAAACTTAATAACTTATTTCTTCCCAAAGGTAAAATTATCCCAGCCATTTCTGCCGGGGTTTTTCCATGAAGCTGCTGATGCGGATTTACAAAATTATTCATAATTCTCTGCAAATTCATAAAAGCTTCTGCACCTTCAAAACTTCCAAAGCCACCTCTAATATTTTTTAATCTATCATCTAGCTTTCCATTATATCTTTCAACAGGATTATTGTTATGTTCAAGATTATACTTTATGCACGCAATTGGAACTCCAAAAGTTAATTTACAAGTTCTTCTGAACAGCTTATCAAATGCAGACTTGTAATTTTCAAACCCATCACAAACAAATTCAAATAATTTTCTATCTTCAACTTTCTTATGCTTTTCAGATAAATATCTTTCGAGTATTTGCTGATAACAATTCCTTTTTATCTCGCTTAGAAAATCTATGCAGACTTCTTTAGTTCTCTCGTCGGTAAATTTGTGTGCAACCACAAATTTAGTTAGGCTATCTACCGCATTCAAATCAAAGTTCCAGTCTTTTTTAACTTTAACATATTTTTCATCGTAATGGATATTGCCTATCAAGATTGGAGATATTTTATTTATCGGATTTTAAAAAAAGACTATATTTTTTTATCCATAACCTAATTGTTTCTCTGCTTGTCTTAACTCCATCATGTTGCCAAAGATGATTCTGTATTTGAAAAAGCGAAAGACCATCGTTATGCAAATGAATCGCTCTTGCAATATCTTTCTTTTTGTATCTCATTCTTTCAAATCCATCTGTTTTAATAAAAATAGATTTGCATTTGTTACATAAAAATCTTTGTTTTGCACCAGATTTGTTGTATCTCTTACCTCTTTTTACAACATCATTACTTTTGCATTTTAGACATATCATATCCTCACCTCCTTAAAAAAGGAGGATAAATGACTATTTAATTATATCCCTTTAATTGGACAGTATCCGTCCAAAGATAGATTTATTAACTCTTTACTTTAATTTTTCTTGTCCTAGCTACCGTAGAATCTCAAAGAAGTTATTTCTTTGAGCTCTCAAATTTCCCTATAAGGAAATTTTACACTATGAAGATGCTGGGTTATACGCTTTTTTACGAAGGCAACAATGTTGTCATAAAATACAGCTACAACACCAATTGCCTGAAATTCGTAAGAATTTAAGGGTTAGAGATTTCAATCTCTAAATGTGAAGTGGCAGTGACGAGCATTTGCATTTTGGTAATTTGTGAATAATTAAGAAATGCGAATGTGAGATAGAAATAAGTAAAAGAGCTATGTTCGCCGGGCTTGGCTTGTTAACAGGCTTGAGAACAGGTCTAATGTCAATGACAGGAACAACCTCGATAACAATAACGGGCGTTTTGTCGGAATAACTCAGAATTGTTTAATTCGCAAGAATTTAACAGCCAGAGAGCATCAGCTCTCTGGACTCCTAGGACTTTTATATTTCTTTTTAGAAATAACACTTGCCATAACACAGGCAATCTCATCGAAGCTTATCGAAGATTTAATTAATCTTCTTTTTATATCTCTTAATCTATCTTTTCTGCTGTATATTTTGCTTAAAATTTTACAAATTTTATCTTTGTCCAGAACTTCAGAAACAGACATTTGTTTATGTTCTATTAAATTAGCTAAATGTTCCCAAACAGTTGTCTCTTTTATTCTTCTTTCATTTGCTATGTCTTTGATTAATAATCCCTTTCTATGCATAAAAAGGGTTTGTTGAACAGAAAAAGCCAGTTCGCTTCCATTAACTTTTCTGATAAAATTTCCATACTTGGATTTGTTGTTTATAGTCTTCTCTTTTTGGTATGGAAAATCTCGGTTAAAGTTTCTTAATACATACTTTCTGAACTTAAAAGTGTCGCCCTGGGAAGCATATTCCATCCATCCTTCCAACTTTTCAATTACCTTATCTCTGTTTATCACCCCCTCATTGTAAAGTATTTTCATGTGATTAAATTTCTTCTCAAAATTTCCCATGTTGCTTTTTCTTAAAAGCTTGAAATTATAAAATATTCTAAATCCAAGAAAGTTTATTCCAGAATTCAAGTTTAAAACATGAGTTTTACTTGGGTGCAATTCAATCTTGAGTCTTTCTTTGAGAAATTTATTAATTTCTTCTTTCCATAATTCTAATTGTTCTTTATTTTCATGCAGGATAACAAAATCATCAACATATCTAATATAATATTTAGTCCTTAGTTTATGTTTGACAAACTGGTCTAGTTCATTAAGATACAGATTGGCGAAGAATTGAGAGGTTAGATTGCCAAGAGGCATTCCTTTCTTGCAAAACTCGTTTGCCCCCCCCCCGAAAGAACGAGCGGGGGTATTGAGAATCTGCTTAATAAGCCAGATTACCTTTTCATCTTGAATCTTTTTTCGGATTATTCCAACTAGAATATCGTGATTCATTTCATCAAAATAATGCTTTATGTCTGCTTTTAAAACCCAACAAGTTATAGTATTATTTCTTGACACTTTTCTCTTAAATATATCAAATCTTTCTATTGCTTTTAATGTTCCTTTGCCTATTTGATTAGCATGAGAATCATAAATAAATGATTTCTCTAAGATAGGTACTATAATATTACATAAAGCATGATGTACAACTCGGTCTCTAAAAGCAGATTTAGAAATTTTCCTTGTTTTGGGATCTCTTAAGGTAAAAGTTTTTAACTTATTTGGAAGATACGTCTGTGAGACTAGTTCTTGTTGAAGTTTTGTCAGATTGTTATGCAAGTCAAGCTGAAATCTTTTTACATATCTTCTTTTTGTTTTGCCTTTTCTTGCATTATTAAACGCCAGAAACAAGTTTTCTAATGAACAAATCTTAGAATAAAAATCTTGTTCAGAATCTATAAAATTTGCCATATCCTTCCTCCACCCCCTCTTTTTATAATAAAACGGGGAACTGTCCTAACCTCTTGCGAGGTTAAGATAATAATAAAAAAATAAAAAAAATTAAAATATTTAGTAGTAGCTTTCCCCGAGCTCTTCTGTTTTTCCAGATTTTCTTGTCAATAAAATTATAAGCACTATTACTAGCACTATAAAAATTATTGCTAAAACTATTGTTAAAACAATAGTTGGGCTTGCTGTAGTTATTCCTTTACTTCCAGCAGTTGTTGCTAGAGCAACTTTCTTTACAAGGTTTCCATCAGAATTAATACTCACAGCAAAACTGTAAGTTCCTTCTTTTGAAGGTGTAACACTGACTTTAACAACACTTGTTGAGTCTGCAGGAACACTAACTAAAGGCTGATCAGCAATAACTGATAAGTCTGCAGGTGCTTCTACACTCAATGTGTAAAGTTTCATTCTGCTTCCAGAATTAACAATCACCAAGTCATAAGTTGTTGTTTCTCCAGCTTTAACACTTTTTGATGTTGTTGTGACAAGCACATCGCTTGCTTCAACAACTCCCGATATTACAATACTCTTTGTAACACTGTCTTGAGTTTCAACATTAGAAGAACTAACTTCTAAAGAATAAACTCCTGACTTTGCGTCTGAAGGTATTTGCAAGAAGATTGTTTTTTCAACAGCATCTTCATTATCATCGCCTGAATCAACAGGTGTTAAATCGCTTGCATAGACTGTTCTTGATACACCGAGTGCATCAATTTTAACAGTAACAAAAAGATCTTCAAGGTCATGCAATCCTCTGTTTTTTAAAACTACATTAACAGGGATAACACTTCCAGCTGAAAATTGCATTCCAGGCAAATTCACAGCCAAAACATCAACATTGAATGAATCTCTTTGCAGTTTCAATTCTATATTTTTAGCTGAAACATCGCCATTGCTTGATTCAACTGTAATATGAAGAACTGCAGGTTCTGTAGGGTCTATGTTTGCAGGCACTTTTATGCTGAAATCTTTTGTGTAGTCGCTGCCATTAATCAAGTCAAAATCATTTCCTGTATATTCTATTGTTTTTTCAGAACTTGTAATCCTTGCGAAAACATGTGCTCTTTTAGCATCCATATTTGCAACAAATCTTACAGACACACTAAGTGTATCTCCAGCCTGAACACCAATAGATAAAGTTGAGTTGATTCTGCTGTAGTCATTAACTTTAACATCAGTTATAGTTACAACATTAGTAGCGCTGACAATTTGCATAACTGCCATTACTGCAACAATCGCCATCAAGAAAACCAAAATTTGGTTTGTCTTCATTTTTTTGTTCATTTAAATTTAGTTTACCTATTAATTCTTTGTGACTAATAGGTATTTAAGCTATTCCAAAACTCTTTATAAACTTTATGGTGACAACATTTTTGCTACCTTTTTATAGTGAAAAAAGGCAAGAAAAATATATAAAGGTTATAACGCTGTTATAACTAGAATGCTGAGGCATTCTAGATAGATTAAAATGTCAATTTTAATATAACTTATAAATAATATGGACTTTATAAGAAAAGCAGTTAAACTAGGAAATTCTGCAGGAGTCATCCTGCCAAAGAAATTATTAGGCGCAGATGTTAAAGTTATAGTAATATCTCGGCCTATAAATATAAGAAAAGTAATACTAAAAATTCTTTCTCCTTATTTTAAAGATATCTCAGGAATTTATATTCTAAATAAAAAACCATTGGAAGTTCTTGCTATAACTTCTGATATTAAAGAGATAATTGAAGAAGGAAAAGTAAAAATCTCTCTTGTGCCTCTCCAAGTAATAAAAAAAGACATTTCAAACCCTTTATTGAGGCAAAAAATACTTAATTCAGAAGTAATATTAAATAAAACTCTGCTTTCAGAATTAAGAAGAAGCTAAAGTTAGAACATAGTTATAACTTTTTTAAGTCTTCACAATTCCATCCAAAATTTGCAACATGATGCTCTTTAAATATTCTTTTTAAAATGTCTAAACTTTTAACAGAATCTCCAACAGGATTTGGAGATTCATTTATAATAACAATATCTTTATTTTTAGGCAAGGCTTCAAGTAGTTCCTTTATTTCTTTTTCCTCAGTTAGTTTATGATTCCTTTCTCCTTTATCTCCCCACTCTATTCCAGAAAAATGAATATGTAATTCCTTAAATTCTTTAAAATTTTTATATATCTCCTTGTATGTTGTTTTCCCCTGAACTCTTGCCTTCAAATGAGCAAAATCAACTGCAAAAAAGCATCCTGTATCTTCTACTAGCTTTAATATTTCTTCTACAGAGCCAAACACATTAATTTTTCCCATAGTTTCAGGAGCAATTTTAATTTTCCATTTATTCTTTTTTATTTCTTCCTGCATTTCAATTATAGAATTTTTAATATTTTCATAGCTCTCTTCTTTTCCTCTTTTTCCATAAAATCCTGCATGAAACACAACAACTTCAGCGCCTAGAATGCTGGCAATTCTGCAGCAATCTAAAATCCTCTTTTTACTTTGCTGTATCTTTTTTTTGTCTTCAGAATTTAGATTTATCCAATAAGGGGCATGGATACTTAGCCTTATTCCAAATCTTCTGGCAGCCTTTCCTATTTCTTCAGCTTCTTTTCCAGGCTTAATATAAATACCATAAGTAAAAGCAATCTCACAAGCTTTTAATCCCAGCTTTGAGTATTCTTGTAAATTAGAAACTGCTTCTTTTACTCCCCCTAATCCTGCTGGTCCGAATAATATCATATACTTTCTAACATAATAATCCTTAAAAACATATTCATTTCTTATTTATATGGCAGAACAATCAGTTTCAGACAAACCCAGAGTTATAACTAGAGGTGAGCTTGTAGATAGATTAATTCTAGCTTCCAGAGCATTAGCAGTAAAGCATGAAAATGAATTATTAAGGGTGCAAGATATGATTGTAAAAGGTTTATATCAATGTGCAGAAGAACTTTTAAAACAAATGGCATCATCAGCTTTATCAAGTAGTTTAAATGGAAAATCATTAGCAGGCATGGTTAATTATTATTTTAAACAAAAGGAATATGCAGATAATACTGCTCAAGCTGCTAATGCAAAACTAAGAGAATTTTTATCTCTTCAGCAAGAATTTGGAAGCAGCATAGAGCAATTTATGGGAAGTCCAATCCCAAAAATAGTTGATGATTATTTTAATTCTCAACCTGCTACTCAGGTAAGATTATAATTCTGATTAATTATCCTGTAGAATTAAATGCCTGCCCAATAACATCAAGATTACTTATTACATATTTATGCATATTAGTTAGATACAACTCTTGAATATTTTCTTTTAATAATCCGTGGCAATTTTTTAAGTTGCTGATAGGATTTATTACCAGTTTTAAAGGCACATAACATATCATCTCTTTTCCTTCTAAATCCTTTAAATCTGCAGTACCCTTTTTAACTGTAATTAATTTTACATCAATTATACAATTCTTTTCTTTTTCTCCTCTTATAATATACTGCCATGTTGCACTTGATTCATCATTTATATATTGTATTTTGTTGCAGTTAAATAAAGCTTTATTAAAATCTTCTTGATTAGTTATATCTTTAGAATAAAAAAATGTAAAATATGACAATATGATTGCTATAACAATTATAATTATAGCTGATAGCACTATAAAATTTAATTTATACAATCCTCTTTTATTATCCATATATACTAACAGGAAAGGGGATATTTAAATCTTAAGTTTTACAGAGCTATAAACCTGACGTCGGGTTTTTAGTAGCTGTAATTGATACCAAAAAATTTATGTTTGCGCAAACTCCCTGCTTTAGCTCGTGAGAAAGCAAACATAAATTTTAGGGCTTCAGAAATCTCGGATTTCTGACAGTGTTCAGAGTTCAAAGAACTCTGACATGCTCAAGAACCAGTATGGCGAGCACGCCATACATCTCAAAAACGTAAGTTTTTGATGACTATCAAAGTCCAGTGGACTTTGAAGCTTCAGTGTATGGTTCTTGACAAAATTAAAAAGAGGAGTTAAATAATATTCTTATGCTTGTTAAAAAGAACTATAAAAAATAAAGAAATAAAAAATTACAAGCTTATCAGCTTGACTTTTGTATCCTCAGATGCAAAGTTATTTGCTATTAAATAAGGGCATCCTGCTTCTTCAACTGCATGAATTACAGGAGAAGTTGCTTTTCCATCTGCTATTACAATAAAAGGGTTTTCTGTAAATCTTAAAGCAGTTCTAAGCTTGTTTATATCTGCCTGCTTAACAATTTCTAAGCTAGAATTTAAAATTAAAGCATCTTTGCTCCCTTCTATTCTTGCAAGCATTTCTCTTAGTTTTTCTTTGTCTTTCTCTGTTAATTCTTTTGCTTCTGCCATAGGTCTTGATTCTTCTCTTTCTTCTCTGTATTCTCTTCTTTCATACCATCTTCCATATCCCCTCTCATATCCTCTATTATTTTCATATCTCATATTCCTTAGATAATCTTGGCTGGGAATAACTTTTCTTAAAGCCTGAAGAATTTCTTTTCCAGAAAGCTCTTCAACTTCTTTTCCATCAGGAGCAACAGCAATAAAATCTATTTTTGCATTTTCTATTACATTCTTTATTATTAATTGCCCCCCTCTATCCCCATCAACAAATAAAATTGTTTTCTTTTCTTGGCTTAATTTTTTTATGCTGTCAGGAAGCACAGTTCCATTCATAGAAATAACATTCTTAACCCCATTTTTCAGCAGGTTTACCACATCTGCCCTGCCTTCTACTATTATTATTTCTTCTCCAGAAATATCTCCAGAAGATAATTTTTCATCTCCATATTCTTGCATCTTAGAAGTCCTGAAAGAAGTCATTACAGCTTCTTGTAATTCCCTTGATTCAGGCATAGTTCCTTCTATACCCTCAAGCAGTGCTTTTGCTCTTTCTATAATAAAGTTTCTTTTATTGCTTCTAACATCTTCTATTTTCTCTATTTCTATTTTAGAGTTTGTTGGCCCTATTCTATCTATAGTTTCAATGGCAGCCCCAATTATAGTAGTCTCAGCCTTATCTAAAGAAGTTGGAATTCTTATCATCCCAATAGTCTTGCTATTTTCATGATTAATATCTACATCTATTCTTCCTATTTTGCCTTCTTTTTGAAGCTCTCTTAGCTCTAGCTCATTTCCCAGCAAACCTTCTGTTTGTCCGAATATTGCACCAATTACATCTGGCTTTTCTAAAGCTCCTTCTGCTTCAAACTTTGCATGTATTACATATTTTATTGATACTGGTGATATCTTGGCGATTTTATTTTTCTCCTTATAATTTTATTTTTAGAATTACTATACTCTATACAATTCTCTTTTGCCTTTTCTTATATTCACTCAGAAAAAATATGAGTGTGATTGATGTGATTAATAATCTATGATTTAATCTGTGAATTATACCTTGTATAATATTTCTATATTATATCTCTGCCTTTTTGTATTTTTAAACCTTCCTATTGTTTTTTTGCATTATTTTATGTACTATTTCGCCCCAGAAATCTTTATAAACCCTGTTAATTATAGCAGTTTATCTGAGCTGAAAAAATCAAAAGAACTTTGGATAATGCGAAGACAAAAAGAAGTTAAAAAAGAGATGCCGATGCTTGTCGAGGAAGATTCTGAAGACGATATAGACTTCCTTGGAGAGCTTGAAGAAGAGCAATAGATTTTATATTTTTCTTTTATTTTTTTATCAGAAAAAAATAAAAGGTGATGTATAAATATTCAGAAAAAACTATTTTCTATTGGCATAACCTCTGATTTTATCATAAATTTTCTGAGACCCTTCTGCCATTGTTTTAAATTGTTTTCCATAATCTCTAGTATCCGTTGCCAACTTTCCAGCCCTGTCAATTTCTTCTCTTGACATTAAATGAGGATTGCCAAAATTTATTATTAAAGCCAAACCTGTTAGAACTATTGCTTCTGGTGTTGGAATATATCTTCTCCAATCACTATATTCATTTGATTTTAACTTTATCATTTTTATTTAGAACTCTTTAAGGAGTTTGTAAATATTCAGCTAAACTCCTGCATTCTCTTCTGTATTTTTCCTCTTGTGATAAAAGTAGTATGCCCTCTCCGCACATTTTTCCTCTTTGTAAAATAACTCCATTTCTCATAAACCATGGCTCAACTTCTGGATTTCTAGTAACATCTCCATTATCCAGCCTATACCCAAAAAAATCAACCATTCTATCTTTATTATCTCCCCACAAAAGAGCAAGAATATAATCGCAACCCTCTGCTCTTTCTTTGCTTTCTTCTAATGCTTCTAGAACATGTCTCTCTGCAACTCTCGCTGTTCTCTCAAAAAGTTCTCTTACTGGAAGATGTTTTCCTCCGACATATCTGCTATAAACATCTAATCCTGCTAAGAGCTTAACCCAAAATAAAATGCCATAATTTATAAACCCAAAATTCTATATTATTTAATGAGAAAAGAGGATACTGACAAACTTTGGTTAGCAACTCTATCGGAATGTAATGAAGTTCAACGTAGA
>Ga0209542_10009655_pt1 | contig 17632 bp, 19 predicted proteins | sample RifCSPhighO2_01_FD_184028 | JGI IMG/M metagenome (GOLD analysis project Ga0209542, IMG submission 184028) | Soil microbial communities from Rifle, Colorado - Rifle CSP2_plank highO2_0.1 (SPAdes) (version 2) | ecosystem: Environmental > Terrestrial > Deep subsurface > Rock core/Sediment ...
CGCGCGTCATCACGGAGCGTGGTCAGCTCGAGGGAGCCCAGCTTTTCGTGAACACCGTCGTTTCCGGCTCTCCCGCCGAAGCTGCAGGCATCCGCGTGGGTGATGAAGTAACGCGCATCGTCGAAACCTCGAAGGGAACGGTCGCGGAACTCACGCCACAGCAGGTCGTCACCTTCATCGGCAGCCGTGGCGGGGAACCCGTCGAGGTGACGTATCGTCGTGAAGAAAATATATTCACCTCGACCATGATACCTGCGCATGCGGTCGTCGAGAAAAGCGCCGACCGACCGGCGATCGGACTCGGACTCGTCTTGGTGACCGATGAGGCACTTTCGTTTTGGCAGGCGCTCCAGGAATCAGGGCCGCGCACCATCGCTGCATTCAAGGAAACGATTATCGGATTGTGGGGCCTCGTGCGCGATGCGGCGGCGGGGGAGCCGAGCCTCAAATCGATCGTGGGGCCGGTGGGACTCGTCGATTTCGTAGGGAACGCATCGCGGCATGGCATGGGCCATGTTTTGGCACTTGCTGGATTCATTTCAGTTAATCTCGCTATCATCAATCTCATACCGATCCCCGCACTCGATGGCGGCCGCCTTGCGCTTTTAGGGGTCGAAGCAATCTTGCGAAGGCCCCCGCATCGCATTACCGTGCAAGCATTCAACTTCCTCGGGGTCGCCCTCATCATCTTTCTTATGATCACGGTGACGTATAACGACATCGCGCGGTTGCTCGCGTAGCAAAAAACTAGGAGGCGACGCCTCCTAGACACTGACGACATCGCGCGGCTGTTGGCATAGAAAAAGCGCCGCTGGTAAGGCGGCGCAGTTGAAGCGTCATTCACGGATCAAACTTCGCCAGATTCGGTTCCATTCGGGAATCGAACTGGCAAGTTCTGCGGGCCGGAGTTGAAAACCGTGCGTAATGCCGTCCTCGCCGTGTTGCAGGTTCAGCGCCTGCATGCCCTTGTCGAAATGGCCGAAGACCTGGCCGAGCACGCAACGCTCGGAGAGTTGCATGTCAAAACTCTCTTCTTTGATTTTCGTGCGCCAATCGGGTTTTACCGCTGTGAGTGCGCGGATACCTCGCAAGGCTCGTTCCGTGAGGTTTGTTGCGATGTCCGACATCGAGCCCTCCTTTCCAAGGGATAGGATAAAAGTGCATTACAGTTAACGAAATGTCAAACTTTGAGATTTCTCAAACCCGCGTAGAATAGCGCTAATGCGTCAATCCCAGCTTTTTACGCGGACCCGCAAAGAGGCGCCGAAGGACGAGGTCGCGAAGAACGCGCAGCTCCTTATCCGCGCGGGGTTCATTCATAAGGAGATGGCAGGCGTGTATTCATTTCTGCCGCTCGGACTTCGAGTGCTTGAGAAAATCAACACGGTCATCCGCGAGGAGATGAGCGCGATCGGCGGTCAGGAACTTCTCATGACAACCCTTCAGAGCAAGGAATTATGGGAGAAGACCGATCGCTGGAGCGATGAGAAGGTGGACAATTGGTTCAAGACGAAACTCAAAGGCGGCGGGGAAGTCGGTCTGGGTTTTACCCATGAGGAGCCCCTCACGAACATCATGAGGCTCTTCGTGAGCTCGTACGCCGATCTGCCGCAGCTCGCCTATCAGATCCAGTGGAAATTCCGCAATGAAGAACGGGCGAAAAGCGGCATCATGCGCGGCCGCGAATTTTTGATGAAAGATCTTTACTCGTTCGCGACATCACAAAAAGAGCACGATGAGTTGTATGAGAAAGTCGCGGCAAGTTATGAGAAGATATTCGCGCGCATCGGGATCGGAGCGAGGGTCTTCCGCACCTTCGCATCCGGCGGCGTGTTCTCGAAATACAGCCACGAGTTCCAGTGCCTTCTGCCAGTCGGCGAAGATACGATATATGTGAGCAGGGAGAAGAAATTAGCTGTCAACAAAGAGGTGAAGAATCCCGAAGTGCTCGCCGACCTTGGTCTTTCAGAAGGCGAATTGACCGAAGAGAAAGCAGTTGAGGTGGGGAATATCTTTAGTCTCGGAACACGATTTTCAGAACCTCTCGGTCTTACCTTTAAAGACAAAGATGGTAAAGATCGTCCCGTTATCATGGGTTCTTACGGTTTGGGCCCCTCGCGTCTCATGGGTGCGCTTGTCGAAGTGCTCTCCGACGACAAAGGCATAGTTTGGCCCAAAGAGGTTGCTCCGTTTCCAGTGCATCTCATCGCGATTACCGGCGGCAATGAAGACGTCCAGAAAGAAGCCGATCGCGTGTACGAGATGCTGCAGGAGAACGACATCGAAGTCCTCTACGACGATCGCGACGTGCGCGCCGGCGAGAAATTCGCGGATGCGGACCTCATAGGTATTCCCGTGCGGCTCGTTGTCTCGGAGAAGACAGTCTCAGCGGGCGGCATGGAGATGAGCGATAGAAGGAACGGGAAGGGGACTCTCGTACCCGAAAGTGAGATCATCGAGAGGCTCTCACAATGAATAACGATTATGAATATATTGCGCAGATGGAAAGACAAAATACTCTCGGCCATTTCGAATGACATCGGGATAGACCTCGGGACCGCGAACACCTTGGTCTACGTAAAGGGGCGCGGCATCGTCATCAACGAGCCGTCGATCGTCGCGCTGAACCAGAAGACGGGGCAGGTGGTGGCCGTCGGGCAGGAAGCGAAGAACATGCTGGGGCGCACCCCGCCGCATATCCTTGCTCTGCAGCCTATCATTGACGGTGTCATATCGGACTTCGAGATCACAAGTGAGATGCTCTCGTATCTCTTGAATAAAGCGCAAGCAGGGCATACGAAGCTCCTGGGCCCCCGAGTCGTCGTCGGCGTGCCTTCGGGCATCACCTCGGTCGAGGTGCGCGCGGTGCGGGATGCGGCGCGGGCCGCAGGCGCGCGCGAGGTGCATATCGTCGATGAACCCATGGCGGCGGCGATCGGCATCGAGCTCCCCGTGCACGAGCCGCTGGGCAATATGGTGTTGGACATCGGCGGGGGAACGACGGACGTCGGCGTCGTCTCCCTCGGCGGCCTCGTGAACGCGCGCAACATCCGCATCGCGGGCGACAAATTCAACCAAGACATCATGGGCCACATCAGGAACGAATTCAAAGTGCTGGTCGGCGACAAGACCGCCGAGGAGATAAAGATTGCGGCATCTTCCATCGCGCGCAGCAAAGAGGCGATCAGCGCCATCGCGCGCGGGCGTGATCTCGTGACGGGCTTGCCGCGTGAGATCGTCATCACCGACGAGGACATCCGCACCGCGATCGGCCACTCTATCGACGACTTGGTGGAATCAGTGAAGGAAGTGTTGGAAACGACGCCGCCGGAAATTATCGCCGACGTGATGCAGCGCGGCATCTATCTTGTCGGGGGCGGGGCCCTCATCCGGGGACTCCCGGAATTCCTCACCGCGGCGTTGGGCGTTCCCGTCGTCGTCGCGCCGGATCCTATGACGGCCGTCGTGCGCGGCACGGCGGTCATTCTCGACGACATGGAGAAATACCGCGAGACCCTGGTTAAGAACGATGAAGAACTTGTACCCACAGAATGAGCCCCCGCTCTTTGCGGCATTCATCGCGGTGCTTATCGTCGCGGGATCCATTTTCGGCATCGATAGGCTTTCCGGCGGCGTCGTGCGCGGGTATGCGCGCGAAGGCGGAGGCGCGTTCTGGGCGCTCGCGAATGGCGCGACAGCGCTTGTGACAGAAAGCGGGGCGCTCTCTGGGAGACGTGCGCTCGAAGAAGAGAATGCGGCGCTTGAAGGTGAGATCGCACGGCGCGATGAGTCTCTCACGCGTTTTGAAGCGCTCGAAGACGAAAATGCGGCGCTGCGCGAAATGGCGAATCTGGCGGCGAATGACCCCGGCATTGCCGCTTCAGTACTCTCGTCACTTTGGTCGTCTCCCTACGGCACCTTTAGTATCGGTGTCGGCAGCGAGGAGGGAGTGGATGAGGGCAGTGTGGTCCTCACGCCGGGAGGATTCGTGCTTGGCATCGTGACGGATGTCGCGGCGCACACATCGCTCGTCGAAGCGCTTTTTGCGCCCGGTAATGAAGTGGAGCTCACAACGAATGACATTGCATTTACTGCCGAAGGACAAGGCGGCGGGAACGCGCGCGCGCGAGTTCCGCGCGATGCTGCGGTAGAGGCGCGCGCGGTCGTCCTTGTACCAGAGCTTGCGAGCCGACCTGCGGGGGTCGTCGGGGCGGTCGAATCGGCTTCGTCGAGCGCCTTTACGAGCGTGTACATCCATCTGCCGGTGAATGTGAGCGTGTTACGATATGTCTATGTGGTCACGCCCTAATACGGCTCGCGTGCTTCTCGCGCTCGCTGCACTTGTGAGCGTTTTTGTGGGGCCCTGGTGGGCGACGCTTATTCTCGCGATCGCGCTCACCCTGCGGTATCGCGCATGGGAGGTGATCGGGATCGGCCTTCTCATGGATATTCTCTTCATGCCGTTTCCCGTTTCGCTCTCCTTTGGGGCGTTGCCGTGGGGGACTATCATCGCGGCAGTACTTCTTTTTGGATTAGAGCCTCTGCGACGTCAGCTCCTGACGTAGGGATCCAAACCCCAATCTCAAGTCCCGATCAAGTCCCGATCTTCCCGTGAGTAGTATCATGTACCATGGTACAAAATACTACTCACGTGTGTTCGGCATCTCTTTTGTTATAGTAAGAATATGGTGTGGTGGCGATTGAATGGCGGCATTCGCGGCTCGGAGATCGACCCCGAGGATATCTTTCTTGATGCATCCAACTTGCCCGGCCTCGATAGGGGGCAGTTCGAGGGGCGCGTCGAGCGGCCAGTCTCACATCGCGCCCTTTTCGCACTCTCCAGCGTCTTTGTATTGGTCATGCTCATCTTTGTGGGCCGGGCGTTTACGCTCCAAGTGCTCGAGGGCGAGGCATATGCCGACATCTCGCGCAACAATCGTCTCGAACGTTCGGTCCTTTTTGCGACGCGTGGCATCGTGACCGACAGGAACGGCGTCGAGATCGTGTGGAACGAGTTGGAAACGGACGCGGCAACCTCTTCGCTTCCTTTTCCTGCACGTCGCTACGTCGAGAGAGAGGGCTTCACACATCTCCTCGGATTCGTGCGCTATCCGAAATCGGACGCGCACGGCAAGTGGTGGAGCGAGGAGTATGTCGGCATCTCCGGCATCGAGCACGTGTTCGACGAACTTCTGCGCGGCAAAAATGGCAGCCGGATGACGGAGATCGATGCGCGGGGGGGATTGGTGCGCGAAGACATCGTCGAAGAGCCAAAAACAGGCGGGACACTACGGCTTTCGATTGACGCCGAGGTGCAAGCAGAGCTCGCGCGCATACTGCAAGCGCATGCAAGAGCACAGGGATTCCAAGGAGGAGCAGCAGCGGTGATGGATGTACGTACCGGCGAACTCCTCGCACTCACGAGTTTCCCGGAATACGACAACCAGGCGTTTTCCGAAGGCGACGCGGCGGCGGTGGCGGCGGCGAACAATGATCCCTTGACGCCGCTCCTGAATCGCGCGGTCGCGGGCTTGTATGCGCCCGGCTCCATCGTGAAGCCCCTCTTTGCCGCCGCGGCCCTCCACGAGCACCTTATCGATCCAGAGAAGGAGATACTCTCGACTGGCTCTATCTCCATCCCCAATCCGTACGATCCATCGAAGCCCTCGATCTTCAAAGATTGGAAAGCGCACGGATGGGTGGATATGCGGCGTGCGCTCGCGGTCTCGTCCGATGTGTATTTCTATGCGATCGGCGGCGGTTTCGAGGATCAGCGAGGACTCGGCATCGCAAAGATCGACGAGTATGCGAAACGCTTCGGCTTAAGCATCCCGACGGGCATCTCGCTTGGCGGCGAGTCTGCCGGCATCATCCCGACGCCGGAGTGGAAGCGGGACGTGTTCGACGACGAATGGCGCCTCGGAGACACGTACAACACCGCGATCGGGCAATACGGTTTTCAAGTAACGCCGTTGCAGGTCGTTCGCGCTGTGAGCGCGATCGCGAACGGTGGCACGCTGCTCACACCACAGCTTCTTGCGGGCACGCGACCGACGGGAGTTTCTATCGGCATTGCCGATGAGCATCTTCAGATCGTGCGCGAGGGCATGCGCGCGTCGGTTACCGATGGCGGGACCGCCGCGGCCTTGGATATGGGCAGCATCGATATCGCAGGGAAGACAGGCACCGCACAGGTGGGGAAGCGCAATGAGTATATAAATTCGTGGGCCATCGGCTTCTGGCCGATGAAGCAACCGCGTTATGCATTTGCGGTCGTTCTCGAGAAAGCACCCGCGGGCACGCTTTCCGGCGCATCACCGGCAATGGCACCGTTCTTCTATTGGCTGCGGGAGAATAAGCTGGAATACGTGAATTAGGGTCTAGGGGATAGGGGCTAGGTGCTAGAAAATTCGATTTCATTACCTAGAACCTAACACCTAGAACCTAGCACCTGTTTTTACACCCTTGCGCGCAAATCGTGGCAGGCTACAATACGGACGCCTCGCCATCCACACCTATGATGAATGACGACAACACCTATCTCTCCCGCGAGAAGTTCGATGAACTCACGAAAGAGCTCGAGCATCTGAAGACGGTGCGTCGTCGCGAGATCGCCGAGCAGCTCGAATACGCGCGCTCCCTGGGCGATCTTTCCGAGAACGCCGAATACGAAGAGGCGCGCAACCTGCAGGCCGCGACCGAAGATCGCATCCGCGCCGTCGAGGAGCAGCTCTCCCGCGCGCGCATCATCGAGCACACCAAAGGCAACACCGTCTCTTTAGGCTCGCACGTGACCATCCAGAAAGTTGGCGAGAAGGACGAGCATCTCTATGAGATCGTCGGCAGCGCCGAGGCGAACATGCAGGAGCACAAGATCTCGCATCTCTCGCCCCTTGGTTCCGCCTTGATGGGCAAGAAGAAAGGCGATTCATTCTCGTTCGATACCCCCAAGGGCGCGCAGAAGTACAAGATTGTGGGGATAAAGTAAATTAGGTATTAGCCACTAGGGTATAGCCACTAGCGAGGACTCATTTTCGGGCCGGCGAGAATCGAACTCACTCTACTTCCTCCCGAAGGAAGCGTACTACCGGTATACTACGGCCCGTTCCATCCCCTTCGAGACGGGTGCACCTTATAGGATTCGAACCTATGACCTTTCGAATGTGAATCGAACGCTCTAACCAACTGAGCTAAAGGTGCGTGCGATGAGTATCGCGCAAAAATACTTTTCTCTCAAGTACCAAAAAAAGGAGCGGGGTGCACAGCACCCCGCTCCTACTTAACCTTCACGAGAAATGAAAGAACTGATTTCTCGGTTTCCGTACCGGAGCCTGAACATCGGGGAGTTCTCCGCGTTGTCTCCGTTCGTGGACAATCGGTCCGAACTGCACGAAGAATTTTTGGAGATCCCCGTATTTTCGTGTAATGAAGCTGTTCAGAATTTCGGGCCCCACTTCTGTCCGTTCAATCCTTTCAAGAGCGCTACGCGCTGAGAATTGTCTCATACGAAGGTGAGCTATCATGACGAGTTCGTCATCGGAAAAGGAAACATCCGCCCCCTTTCCGGAATCACTGTCCTTCGTGGACATTTCGCGTCTCCTTCTTCAATCGTGCGTTTGCCCGTTCCAGACGGACTGTGCACTACCATACAAAATATCTCCGTGAGCGCAATACGTAGACTGCAATAGCTGTGCATAAGCCCAAAGGCTTTCTCTGAAGGGATTTTTTTGTATACTGTTTCGTAGCGCGTTTACCAGTGAGGAGATTGCGAAATGGCGAAGATCAGGAAACCGAGAACGACGTTCATTGCGGGCAATGCCCTAGGATTGAAAGACACCGTCGAATGGTTCATCGGATTTCCGGCGCGGATAATCTTGCCTGAACATCGCGGGCGGCGTATGACCATCTGGGCCGTACGCAATGAGCGACAGCTCAACAGACTTATGCGTGATTTCGAAAAACATTTCAGAAAGGGCTACCGGTTATACGTTGAATCGGCAACCAGGAAGAAGAGAGGGCGCTGACAATGACGGCGCCCTCTTTCGTGCGCTATACTTCAAGGCATGCGATCCGGTCTTTTCTTCGCAATTTTCGGTGCGGTTTCTTCCGCGCTCTGGGTGACCTTCCATTTTGAAGCCGCGCGGAAAGTCAGCCCTGTTCTCGGCGCAAGCATCGTATCCATCGTCGCGGTAGTGATCGGGCTTCTGATTCTCGCCTATAAAGGGAATGTAGATGTATTCGGCGTTTCTCGCAAAGGGATCATGTTCCTTGTCCTCGTGGGCATCGCTGCCTTCGCATCGGATTATTTCGCTCTGCGCACGTTCGCGAGCGATCTGCCGCTTTCGATCGGCGGTCCGATCTTTGTCGGTGGCGGAGTCGCGCTTGCTGCACTAATCGGCTTGGTGCTCGGCGAGGCATTGACGTGGCAAGTAGCGCTCGGGATTATTCTTGTCGCGTCAGGTTCGGCGCTCATCGCGTCGATACAATAGTCTCGTATGTCGGGCCGCCGAGAATCGGACTCGGTCTACAAGCACCCCATGCTTGCGTACTACCGGTATACTACGGCCCGCCCCTACACCAACATTGGCATCGTGATTTTTGCAAAGCCCCTGTTTTGTGTAAAGCATATGGAGTGTATCAAAAAGCGGCTTTAAGCACAGCACAAAAGACCCTCACGCTTTGCAATGCCAGTGTTGGTGTCGGGGCCCGTATTCGTGGGGGAGTTAACACTATTCTTTTCCTCTCGGACGAACTTTTCTGGGAAACCCACGGTTTTCCCAATCTTTCCTCCGCGGGAAAACAGATGTTTTCCCGATCCCTTTCCTCGATTCCGACCGCTCGTCCAAACTATGTTTGTCCTCTCGGCCGGAATCGAACCGACATCGGCCCCTTCGGAGGGGGCCATCCTATCCATTGAACGACGAGAGGTGTGTCGTCAGCGTACCATAATCTTATTTTTGGACTCACCGGGAATCGGACCCGGGCCTCGGCAATGCGAATGCCGCGTAATGCCACTTTACTATGAGCCCCTCATGCGCACGTGGGGACAGCATATAGCAAAGCCATCAGGGCGTCTACGGTTTGATATAATACGGGAGCAAAGAGGGTCGCGATTCAAAGGACAATTTCGCCCGTCGCCCCTTAAAGGACGTGGGGGCGACACGATGTCGCGACATCGTTTGCAAAATCGCATGCAAGTCCTGAAAATACTTGGGCTTCTCATAGTGGCTGGCATTCTTATCTTTGCAGGGCTTGTCATCTTTAAGATGGCACCGAAGATAGGGCCACTCTCACCCCTCCAGCCGCAGGCAGTTATCGCGAATTTTGATGAGTGCGCAGCAGCGGGGAATCCGGTCATGGAGTCGTATCCGCGGCAGTGCCGCACGCAGGACGGCCGCTTGTTCGTGGAAGAAGTCACTCCCGCAGGTGGAATATTTCCTGCCCAAGGCGAAGGCATTGTCTTCAACAGCTGTGCCGTCGCGGGGTGCAGCCAACAGCTCTGCGTTTCTGCGGATGAAGCGTCGACGATCGTAACGACATGCGAATATCGTGCTGAATACGCGTGCTACAAAGAAGCATCATGTGAACCGCAAGCCGACGGCAAATGCGGATGGACGCTGACGCCAGAATTACAACGTTGTCTCGCGAACCCGCCCGCGATGGATTCTGAATTGGAAGTGAAATGATCTAACAACACATATGGCCGAATATCTCAAACCTCTGCGCGACAGAAAAGAAATTCTTACTTTTGCTCGCTACCTTCGAGAAAATCATCCGCGGCCCGAGCGTCGGACCACCGGTCCTTTTGTCGAACGAATGCAATCGGTCGATAGCAGCAATTTTGAGCTGACGGTTCCGTTTGGCGCATCGCACATGACCCTTGCTTGTATAAAAGAAAACCCCGATATCGCCATTTTGAAGAGGCTTTTGATCGTTGCGCCGTCTGGAAAATCCATTGACGTACTTGCGCATCTTGGAATCTCGGAGGACGTCCGCATTGAACTCTCTCTCGATCGCACCGATGGGCCCGGATATAGTGTAAAAAGCAATGGCAGTAAAGTGCTGAGAACCGATGCAATTGATTCGCCTGAAACCCTCGCCGTTTTTTTGCACGAAGTGGGGCACGAAGCGCAGGAAGATGATCCATTATTGCAACGCCTCCAAGAAGGCGTATACGGTTACGCTTCAATGATTCCGCTCGAAGAGCAATGGCGAAATCTTGTCGAATATCTTGAAGCCCATGGTCTTGCTGGTCCCGTACAAACCCTGAAGTCCCGCCTTCTCAAGAATAAATGGTATGCGCGAATGCGGGCGCTTCGAACGTATATCATTGAGAGAGATGCTGTACGCCGCGCGCTCGAATCGATGCGCGATATTGAAGATGCGGTTGGTTGTGATATCGGCATGAATACGCCGGTTTCGCACGCGGATACACTGTATTCGTACATATTTGGGCATGCCGGCACGGACGGGCGAGAAAAATCGTTCTCGCCGCGCGAGCAAGCAACTCTTCCGCTCCGTGCATATTGTGCGAAAAGCCTAAGTCTTCGGGGCGTCTTAAAGGAATTCGATGAGAACGATGCTGTATGGGAAGTCATCTTCCGCCTGTCATCATACGATAGGTGATCAGATTGCGTTACGTTTTGATTTTATATAGGATTTGCACTACGGGCCGTTAGCTCAATTGGTAGAGCGCGACTATGGCATAGTCGAGGCAACCGGTTCGAAACCGGTACGGTCCAAAAAACACAGAGACCGACGCACTGCGTCGGGGGACAATGTTTTTTGAGACACAAAGGGGAGTCGAAAGACGGAGGTGGGGTACCCGCAAGCTTGCGGGTCGCCGAGTCAGGGTCGTGGAATTTTTCGAGTGACGATGAGAAAAATATCCCTGACCGATTCCCCGTGGGTCCACAGCGAAGGAGGTATCTCATTCTTCATTGTCCCACAAGAAGAATCTCATACTTCCAGCCGCTGTGCTTCGCTTCCGCTATCAGAAATTCGAGCACCGCGATAGTATAACCACCATTCGGATAGTTATACATGATTGGCGATTCCATTCCTGTATTCTTCGCGACCTGATGAATCAAAAGATTAAAAGGAGTGGTTGGCAACACTTCCGGATAGTCATACGTTACCATCGGCGTCACGGTGTTATTTTCGACCTCAAGCTTCACCATATTACTCTTCTTGCCAGTCGTATCGTCGACAAACTGAACGGCGTAGGTCCCGAAAATTGATGCCGTCGCAGTGTTTATAGACTCGCCATACCTAACATCAGTCATCGTGTGGTGGAGCGTGTACGTGCTCCCATCCGGTTGCGTGATCACTTCCGTGATGCCTCCACTTTGTGTGAACCAATGTGCTTCAAGAACAAGAGACGTGTACCCCTGTGTTGCCGTGATAAGTTCAACCCCAACAGAAGGTAACCCACTGGTTCGACCAGTGCGACCTGAATAGGCTTGGCCGATGACCAGAGAACGGTATTCTTTTCTGTGGCTTGATGAGTGGCGCCTGCCACCACAAACCATATGTCAGACCTGTATCAATCGCTCTCTCATTCAAAATGGGACTGCAAATATCATGTTGTCTTCGTACCGAAGAGACGCAGAAAGATCCTGTACGGAAACATCAGAAAAGCGATCGGCCCGCTCTTTCACGAACTTGCCCGGCAGAAGGAGTGCACGATTCTCGAAGGCCACGTCATGCCCGATCACATCCATATGTTGATCATGATCCCACCCAAACACGCAGTTGCCTCGGTGATCGGATTCCTGAAAGGCAAGTGCGCGATTGCCATAGCCCGAAAGTTCTCCGGCAAGGAAAAGAACTTCACCGGAGAACACTTTTGGGCACGTGGATACGCGGTATCAACCGCCGGACTGAACGTTGATCAGATCCGCACATACATTAAAAACCAAGAGGACGAAGAAGGCAAAGCCCCCGAAGGCTCCTTCTAATCCCGATTAACAACTAACCTCGGCAGGCGACCAATCGTCTTTGAGACGACCCCACTCATTAAGCCACCGCCTTTGGCGGGGGTGTCTGACTATACCCCCTTGCGAGGCGGTTCAATTTTTTGAGCACGCGCGATAGGCAGAATGAAATATTCGGTCTGGGTGTGCTTATATGGCGTCAGATTCATCGAGTCGTCGATAGGTCGGCAAAGTTAAATAAGACCCCGAACGCTTTGCACCAGGTAAGGACGTACGGATATTCGGCGACATCTACGCCCGCTGGGATATTCTTTTTTGACACTATTCTCGCGCTGGAACATCCGCGCTTTGTGATGCAGTATCGCCGGAAGCAATTGCAGGAATATGTCAAAAAGTACATAGACACGTTTGCGCGGGCACTCCCTCCATGACACTCGCGGGGCAGCTTCATTTACTCTTTCGTGATTTTAATTAGAATGGCGGTTGGACGTAATGAGATAGGTGTCAGCAGAAGAGGTGAAGAAATGACACACCAGTCCCACGAGCTTGCTCTTTCTCGAGCCGTCCTTGATTCGCAGCTGCGCGACCATCCGCTTCCTTGGCGAATCGATCGGGGATGGGCATTCGAGGTGATTGCGTCTGACGACGCCGTCATCGTAAAGTGTCCGACCAACGAAGAAGCCGAGGCAATCGTCTCTTTGGCGGAACGGCGAAGCGCCGAGCAGAATCAAGCCGCGTAGCGGCAGGAATTGTGGCTCGACACACTAAAGACCTGGCGCGCATCGTGCTGGGTCTCTTTTTGTCGTGACGAATCAAGCTATGCGATTTTGAGTGGCGGTTTTGGACGGGGATGGGTCAATTTCAGTAATAGCAGCTTCTGCTGCCTTTTCTCCAGACTGGCTTTCCGAACAGGTTGCAAATACTTGCGGCGCTCCCTAAATTCAAATTCAAATCAAAGTTCACGCTTTGATATACACCACTCCTGCGCCCGTCGTTCCAACTTTCTTGATCTTGCCTTGCTTCTCAAGTGCAGAAAGATACCGCGACGCTGTCGCGTCGGAGCAATGCAAGAGTTTCTCGACTTCGTCGTTGGCTATTTTTCCATTCTTTTCGATCTCTGTCATGATCCTGTCGAGTTTCTTCTGCTTTTGCGTTTGGACTTTTGCACGTGCTTTTACGAGCAATTCACGCGCCGCTTGCGGGGACGTGTTTGATGTCGGACTCGGTGTGCAGTCTGCGCGGCTGACGCCGCTGGTTGTGTGGCTTGTGCTTCGACTTTCGGCAAGTCTGGCGGTTCCGCCACCGCGGGTGCTGGCACTTGCACAGCCTCGCTTACCGGATCCGCCGGTTCGCTCGGTGTGCTTGCTTCCGCCTGCGGCGTCGGCTCTGGAATCGGCTCACTCAACGGCCCGTCTACAGGTGCCGATACCAAACCTATCGGCTCATTTGCCGGTATCTGAGCCGTTTCGGCTGGTGGAGCGGTCTCTGCGATCAAAGGCCCGGTTGGAGGCGTCGCGGGTGTCTCTTGTGGGGGAGCCTGATCATCTGGCATGCCCCAATTCTAACGCATGTTAAGGATGGCCTTTCTTCATTTTCGGCATACAATTTCTCGTATGTCTGAGGAAACGCAAAACACAATCGCTTATATCGACGGTGCGAATCTCCACAAAGGAGTGGAATCCGAGAACTGGAAACTTGATTATCGAAAGTTTCGTTCATGGGTTAGACAAAAATTTGACGTCAGCGAGGCGTTCTTATTTATCGGCCTAATGCCAAAGAACGCAAGTCTTTACACCTCGTTGCAGTATGCGGGATACAAGCTTGTGTTCAAAGAAGTCGTATATGACGGTGATGGAAAAGCAAAAGGGAATTGTGATGCCGATTTGGTCTTGAAGGCTGCGAGAGATCATTTCGAGGATGGCGTGAAATCGGTCGTTATCGTATCGAGCGACGGTGATTATTCCTCCCTCGTGAAATTTTGGTTGGAGAAGAGGGTGCACTGTACGATCGTCTCGCCCGCACCTATCAAAAGGTGTTCGATCCTACTTAAAAGGACAGGTGCACCAATTGTGTATTTGGACGAGGTCAAGCACAAACTCGGATACAGGCCAAAATGAAAAGGCCCCCGGTACGGACGAATCCGTACAAGGGTCCCTTCCGTAGTGATAGAGGCAGTATACCCGGCGTTAGGTTAAAATCAAGTGAATTTGTACGGCTGTGGATATCGGCTCATGTACCGGTATCTGAGCCGTTCCCGCCTGCGGCGCTGCTTCGGTAGGTAGGTCGGCTGGTGATGCAGATTCGTCGGGCATAAGAGTTGGTTATTCTTTACGCTTCTTTAGTTTTCGCGTGGTTTCTTGAAAAGGGAACCTTTCGAACTCATCCATATGGGCATTACGTTTATTTTCTTCCAGCTCTTCTTCTTTAGCGCGCTCTTGTTGTTGTGCGTATTGTTTCTCTTGTTCGAGTCGTTGTGTCTCTAGGGCTTCTTCGGGGTGTCTTTCTTGTTCCCACTCTTGCCGTTTCCTCACAACATCTTTCACCACTTCATCTGCCAATGCGCGCGCCTCGTCGCCGTGATAATGCTTTATATAGTTTAAGAACCCTTTGGCCTCATCCGTCTCATGGGAAAAAGAGTGACCTAACTCTTCGAGATCGCTGACAACTTTTTCAAGGGAAAGTATGTATGCCTGTCGTGCCTTGTCTACTTCCGCAGGAGTGTAAAACTCACTTTTGAGCCTGTACCGCTCCGGGTGAACTCGTATCAATGAAGCAATGATTTCTAACTGATCTTTCGGAATGATAAGTCCTGAAACAGAGGTATTCACACCATGCGAGAATCCATCAAAGAAATGGTACGGCTCCGCCGAGGTTGCTTCTGCTAACTGCATCATTCGATCTGCGCGTATCTCCGAATCCGGATTGAGTAGCTGAGACCTGTGTGAATATCCATCACCGAATTGGTGTGTGCAGACGTCATAGACGAGCAGTATATTCTGCGGCCCACCCAGAATACCACTCTCCCTTCTTGGAAAAAGCTCCGGCGTGTTCTCGAATTCCGCGTTTCCGCGAACTATTGCAAGCGACGTCGCACCATTCTGTAGCCATTCCACCTCATCTTCAGTGAGAATTGCAAATTCGGGTAATCCAAACTCCTCCAAATTTCCCTGTTGACGGATCAAATCCACCATTACGTCCGTCATATTTTTACCCAGCCGTTCACCGACTTCGCTAAGTTCCAGATGTATATCATGCCTCTCGGCATCTACGAGTTGAATTTCATTCCGCACATCGGGGTCGGTCAGAACGGCGCGATGTTTGTGTTCGAGTTGTTTGATTTCTTTGAATTTCTGTTGGTACTTCTTCACCAATTTTGCATACTTGTTTTGTAACTCTTTACGTTCTGCGGATTCCGTCGTTTGGGAAGTTTGTTTTTCAAAATCACTCATACATTGTTGTTATTCCCCTCCGGTGGGTGTAGCCGTGATCGCGCGTATTCAACGGTGGCATTTACATTCTCAATTAGTGACGCAAGTGGCATATCGCGTATGAGGAATTGCTCGTTATAAAAACCAGACTCTTTTACTCGACGCTCGTTCCTATGATGGTAATCAATCCAAAACGAAATATCGACTTTGTCAGGGTGCAACGATTGAAGAAATGGTATCAGCGCACGCAAGGTAGCACCGGTCTCCGTGTCATGCTCGCAAAGCAGTATGGATTTTGCCTGCTTCACTCTCAGGCGGTTACTGCCGATGTTCCGCCATGTCGGTTGTTTTTTCCATCCTCGATGCCACTCAACATATCGGGTGCGTTGTCCGAGGAAATCCAATAGTCCGGCGAGCGGTTCGCCGCTCCGCATTACTCCGATAGCAAGGTTGTAATTCCTTTTTCGCAACTCCTGCGCAGCGTTTATAAGGTCGATTTTTGAAGCCGCGTGGGAGATGCGCGGCAAATTTCTCAGTCCGCTTTGTTGTGCAAACTGATTATACGCGCGCTCTATGATTTCTAATCGCTCTTTGAAATATCTGGTTTCTTGCAATTGCTCGAGTATGGTGTATTTCGGCGATGATCCCTTTAGAAACTCACGCAAAGCTGATTCTGCTTGCGCGTCTGTTCCGTACTCTAGACACGCGCGCAGTAAATCAAAATTATGATCACCGTCGATGGTGGGGTAACCTTTTTGCACCCGTTCTCGTATTTTATCTTCACGTCCCAGTGCTTTGAAGTACCGAAATGCGGTGTAAAGGCTTGTGTCTTGAGCAAGCGCAGCCTCGGCAACCTCGGTAAACGCCTCCCGAAACTCCGTCATGATCTTTTCTTGAGCTTCCGTTGTATACATATCTTGTCGTTTGAGGTTTTCACTGACAGCGTTTAAATTAGCCTCGATCATTCCATCTTGAATGTTATAGAAGAGCGCGAGGTGTTGAAGCGCCTCTCTCTTTTCTTCCAAATTCTTCTTAGCGGTTTCTTCGGCCAAGCCTTCTGACAATCTTTCTGAAGAGGGTTTGCGAGTAAATGAAGCTGTAGTGACATGATTGAAGTCGAGATGGTGAGGAATTTGAAATTTCTGCATCTCCTCATGGTATGTTTTGGAGAATCCGTCTCTTTCAAAAGGAGGTTTTTCCTCCTCAGACTCTTCCTCGTCTTCGCTTGCGTTACCCCATGTCTTCCAGGGCGAACCGGTAACGGTATCGTCGCCGATCAAAATATACTCCTGTACGCTTTCCGTCATGCGAATATCTTTCGACCAATCTGTATTCATAGGCATCCATGAGGAGATGACAACATCCGGTTTATATTTAGCAAGAGCGTCTTTGTAATCAATCGCCTCAACGGGAAATTTAGCAGCATGGCCGCTCTCCCCCGAATCTGTAGCAATCACCGAACAATTTACTTCGCCGAGGCTCTGTATCTTTTCTTGTAAAAAGTGTGCAAGTCTTCCATCTCCTGCCCCGACTTCAAGAAGTGTCGGCAATCTTCCTGTTTCCTGCTTTATTTCTGAAATGCGTCGTACTAGATATGTCCCGAGTTCGGTGACGTACTCCTGATTGTAGAATTCATACAAAATACCTTGCTCTCTAAGAAATTCAGTAAATTTCGGTCGCACCTCCCACACTTTTTGCATCCTTTCGAACGCCGGTTTTCTCACTGCCTTTTCAAGGTCAAATGCCTCCAGTATTTCATTAAAGCTCGGAAGATACGCACTATCGCGCATTTTCCCCCTCAAATTATTTAGCTTTCTGGCCGGTTTCTCCGCATCGCCGCCCCTTCCGCTCCCAGAACCCGTCTCAGGAGAGCGGAGTGGTTTAGAGAGAAATTCAGGGGACATATAGATTTAGTATATCAGCCCTTCATGTGGTGTTTTTCCGTAAATTTCCCGTGCGCCGCCCGCCCCGCTCCATTTTGAAATCCACCCCCGCGAAAAGAGATGTGTATGGAGGCGGCGGGAAGGCAAGGCAGGAAACGGAACAGGCACAATTTATTTGCGGGTAGGACTCGCCTCGAGGCTCGCTCCTCTAGGGGAAAAGAGGAAAAGGGGTCAAGGAAAAGGGGTCAGGTACCAAGTGTTTCAAATGCAAAATGACCCTTCTCTCCCCGCCAAAAAATCAGCAATTCAAAAAATCTTCGGCTCGAACCTGCAACTCACCAATCAAAAAGTCTCCGGCACGGCGCATCCTCTCTACGCGGCGCTT
>Ga0209542_10009656_pt1 | contig 17631 bp, 18 predicted proteins | sample RifCSPhighO2_01_FD_184028 | JGI IMG/M metagenome (GOLD analysis project Ga0209542, IMG submission 184028) | Soil microbial communities from Rifle, Colorado - Rifle CSP2_plank highO2_0.1 (SPAdes) (version 2) | ecosystem: Environmental > Terrestrial > Deep subsurface > Rock core/Sediment ...
CCCTAAAGAAAAAGGAAACCGTGAATATTTGGAGGAGATCAACCGTCGGACAAAGTATGGCCCTAGAATAACATTTGACGCTGACGAAGCTTTGGTTGTGGGCGGGAATTTTGCCGTAACCAACCGTAAAGCCGACGCGGTTTATGAGTTTATTAAAGACCAAAATTTAGATCCAAATTTTTACCAAGGTACTTGGATTAATATTAAATTTTCCGAAAATGGTCTTTATGACATTGTCACTGACCTGAACGCAGGTTCTATTACCATACCCGTAGCTCCTAACCTCCCATCCGAAGCCATTGGCGAAATAATTTTAAACCGACTTAAAATGTTAGCGGGAGCGGAAGGTAAATTAAAGTTCAAACAAGAATTTGCCGATCGTTCGTTTTTAGATAGTTTAAATACTGATGTAAATAACCAGTATCCTCATTTAGAATTTGCAGTAAACAGTGAAGATTTATTAAAGGGTGAAAGCAAGAATCAAGTTAATAGGTTGGTGCAAGGGGTTTTTAACAGGGTAGATGCTTCTGGTTTACGCGGGGCTGGTAAATACAAGGTGGGAGAAGTTAGAGTTCAAATTAGTAACGAGAGTGACGGCAGAGTTGAAGTCAAAGACGGTTCTATTATTGTCCACGCAAAACCTACTGATTCGCCCCAGTCTGTTTTTAGCAGGCTGGAAAGCCAATTATCACAGCAGGCAAAAGAGGAAAAACCTGACCACGCCGTGCTGGACGCGCTTAATGCCAGAGCTGGCAACGAAAATCCCTCGGTGCAATTCGCGGTTGCCAATGAAGATTTATTAAAAGGGGATTTGAAAAAGCGGGTTGAAAATTTGGCTATTGCTATTTTGGCTGCTTTAGATACTTCAGGTTTGCGGGATTATAAACACCGCGATACAATTTTTAAAATTGATATTGGAAGCCAAGGGAACGTCACAAGAGATGAAGGCTATTTTATTATCCCGGTATCTTTAAACGATACCGCAGGCGGCGTGTTTAACAAAATTAGGGCGGAGTTAAGGAGAGAGACAGGTGAAGACATTTCAGACAACCAGCCAGACGCGGTAAGAAGGGTTAACGCTGATCCAAACAATAAAGAACCTCATTTTGATTTTAATTTTGACAAGACTTCTATTAGGAAAATTCCAGAAGCCGAGTTAGTGAACTACCTTAGTGATCTTTACAATACTTTACGGACAAATCAGGATATTGCTGGCAAGCGTTTTACGGATGCAATAATAAATATAAAATTGGTGAATGTCAAAGAACCTCCAGATCCAAAGATGACTGGGGGCGTAATAGAAATTGCTGTTAAAAATAATCTATCCGTAAAGGCTGCGGAGCGTGTTATCATAACCGCGATGAAGTCGTTAGTAGCTCCAGAAGCCCAGCCTAAGGTCAACAAGGACTTTTTGGTTCGAATAAATGGGGAAGCTAATAATCGAGACCCTTACATTAATTATCAAATACCGGATGATAGTTTGGTTCGTCAAATGGGCAGGGCCAAAGCGGAAGCTTATGTTAAATTGGTGGCAACCCAAGTCCGCGCAAAGGTAGAAGCGCTCATTGTAGCCGCGCCTGCTGGAGAAAAACCCAATATTCAAAGACAACGCATCAAGGTCAGAATAATGAGCGGTGTCCCATATAGGGGTTTTAGGGACTCGACTGACAGAACCTATGTAATCACTTTTCCTCCCAATGCCACCGGTGCGGATATAAACGATGCGTTTGATACGCAGTATGAAGATGCTAAGCAAAATTACAGGGGCGGTGGCAGGGTGTAGTTTGAAAGTTGATTTTTTCTAAATAGTTTTAAATTTAAATTAACAAATTCCCAGACTGGTCATCTGGAGAAATAAGCGTATAATATAAATATATTGAAAATTAAACAATAAATATATGGCATTTTGGAATAATCGAAATAAAGAAGGAGGGGGTTTGCAGGGTTTAGGGCTTTCTGGTGAACAAGTCCCAAAGCCGGATTCAGCTCAAGACCAAGAAAGGGCTGGGCTTGAGAGCATGGCTGCGGCAGGAGATACTGTGGCAATGCGTAAGCTGGAACAGAGACAGGAACAGATGGATATGGCTGTCAAAGCGCAAAACGGAGAACTCTCCAGCCAAGACCTTGGTGAGTATAGGTTTCAGAGAGGAAAGGAATTAGCTGTAAATACGGCCAAGGGAGTTAGCCGATTTTTTAAAAGATTTTTAGCTCCGGACAAGGTTATTTCGGAAGCTGGCGCTTGGGTAGGTAAAAGGATAGATAATTTTAATGACCGCCTCTTGGAAAAGCAGATGGCAAAATCAGAGGCAAAAGACAATTTGAAAGCAGAAAAGGAATTTACTAAAATGTTGGAATATGCCGATAAGAAAGGTCTGGAAGATGTGTCAGAGTTGCCGCCTTTGAAAATGAAAGAAAGCATCTTGGGATTAAATCCGGGAGAACGCGCAATGGCAGGCCAGATTTCTTTGGGTTACAAAATTTTTGGGTCTTTGGGCAGATTTAGAGCAAGGAAACAGGAAGTAGACAGAAAGTATAAAGCCGAGGTTGAAAATGAGCGGGAGGTAGCGCGGCTGATGACAGAAGAATTAGAGGCTCCTCACAAGCGAATGCAGGAAGCCGAAGCAGCCATGCAGTCGACTGAACAATACAACAGGGCAGAAAGAGAAAAAGAGTATGAAGCATTGTTTGCGGATTCCGATAAGTTTTATGAGGCTTGGGACATTCAGAAGAAAATTGAAATGGGAAAAAGCGAAGCAGGTTTAAATTTTGATAGCGCACATGAAATGATGAAATTTTATGAACAAGCCCAAAAGTTAGGAATAGAGGTGCCGAAAATTAGGATTTCCGTTGATGCAAAAAAATCTGGGGCAGAACCCCTGAGAATGGCCGCTTGATTATTAATTTACTACAATATGTCAGAAGAAATCAAAAAAATAAAAGATTTTATTGAAAAACTCCCTTTAGCAGCATTAGAGAAACAAAGGCTTTTAGCCGATCTTAACGGTCCTGAAGGATTAGTTAAGGTCAAAAACGATTTAGCTAAATTATTTGATAATGTTTTAAATAGAGTAAAATCAGCTTTTGATGTTAGAAGAAACGTTGCTAAACAAGCCTATGAAAAAACCAAAGAAGAGTATGAAAAATTAGAAGAAGATTTAGCAAAAGAGCTTAATGAGATAGAAGACCAGGCAGACGATATAGCAAAGGCAATTGCGCAGGAAGCCGACAAGCAAGCGCTGGAAGAAGCCAGGAAAAAGGTAGCTTAAAATTTGTTAATAGTTTAAAACCCGCCCTTTGCGAAGTCGAGGGGCGGGTTTTTGTTGCCCCTTGCGGATATAATGTTTTGTAGCGTAATTGTTTCGTGCTATAATAGTTCACAGATACGCCCGCACCAATTCCCAAACGACAGCCATTTTATTTTGAAGTCTTCTTCGCAGCAAACTATGCTTAAATGTAAAAATATCTCGGGGAATTGGTAAGGGGTAAACAGATTAAAGAAGATGACGCAAATATTTTTAAATCGTTAAAATATTCAAAGGTTATGGCATCAGAACTAGAAAAAATTAAAGAAATCATCGCGCCTATCCTCCAGCAAAACGGCGTGGAATTTGCCGGCGTTTTTGGCAGTGTGGCCCGGGGGGAAGACAAACCGGACAGCGATGTGGATCTGCTAATTCGTTTTGTTCCGGAAAAACAGCAAAGTTTGAGTTTGCTTGGCTACATTGGGCTGGAAAATAAAATTTCGCAGGCCTTGGGACGGAAGGTTGACCTTATAGAAGAAAGCGGACTGCATCCTTATGTAAGAAAATACGTAATTAAAGATTTAAGGACTTTTTATGGACAAGGACGTCTCCACCTACTTAAAACAGATCCTCGACGCTATCATTTTAATTGAAGAATACAGCGCCGGAGTTTCTAAAGAAGAATTTTTGCGCGATAGCGAGCTACGGGACGCGGTATCCATGCGTTTACACTTAATCGGCGAAATCAGCAATAAATTGCCGGAAGATTTTAAAAATCGGATTTCGGAAATACCCTGGGTCCAAATCGCCGGCATGCGCAATTTTATCGCCCATCAATATCTGGAGATCACCGAAGAAACCATATGGAACACGGTGGTTGCTGACTTGCCAATTTTAAAGGACGTTCTATTAGCTGAATTAAAGAAAATCCAGCCTTGATTTTATTTTTTATGTATATTATCCTAATCTTGTACAGACATGAAGAAAAATAACCACATGGAAGTTAAACCCAAAATTGAAAGTTTTGCCAGGATCAAAGTTTTAGGCATTGGCGGCTCGGGCACCAGCGCGGTCAACCGCATGACCGAGCTGGGGATTCGGGGCGTGGAGTTTATAGCCATAAATACCGACGCGCAGGCCCTCCATAACAACCAGGCTGACCAAAAAGTCCACATTGGCAAAGGTGTTACCAAGGGACTCGGAAGCGGCATGAACCCGGAATTGGGGCGCCAGGCGGCCGAGGAATCCATAGAAGAACTGGAAGAAGCCATAGATAACGCGGATATGGTGTTTATTACTTGCGGCCTGGGCGGCGGCACCGGCACAGGCGCGGCCCCTATTGTGGCGGAACTGGCTAAAAATAAAGGCATCTTAACCGTGGCCGTGGTTACCCGCCCCTTTACTTTTGAAGGCAGCAAAAGAAAAGAAGTCTCGGAAGCGGGTTATGATAATTTAAAAGATAAAGTTGACGCGATTATTGCCATCCATAATGACCGTATTTTGCAAATTATAGACAAAAAAACCTCACTCATTGATGCTTTTAAAACTGTAGACGAAGTCTTAAGGCAGGGGATTTCAGGAATTTCCGACCTTGTGACTACCCATGGCTTGGTTAACGCGGATTTTGCCGATGTTCGGGCGATAATGCAGGACGCGGGTACGGCCATGATGGGTATTGGCAGGGCAAGCGGGGACAATAGAGCGGCGGAAGCAGCGCGCCTCGCCATAAATAGCCCATTATTAGACATGACTTTAGACGGCGCCAAAGGCGTTTTGTTTAACATAACCGGCGGCCGGGATTTGGGCATGTTTGAAATAGACGAAGCTGCTAAAGTCATTACCAAAAATATTGATTCTGACGCCAAAGTGAAGTTTGGCGCCGTGGTTGACGACAGTTTGGGCGATGAAATCAAAATCACGGTAATTGCCACCGGGTTTGAAAGTTCCGGCAGGCCGCAAGGCTCTATGGTTTCTTCTTTTGAAGAGCCGAAAAAAGGTTTTGGAAATTTAGGCATCTTTTCTTCCCAACCTCAAAGCCAGCAAGTCCAGCCAGAAGCAAGGAAACCCCTATTTAACCCTCAGCCAGCCCAGCCAAAAGCGGTTTCCCATACTCCTCCACCTTCATTTTCACCTTCTAAGGTAGAGGAAGATGAAGAATTAGAGATTCCAGCATTTATCCGCAAAAAAATGAAATAATTGCAATTCGAATAAATAAAATTTCCGCTCTCTTGCGGAAATTTTTATTTTGTGCTATAATATATTAAAGATGATATTTTAAAGGTCGATCCTGTTCGCCAGCCGGCGAAACGGAAAATATCAATCGGATATGAAACAAAAATTCACCCTATCAAATAAAAATCTTTCAGATTTTTAATTTGCTACGCAAATTATTTGTCAGGGTAAACAAAAAAACAACTCACCCCATCAAATGCCGCTTTGCGGCAATTCGCTTTTTGTGAATTATTTGACGGGGTAAATATAGGGGGATATCAAAATTGGCTTTTTCAATTGGAAAGCGAATTTTGTATAACTCAAATTAGTACGTAATAAACAAATATGGAAAATTTTTTAGTAGACGATACGCCGGAGAAAATTGTTGGCTTTACGACGGCCGCCTTGTTTTCTATGGCATTCTTGTTCAGCGTTTCGGTAAGCAACGCGAGCTTTGAAAGAGCTGAATACTCTTTGCCGGATCCGTTCGCTCCGGCAAATGTAGTAAGCGTAATTGACCGGGCTGCCGCCAGCTATTCTAATGCGCTAATGGAATTTGTCGAGCCGACCAGGCAGGCTTTTTCCGTCCACATGGAGCAAATTAGCTGGATAGGCGATGAGGCAAGCGGTCCCATTGCCCAGTTTCTGGATTTAGAAGAGTATAATGGACCGCAGGTAGCCGGGGCCTTTACCCAAGCAGAGTCTGGATTTACAGTAAGCGGTTCGTCGGAATTATTGAATGTTGATAGTTTACTTTTAGTTTTGCTCGGTGATTACTAACAAATCATTGGGTAAACCCCGTTAGAGAGGCGATGATGGCTTTAAACTACCATCAACCCAAAGTATTACTTTTATTATTTCCACCGACTCCGTCGTTGGCATTCTCTAACGGGGTAAATCATAAAACTAAAAAAACAGCTCTCGGTCTCTAGTCGGGGCTGTTTTTTTGTTGCGCACGGATAGAATTAAAAGTATCCGGAGCATGGGAAAAACCTGATGAATCGGAAGTTCGGAAAAAATAAAAACTTCCCTGCCTATTTTTTATCTAATTTATCCGATTAGTCCGATTTATCCGTCCGAATACTTGACAAAATTAATCAGCCAAAATTAGCGCGTAAAAATTTTTTCTTTTTGGGGATAAATCGTTCAGAATTTTTAAATTGCTCTGATTTTCCGCTATTGCGCGGTAATACTACATATAGTATTATCTAAAAGCACTAAAGTACCATATATAGCTAACTGATAACAGATAATTTATAATAAATAACAAAAAAACCATTACTTAAGGTTATAAGTCATCAATTATTAGTTATCTGTTAATATGAAATGCCCTAATTGTCAAAATGAAGACACCAAGGTTTTAGATTCCCGGCCGGTAGAAGAGGGCAGCGCAATAAGAAGGCGCCGAGAATGCGAAAAATGCAATTTTAGATTTTCCACTTACGAAGAAATTGAAATCCTGGATTTGGCTGTAATCAAAAAGGATGGGCGCGAGGAGCCTTTCAGCAAGGAAAAGCTGGAAAGGGGAGTCAGAAGGGCTCTGGAAAAAACCAAAACCGAGGAAGACACTTTAAGGAAATTAATTTCAGGCATTGAACTGGAGATTCAAAAAAAAGCCAAGGACGGCGCGATTAAGAGTCTGGAGATTGGGGAAATCGTCATGAAAAAATTGAAGAAAACGGATAAAGTCGCTTACATCCGCTTTGCTTCGGTTTACCGCCAGTTCGAGGATGTGGAGGAGTTTAAGGAAGAATTGAAAAAATTATAATAGATCGAATCAACGAATGGAACGAATCTGCGAAGGGCAACGAATTTATAAATCCGTACTTCGTAGTCATTCGTTGATTCGTCTGATTCGCAGATTCGATATATTGCAAAACAAACATAATTAAGCAACCACGCTGATTATCAAGCCGTGGAAAAATAGTAAGTCTATGCAGATAAAAGAAAACCTTCAAACCAGAACTAAGAACGCGCTCGCGGAATTAGGTGAAAAAATTTTTTTAGACCGCTACGCGGTTAAAGATGTTAAAAGGGAAACCTTGGCCGTGGGCGATACCGTGGTGGTTTTAGTCAATCCTAAAACCGGCCAGAGGGAAATTGGCGCTATCCAATCCATTGACATTACGGAAAGGACCGCGCAGGTTATTTTAAGAGACGGCCAGGTGGAAATGCGCGCCATTGAACATATAGACAAGCCGCTTGAAACCGTGCCCGAGCAGATGTTTGAAAGAATCGCCCGCCATATTGCCAGCGTGGAAAAAACTGAAAGCGCGCGCAAGGAATGGGAAGTAAAATTTCGCGGACTTATGGATGACTGGAAATATGTGCCGGCCGGCCGGATTTTTACCGGCGCGGGCACAGGCCAGAATCTTACTTTTTATAATTGCTATGTTATTCCGAATCCCAAAGATTCGCGCCACGGCATTTTTAACACTCTCTCTCAAATGGCGGAAATTATGTCCAGGGGCGGGGGCGTGGGCATTAACGTTTCCACTTTACGTCCCAGGTATGCTTATGTAAAAGGCGTTAATGGCAGATCTTCAGGCGCGGTTTCCTGGGCCTCTTTGTATAGTTTTGTTACCGGGCTGATTGAGCAGGGAGGGAGCAGGAGGGGCGCGCTTATGCTGATATTAAATTGCTGGCATCCCGATGTGATTGATTTTATTAATTCCAAAAAAGAAGCGGGTAAAATCACCAATGCCAATATTAGCGTAGGCATTACTGACGATTTTATGCAGGCTGTTAAGGAAGACAAGCCCTGGGATTTGGTGTTTCCGGATCCCAACGACCCTTTATACGAAAAAGAGTGGGATGGCAATTTGAAAAACTGGCAAAAAAAGGGCGGCAAAGTCATTAAGCATAAAACTGTGCGCGCGGCTGACATTTGGGACAACATTATTACAAGCGCCTGGAGCAGCGCTGAACCCGGTATGTATTTTATGGACCGCGCCAACTATTATTCCAATTCCCACTATTTCGCGGATTTGCCCTGCACCAACCCTTGCGGCGAGCAGCCCTTGCCTGCCTGGGGCGTGTGCAATTTGGGGCACGTTAACCTATCTAAACATGTTAATAAGGAAAACGGCGATGTGCTGTGGGACCTTTTAAAAGAAACCGTGCGCCATGCCGTGCGCTTCCAGGACAATGTCATTGATGCCACGCCGTACTTTTTTAAGGAGAATGAACAGCAGCAAATGTCCGAGCGAAGGGTGGGTATGGGCACTATTGGCCTTGCGGAAATGCTGATTTACAAGGGACTTAAATACGGCAGTGCTGAATGCGTGGAATTTTTAGACAAACTTTACCAGTTTATTTGTGTGACTGCCTACGAAACTTCCGTTGAACTGGCGCGCGAGAAAGGTTCATTTTCCAAATTTGAGGCTGGCAAATATTTGGAATCTGGCTTTATGAAGCAGATGCCGGAATATATCCGCGATTTAGTCAGGCAGTATGGCATTAGAAATGTAACTATATTAACCCAGGCCCCGACCGGCACAGTGGGCACTATGGTGGGAACGAGCACGGGCGTGGAGCCGTTTTTTTCCTGGACATATTTTAGAAAGAGCCGCCTTGGCGTGCATGAGGAAAAAATCAAACTTGCCCAGGATTATTTAGACAAGCACCCGGGGGAAGAATTGCCCGAGTATTTTGCCACAGCCATGAGCCTTAGCCCTGAAGAGCACGTAAGGGTGCAGGCCGCGGTGCAAAAGTGGACTGATTCGGCAATCAGCAAAACTGTGAACGCGCCCGAAGACTATACGATTGAACAGACCAAACAGCTTTACAATCTTATGTATGATTTAGGCTGTAAAGGCGGGACAATTTACCGCGACGGCTCTAGGGATGAGCAGATATTGGCTACAGACCATAATAAATTAGGGAAGGACGCGGCGGAGCAGGTGGAGGCTCAGAAGGCGAATCTCTCGACTTCGCTCGAGACTGCGTCGCCCAGAGCGACGCAGGAAGTCATGTCCATTTCAGGCGATAATGTGCAAATAAAAATCGCGCCCAGGGAAAGGCCTTCTGCTATGATAGGCATTACTTACAAACTCAACACGGCTTACGGCAATTTGTACGTTACTATAAATGAAGACGAGCATGGGCCGTTTGAGGTGTTTGCCCAAATGGGCAAGGCCGGCGGCTTCTTTAGCGCCCAGACCGAAGCCATAACCAGGATGATTTCGTTGTCCCTCCGCTCTAACATTGCCATAGAAGAAATAATTGCCCAGCTAAAAGGTATTCGTGGACCGGAAGTTTCGTTTTCTGACGGAGAAATGATTTTTTCATTGCCTGACGCGATTGCCAAAATTTTGGACAAGCACATTAAAAGAAACCAACAGCAGCTGTCTCTGGGCCTGGATAAAAATGATTCGCCAAAAGCAGAGTCAGTGGTAAAGCTTACCGAGCAAGTCGTGGAAACCATGGTGGAAGAGAAAGTCAAAACCAATGGCAATGTGACTTACAAAAAAACGCAAAAAATTTCCATTGCCAATTTGGGCAATGCCCCGGTCTGCCCCACTTGCGCCAATATGCTGGTGTTTGCCGAGGGGTGCATGAAATGCGAGTCGTGTGGGTACAGCAAATGCGGATAATACATCGAATCAACGAATGGAACGAATCTGCGAATGGCAACGAATAGAACGAATGTAGCGTGCTGATTTATTGGCCGGGAAGAAATTGATGGAAATTAATTGAAATTTATTGCAGAAAGGCGGCGGAACAACACCGCCGCCTGAAAAATTTATGGCAGAAACAACCCCAACACCCGATCAACAACCAGAAGATCCAGAAGTAAAGAGAGAGAGAGAGAGTTAATTGGAAAGTTGCGAGCAAGGATGTTGAAATTTTTTGAGCAAAAAGGCGCGAGAGTGTATCAACAATGGAAAGAAGATTGTATTGGCCGAATTAAGTTTGCTGTTGCCATGGGCAAAATGCCTTTGCCTTCTTATTATAAAAAAGCTCGTTTATATTATTTATTGGTTGGTGGTTCCATTTTTGCTTACAGAGATGAAACTTATGATTTTTTTGACTATCCCGGCGAATATTCTATCCAAAAGATGATAGAGGCTTTGCCAGTGGAAGATGAAGAAGAACACTAAAAAAATAAAAATGCCGACAGAGTTTTCCGACGAGCCAAGGGGCTTGGTGATTTGCTATTTGGGCGCGGGTAAAGGCAAGACTACGGCGGCTATGGGCATGGCTATTAGGGCCGCGGGCGCGGGCATGAATGTTTACATTCTGCAGTTTGTAAAAGCCGCGGGAAAATCATCAGAAGATATTAAGGATGGGGAGTGGCCGGTTTCAAGTGAGATTGATTTTTTAAATGCTATTAGCTACCCGTCTAAGGTCGGAAAGATTGAAAATGAACAAGTTGGTTTGGGTTTTGTTGGAATTTTAGGCGACAAAAAGGAGCGGGAAACGCACATTAAGCAGGCAATAAGGGGTTTGGAAAGGGCCAGGGAAATTATCACCTCTGGGGAATATCAAGTTATTATTTTAGATGAAATCATTTCGGCTTTGGAAAGTAAGCTCATAGAGGAGCGGGATATTTTGGATATTATAGCCATTAAAAATCCTTTACAGCATTTAGTCTTGACCGGACACAACAAGTACCCTAATATTTTAAAAGAATGCGATTTGGTGACGGAAATGAAAATGGTTAAACACCCGTATTATAAGGGGATTTTGGCGCAGAGAGGGATAGACTATTAATGCGATTGACAAAAATGACAAAAATTAAAAAATTGACAAAATTTATACTTCCTTTACTTATTGTTTTTATTGCAGGTAGTTGCACGGGGACGCCGAGGACGGGGAAGGAAGGCAGGACTTACCAGAACGCGGCGCGGCAGCTGCAAAACACGCAAATAGTCAAGTACGAAGGCGAGACCGGCAGGACAGCTTTGGAAATTTTAAGGGAAAAATACAATATTGAGACAAAAGAATTTTCAGGCATAGGCGAGTATGTAGTCGCCATAGACGGCAAAAAAGAAGACACAGGCAAAAATTTTTGGGCGTTTTATATAAACGGCCAGCAAGCCCAAGTCGGCGCCGCGCAATACCAAACTAAGACCGGCGAAATGATTGAGTGGAGGTTGGAGGAAATAAAATAGTATTAAGTATTTGGCATTGAGTATTAAAAAAAGAGCTATGGATTCAGCACAAGAAGCAAGATTTGAAAGATTAGCGCGGGCCGAGAGAGAGAGAGAGAGAGAGTTATCAAGATTGATGGAACAGTTATTCTCCCTTCAGCAAGAGAGTAATTATTTGGAATTCCAAACGCCCCAAGAACAAGATCAGTTTTTAAATTCACTAAAAGGTATTTTTGAAAGGCTGCTGGCTTTAAAGATATTGGAAGAAAACCCTGAACTAAAAAAGCAATGTGAAGATATCATAGCCTTCCAGAAAATATCTGCTGATAATTATAGAGCCATAGGGTTAACAACAAGAAAAATTTTTATGTATTTAGACGAAAGGAAAGGTATAAGAATTTTACCAAAATTACCGTTATGATTTATCTTATTATTCTTTTAGCAATCATCTCGCGTTTTATTCCGCATATTCCCAATTTCGCGCCGATTACCGCGATTGCCATATTCAGCGCGGCTCATCTTAATTGGAAAAAAGCGGCGGGGATTACTTTTGCGGCAAGGTTTGTTTCCGATGTTTTTTTAGGCTTTTTTTCCTGGCCGCTTATGGTCGCGGTTTACCTTTCGCATTTGGCAGGGGTGGGGTTGGGACTGTGGATAAAAAAGTCTAAAATGGATTCCCGCCTTCGCGGGAATGACAAGATAAAGCAATGGACAAAAATTATTGGCTCATCTTTAATTGCATCAGCCATCTTTTTTCTGGTCACCAATTTTGCCTTGCTTTATTCCAATTACCCGCACAATTTTTCGGGAATCGTCCAAGCTTATATTAACGGTTTGCCGTTTTTGAGAGGCACGCTTATAGGTGACATGTTCTATAGCGTGGCACTATTTGGCATGTATGAATTAGCGCAATATTATGCAAATAAGCGTTATCGCGCATCCAAATTCCAAACATCCTAGGGTGGAAAAGGATTTGCTGGGCGGGCTGAATGTGTATGTTAAAGAGCCGCCTTTGGAAGGCAAGGCCAACAAGGCGGTGGCAGAAGTTTTGGCTGAATATTTTGACGTTGCTAAATCAAGAGTCCAATTAGTCAGGGGGGAAAGGTCAAAGTTAAAATTTTTTAGAATCGCTTAGTTTTTTATTTTGATAAAGTGTCTAAAAGTAAAATTTTAATAGGGGTGGCATTAAGTTTTTCTGTTGGAGTTTTTTTAGCCTCAAGATTTATAGTTGATTTGCTTTACGTTTACTGGGTTTGCGCCGTGCTGATAGCGGTTTTTGCCTTAAGTTTTCTCGGCAGCGCATCGAAATTAAAAATAGTCCGCTTAGCCGGACTGTTTTTATTTTTCGTTTTTTTGGGGATCTTGCGCTTTAACCAGTCGGTAGGGGAGAATGAGTTCCAAAATTTTTTTGAAAGCAAAGTTAAATGGGAAGGCTATATTACCCAAGACCCCGATGTCCGCTTAGACAAACAACTAATCACGATTCAGCCCAATGGGTTTGAACAAAAAATACTCATTACCACCACCAAAGCGCAAAATTTTTTTTACGGGGACTGGGTTGTGCTTGAGGGTAAACTTAAAGAGCCCAAAGAGTTTGAAGATTTTGACTATCCCGGCTATTTGGAACGGTTCGGTGTTTACGCCCTGGTCCAGTACCCGAAAATTATTATTTTAAAAAATAACCAAGGCTATTGGGCTAAAACTTATCTTTTAAAAATCAAGCATGCATTTGCCAAAAGATTGTCGGAATATTTAGGCGAGCCGGAAAACAGCTTAGCTTTGGGCATTTTAATCGGCGCAAGACGAGGCCTGCCTGCCGAAACAGTGGAAAATTTTAACATTACCGGCACTACGCATATAGTTGCAATTTCAGGCTTTAATATTGCCGTGATTGTAACGGCGCTAAGCTATTTAGCCTGGGTGGCAGGAAGGCGCGCGAGTTTTTGGCTGGCTACGGCCATAATTTTAGGATTTGTGGTAATTGCCGGCGGCTCGGCTTCGGTTATAAGGGCCGCGGTCATGGGATTTTTACTCCTCATGTCATTTAACATCGGCAGAATGTATAATGTCGGCCCAGCCATGTTTTTTGCTGGCGCGGCCATGTTATACGTTAATCCTAAAATTTTATACTGGGATGTGGGTTTTCAGCTGTCGTTTGCCGCTACTTTAGGTTTGGTATATTTTATGCCAATCTTAGACGCGTTGACGGAAAATTGGCCAAAGTTTTTAGGCTTGAAAAATATATTTTTAGGCACCCTGGCCGCTACAGTATCTACTTTGCCTTTAATTCTTTGGTATTTTGGCAGGCTGTCTTTAGTCGCGCTTTTGGCTAATGCGCTCATTTTGCCTTTTGTGCCGTTTGCCATGCTTTTCGGATTTTTATCCATTACCCCGTTTTTAGCGCCCGGCTTTGCGTTAATTGCCCATTGGCTGTTAGCCTATATTTTATTCGTAGCCGCTAAGCTTTCCAGAGTTCCTTTTGCCAGCGTGGAAATGAAGATCTCGTCTTGGATGGTGGTTTTGATGTTTGGGCTGCTTTTTGCTCTTTATCTTGTTTTAAATAGATTTGTTGGGAAAAAAAGACGGTTTGAAATTTTAAGAAATTTATGATAAGATGATCTGGATATGTCCAATAAAGCATTGGCCTATTCTTTATTAATAATTGTCATTCTTGCTGTGGCAGGCTTTTTTGCCTGGCGCAGTAGCAGCCAAAAACAGAGCCAAAAGCAGTTTGGCAGCCAAACTGAAATAGGAAACAAACAAGAGCAGCCAGCGCCCGCAAATTCCACAACCACACCCGCAGAGACGGCTAAAAATGAGCCAAACGGGGTTAAGGCTGAAATAATGAATAATTGTGAAAGAAAATTCGACGCCGAAAAGCTGAAAATCGCGAAGGTGGAAATCAAAAACCGCGTGGCTGAAATCAATGTCAAGGGCTTGGGCAAAATTAGTCTGCAATTTTTTGATCAAGAAGCCCCCAAGACTGTGGAGAATTTTTTACGCCTGGCCAATGCCGGCTATTATGACTGTTTAACCTTCCACCGTATTGGTAAAGGTTTTATGATCCAGGGCGGGGACCCGACAGGTACGGGCATGGGCGGGGAGAGCGCGTTTGGAAAAACATTTGCCGATGAGATTAACGTGAAATCCGATTTATACAAACAAGGCTACATTAAAGGCCTGCTCGCCATGGCTAATTCAGGGCCGGATACCAACGGCAGCCAATTTTTTATTACAGTCGCAAACGTCAATCTTGAACCTAACTATACTATTTTTGGCAAAGTGATTTTGGGGCAAAGCGCGGCAGATAAAATCAGCGAAATGGAAACTGCCACAGGAGGCATAGGCGCGCCTGTTACGCCAGTGGTTATGGAAAGCGTAAAGATCGTCAAATGATCTTTCTACGAAATACTAAAATAACGAAATACGAAATTTAGTATTTAGCTAATTTCGTATTTAGTAGAAATATATTTATGAAAGAAATCAAACAGGAAAAAACTTTGGTTTTGGTAAAGCCCGATGGAGTAAAGCGCGGACTTGTCGGCGAAGTTATTAAACGCATTGAACGAAGGGGGCTTAAGGTTATTGCCCTAAAAATGGTCTGGGCCGGCAAAGACCATATTTATAAGCACTTGCCGGAAAGCGAGGAATGGATGGAGAGGCTGGGGCAAAAAACTTTAAAAACTTTTGCCGAATACGGCATTGATGCGCTTAAAGCGCAGGGCACGGACGATCCAAAAGAAATTGGCCGGATGGTCAAAGGCGCGCTGATAGAATATTTGACCAGTGGCCCGGTGGTGGCCATGGTGGCGCAGGGCATTCACGCGATTGATATGGTAAGGAAGCTCGCGGGCCACACCCTGCCGGTGTTTGCGGAAATGGGCACTATACGGGGCGATTATTCCGTTGACTCGCCTTCGGTGGCGAACGTTGAAAGGCGCGCTATTCATAATATTATGCATGCCTCGGAAACTCCCGAGGAAGCCAGTAATGAGATTGGTTTGTGGTTTTCTAAGGAAGAACTTCATGAATACAAGCGGGCGGAAGAAGACATAATGTTTTAGACCACTGATACACGGATATGAAGACAGATTACACTGATGAAAACAACCCGCGAAAGCAGGTTGTTTTTAAATCTGTGTTATCTGCGTTGATCTGTGTATCTGTGGTCACTTTTTCCTAAAAAACCTCGGCAAAGACAGATCTTGCAGTTTTAATTCTTTAATGCGGTCAAAGAGGCCTTTTTCGTGTTCTTTTAAGTAGTGCCTTATGCGGTTTCTGGCATTGTGGGTGACGGCTGCTTTTAGCCAGTCGCGGGAAATTACGGCTGGTTTTTTGACTTTTATTATTTCTATCATATCGCCCTTTTTTAATTCATCGTAAATGCTGGCCATTTTGCCGTTGATTTTCGCGCCCATCATATGATAGCCCAAGTCCGTATGCACGGCAAAAGCAAAATCTATAATGCTCGCGCCCATAGGCAAATCTTTAATATCGCCCTTGGGAGTAAAAACAAAAATTCGGTCTTTGAAAAAGTCTATTTTTAGGCTTTCTAAAAATTCTTCCGGACTATCCGCGGCTTCTTCCCAGGCCCGAAGTTCCTTAATCCAGTTTGACTGCAAGGGCCTAAGCCGATCCTGTTTTTCCTGCTCGGAGTAAAACCAGTGGGCGGCAATGCCGCGTTCGGCTTCATCGTGCATTAAGTCTGTCCTGATTTGAATTTCAAAAATCATGCCGTTTTTGCAAAATACGGAAGTGTGCAAAGATTGGTAGCCATTGGGCTTGGGCGTGGAAATGTAGTCTTTAATCCGGCCGGGTACGGGCTGGTGGTGTTTATGAATGGCGCCAAGAGCCGCATAGCAGTCGCCCGTGGACCTGGTAATAATCCTTAAGGCAATGACGTCAAAAATTTTGGAAACATCGCCGTGGTATTTTTTCAGCTTGTTATAAAGCGAATGGACGCGCTTTACACGGCCTTTAACTTCTATGAATTTAACCCCCTCTGTTCTTAAAGTGTGTTCCAGGCTTTTTTGCATGATTTTTAAGTTTTCGGTTCGTTTTTCCAGCTCATCTTCTAAGATTTTTTTGGTTTCCTCAAATTCCTTGGGATAGACAATTTTAAACGACAAATCTTCCAACTCGTCTTTCCATGCCGCAATGCCGAGACGGCCCGCGATTGGCGCGTATATTTCCAGCGTCTCTTTCGCGACTTTAATTTGTTTTTCCGGAGAAATGTATTGGATGGTGCGCATGTTATGCAGGCGGTCCGCAAGCTTGATTAAAATCACCCGTGCGTCTTTACTTGTAGCAATAAAGAGCTTTCTTAAGTTCTCCACGTAAAATTTATCCTGGCTGCTTTTCATTCTTACGTGCCCAAGCTGGGTTACGCCGTCAATTAGCCCCGCAATTTCCGCGCCGAATTCTTCCTCTATTTTCTCCAAAGGCGTCGAGGTGTCTTCGGGCACGTCGTGCATTAAAGTGGCGGCCAGGGTGGGCGGGTCAGGGAAAATTTGACCCAAAATTACGCTCGCCGCTTTTTCGTGTTCAAAATAATCCTCGCCGCTTTTTCTTTTTTGGCCCTTGTGGGCTTCCTGGGAAAATTCAAAAACGCGCTTTAAAAGCTTTTCGCTTTCCGGCTTGAAATGGTGGGGGATGGATTTTAAATAGGCTTGGAAGTCAGGCATATATTAGATTATATCATTTTTAAATTATTAGTGATATAATCTAATAAATTTAAAATTCGAAATCCTAAATCCTAAACAAATTCCAAATCAGAAAATTAAAATTATAAACCGTTCCAGTTTAGGAATTTAAAAATTTAGATATTGTTTACCTGCCCGCCAATGCCGCCCATCCTAATTTGACTGATCGTCCAACGTCAATTTTATTTACATTATCTTGGGGGTTAAGATGTGAGGCGTAGGCAGGCGGGGAATTTCGATATTATTATTTAGGATTTGACAAAATTATGCCTGAATTACCTGAAGTCCAAACCGTGGCCAGTGAACTCAATCGCAAGCTGAAAAACAGGCGTATCCGATCGGTTGTTATCAATGTATCCAAAATGGTTGGCATAGGCCCGG
>Ga0209542_10009658_pt1 | contig 17630 bp, 16 predicted proteins | sample RifCSPhighO2_01_FD_184028 | JGI IMG/M metagenome (GOLD analysis project Ga0209542, IMG submission 184028) | Soil microbial communities from Rifle, Colorado - Rifle CSP2_plank highO2_0.1 (SPAdes) (version 2) | ecosystem: Environmental > Terrestrial > Deep subsurface > Rock core/Sediment ...
CCTCAAAACCCCGCCCAAGACCCATTGTATTTTTTTTGGGAAGAAGGGATAAAAAATTATCTCATTCAATACGGTCAAGGCTAAAACAAAAACCGCCCCATAGTAGGGGTGGTTTTTGTTTTAGCGCGCTTATAGATAAAACATTCCAGAATCGGACTGATAACCTATAAAAATTGCGCCTCGTGTTGTTTTTCCCTTAAAAAATTCCATGTAGCTATGGCTACATCTGTGGTTTTTTAAGCTCCAAAACAACACGATGCATTAATTTTTCTGACGATTCTAAGTCCGATTCGGGAATGTTTTATCTACTATATTGATTTAATAGGCATCACTACGTATATATAACTAGAATCTCCCACCGGCCTTAAAATACACGGTCCTTCTTCTTTGCTTATTTCAAATATTATTTCCGAACTTTTAATATTTAATAACCCATCCACAACATATTTATAATTAAAAGAAACTTCCAGCCCATCCCCATCTATTTTTGCTGAAAATGTTGACCTATGCTGCCCCACATCAGAACTTTGGGCAAAAACTTCCACCTCTTGTTTTTCTTTATTCATTGAAATTTTCACTTCGTTTACTTTACCGGAAAATAGTGAAGCAGTTTTAATTTGGCTTAAAAATTCATCCCTTTTTAAGGTAACCTGGGTCTTAAACTTACTGGGAATAATGTCTTGGTAATTGGGGTATTCCCCCTCAATCAAACGAGAGGTTACTTGAATTTGAGGGTGCGCCACCTCTTTCATGGGAAATTCAAATAATACCTGGTTTGGGGAAAAATATATCTTTACCACACCTTCTTTATTTTCTAAAATGTTCATAATTTCTCTGGCTGATTTTTGGGGTAAAATAAACGAATATTCTTTTTTAACCGGTTCTTTTAAAAAAATATTTTTTTCTCCCAACCTAAAACTGTCAGTTGCCACCATTTTAATGGTGTTTTTTAAAAAAGAAAAATACACGCCGGAAATTTCCGGCCTTGTTTGGGCGGTAGAGGCAATATCAATAACCATAGCAAGCCCTTGGCGTATTTTTTCGCCATCAATCTCTAAATATTCCGCATTTTTAAATTCCGGTATTATAGGAAACTCTTCCGGGTTATACCCTTGAATGTGTGTTTTAAAATTTCCGCATTCAATGTATAAATTTTGTTCTTTTTTTTCAATGGTAATTTTTTCATTTGGCAAAGAGGCGACAAATGCGGAAAGGAATTTTGCGGGAACCGCCACTTTTCCCGTTTTAAGAATTTTAACCAAAATCCAAAATGTGATAGCCACCTCTAAGTCGGTTGAAATTAATTTTAAAAAATTATCATCAGTGTCCAATAACACATTATTTAAAATTGGCAGCGATAAATTCCTACCCACAATTCTTTCAATAGTAGTGAGCCCTATTTTTAAATTTTCTTTTAAAATTTCTATTTTCATAAATATATTACATAATATATTTTATTTTATTGTTATTGTGTCGGCTTTTTTGTGGAATAGATAATTATTTTTAATAGTAATTTAAGTATAAATTTTTAATTAATAATCTGTTGATAAAATAGTGGAAATTAGTTGGTAATAAGGCGTATAAATTGCTTTGTTAATTTTTATCCCCAAAAACAGTCAACCTATATATAGTTATCCACTATATACTCTCTGTTTTATTACATTTAATTCTTCATTTAATTTACTGTTTTCCTGGCTTTCTTGGAATATTTTTTTGTGGGCGTAAATCACGGTGGTGTGGTCTTTTCCGCCAAATTTGCGGGCGATCGCGGGAAAAGAATATTTTAACTCTTCTCGCAATAAAAACATGGCGATTTGCCTTGGACGCACAATTTCCTTGCGCCGGGTGGGGTTAAAAAGGTGTTTTTCCTCTAAATTATAAAATTTAGCGACAATTTCAATTATTTTTTTATAATTTGCGATATTAAAAGGAGAAAAAATAAAGTTTTTTAATAGTTTTTTGGTAATTTCTAAGTCAGGAATGCGATTGTTGATTTTATAGTAAATAAGCAAACTATTTAAAGCTCCCTCTAATTCCCGGATGTTTTTTTTCACATTTGAGGCGACGTACTCCAATATATCTTCTGGTAATTTTAGGTTTTTTTCTTGGAGTTTTGTCTTAAGGATAGCCAGCCGTGTTTCGTAGTCGGGCAAGCTAATATCAATAATCATCCCCCCTTCAAACCTTGATCGCAATCTTTCTTCCAGTTCTGGTATGGCGTTTGGCGGCCGGTCCGATGAAATAATAATTTGTTTGTTTTTTTCATACAAAGAGTTAAAGGTGTGAAAAAATTCTTCCTGGGTTTTATCTTTTCCGGCCAAAAATTGTATATCATCAATAATTAACACGTCGATGGAGGACATGGTTGTCTTAAATATATCAATATTGTGGTTTCTGATTCCCGAGACGATGCTTGAAACAAATTTTTCAGAGGAAATATACCGCACCTTCTTTTTTTTGAGGTTGTCATTTATTTTATTTCCAATCGCTTGTATTAAATGCGTTTTTCCTAAACCAACCCCTCCGTAAATAAAAAGAGGATTATAGGTGTTGCCGACATTTTCTGAAACCGATACACTTGCAGCGTAAGCCAGCTCGTTAAATGACCCAACCACAAAGTTTTCAAAAGTGTAGCGGGGGTTAAGGCTGGTTTCTTTGTTAATCTTAAACTCTTCAAATTTTAACTGTTCCGCGTCTATTTTTTCACTTTCTTTACTGTCTATTTTTTCCTCTTTTTGGGCAAAGTTTTTTAACGATTGCGGCTTGATGACAAATTCCAATTCCTTTATAGAATTTTCAGCGTCCCGGATGGTTTTAAGCATTAATTTGTAGTATTTATTATTAAGCCACTCTTTAGAAAAGGCATTGGGGACCGAAATAACAATCTTTTCATCTTCTTTTGAGATAATTTCAGTGTTTTGAAACCACGTCGCAAAATTGGCTTTGGAAATATGAAATTGCATTTGGGCTAGCACTGATTGCCAAAGTTCATGATTGTTCATAGGTTGTCGCGAAATAACGCGAAGGTTAAGTATTTTGCAAGAAGATTATATTTACCTTGAATTGCGAAACGCGCGTTTAAAAAGCTCTTAAGGTCTTTTTGCCAAGAAAGTATTTCATTATTCAAGGTATATCTATAAATATCAATCCTGCAATAAAGAGTCAAATGAAAATAAAATAAGAGGATATGTTATTAAGTTGTGGATAAGTTGTGGTGGGTACTTTAGTATAGACGCACAATGTAAAAAAATCAAAAAAATATGAAAATTAAAAATTGCCGCAATAACACGAGGCGCATTAGCAGCTATTTTTTAGTAAAATTGTATTTGACCAAGGGGTGTTTTTATACTATACTGACCGTATTGTAATCTGAAGTTATTATACATCATATATTAACCTAAATTTTTATACAATCACATGAGTTTTACTTATCATCCAAAAAAGAAAAAAAGGAAAAAAACCCACGGTTTTTTAGTTCGTACCCAAACTAAAAAAGGCAGACAAGTTATTCAAAGAAGAAGAGCAAAGGGAAGAAAAAAACTGTCGGTATAAAAATTAATTTTAATTAGACCTACTGCGCAAAGGTTTCCGTAACGAAACGTAAAAATTTCTCCAGACGGGGCGAATTAGCTTTGGCCAATTACGCCCACGTCTCGGGAGCGAAAATGTGATAGAATTTTGAGGTTTAGCTTTGCTAAATTGAGAAATTATAGCAAATTTGAGGACGGGGCGAATTTACTGCGGTAAATTACGCCTCGCGTCCAGCCAGTTGAAATTTTTACGTTGCAGTAGGAAAACCTTTACGCAGTAGGTCTATTGTTGAAGTGTTGCCAAGTATTAACAGGCTAACCAAAAAAAAGGATTTTGACGCGGTATTTAAAGAAGGAAAAATCGTAAAAAGCGGTTTTTTATTGTTTAAAACAGCCAAAAACCACCTAAAAGAAAGCCGTTTTGGTTTTATTGTCAGTAAAAAAGTTTCCAGCAAAGCAACGGTAAGGAATAAAATAAAAAGGAGGTTGAGAGAAGCGGTTTTCACCAAATTAAAAGACATAAAAAATCCTCAAGATGTGATTATCATTGCCCTGGCGGGGATTGAGAAAAAGGAATTTTCAGAGATTCAAGAAACGATTAATAATTATTTGCAAAAAATAAATGTTTAGTTTTATCGTAAACTTTTTTAACGTTTTTTTATACTATCCCCTTTTTAACTCTCTGGTTTTGATTTATAACTATATTCCCGGCCATGACTTTGGAATAGCGATTATTCTGCTCACCATCATCATACGGCTTATTTTATACCCGCTTTCGGTAAAAGCGCTTCAATCTCAAAAAGCTCTTCAAAAATTCCAGCCCCAACTGCAGGAATTGCAAAAAAAATACAAAGATGACAAAGAAAAACAAGCCAAGGAAACATTAGAGCTGTATCGCAAAGAAAAAATCAACCCATTTTCCGGTTTATTTTTGGCGATGATACAGCTTCCCATCCTTATTGCTCTGTATAATGTTTTTTGGAAGGGGCTGAAGCCGGAAGAGCTTGGTCATTTATATGGCTTTATCTCAAACCCAGCACACATTAACGCAATGTTTTTAGGGCTGGTGGATTTGTCCGGGCCAAATGTAATATTTGCCGTATCGGCCGGTATTTTGCAATTTTTCCAGACGAAAATGTTGCTGCCGGGTCCCGATAAAAACCAGCCAAAAAAAAGCGATATGGCAACGACCATGCAAAAACAAATGATGTACGTGTTTCCGGCTATTACGGTCATCATTCTTTTTAAACTTCCTTCGGCGCTGGGACTATATTGGATCGTAAGTGGAATATTTTCTATTGTTCAGCAACATTTTATTCTTAAAAATCTGCCCAAGTAAGCAATGAAACCAGAAGAAATTCAACAAATTAAAGACGCGATTGAAGAATTGCTAGATAAAATGACGGTGAGGGTTTTGGCATTATCGTTAGAACCTTCTTTGGAAGAAAACGCTAAAGAGGCTATTGGGGCGCGTGTTACTGTGGAAGATCCTCAAATTTTAATCGGCCAAAACGGCGCTACTCTTGTTGAGCTACAGCGCCTTTTAAGAATCATGCTTAATAAAAAACTAAAAAAAGATTTTTATTTGCAACTGGATATTAATGATTATAAAAAGAAAAAAATAGAGCATGTAAAGGACTTGGCCATGAGCGCCGCCGATGAAGTTGTCTCAACCAAAAAAAAGAAGGTGTTGCCTCCCATGTCCTCATACGAAAGAAGGATCGTGCACACAGAGCTTTCTTTGCGTCAAGACGTGGCCACTGAAAGCCAAGGTGAAGGATTTGAAAGATGTGTGGTGGTTAGTCCAAAGTAATATCGCAAAACAAAAAAGCAGCCAAAGGCTGCTTTTTTGTTTTGCGATATTACTGCTCTGGCGTCGTGGCAAAGAAGTCAACCCGGTACATTTTGCCATCGTTATTGAAGATTCCCAAAGAGCTATTAACATCAATGTTGGCGTTATCTCTTAACGGGTTGTTAAACGGCGGAGTTGCCGAGGTGGTGTTGGTGTCTCTGATAAGGTCTACCGGACCTGTGAAAAGTTGGCAGGTTTGCCTGAGTGGATCTTGCTGGGTTTGGGTATAAATAACCGTCAAATAATTTCCCACCGGCTTTATGTACTGGGTGCACGGGTAAATATAGGTCCTACTGCATATATCCTGGTTTTGCCCAAATCCAGCGGTTTTTACTGTCCCATAATTTTTTAAAAAGTTGTCAGTGTTGGTGACTGGAAGACTGGTTTTATGCGCATCGCTAAAACTTGTTCCATCCAGCGATAACCATTGTTTTATGGTGTCCGGTGGCAGGTCTACGTATCGCGTACCCGCATAAATACTCATCCCGTCACCGGATTTTTTGTAGTCCTGGTTTACTTTTATAACATAAATCCACGAAGCGGTAATGGGGCAACTATTGGAGGTAGTGGTGTTTTCAGCGCTTTTGTTATTGGTGATAGTAGCGCATTCTTGTATTAGACCGCAATTGGTTAACGGATCGTAATTTTCCCCTTGTATAAAGGTGCAACCCGGAGGCGGAAGGGCATATTCACAAGTGGCAGTATTGGAGGTAGTGGTGTTTTCAGCGCTTTCGTTATTGGTGATAGTAGCGCATTCTTGTATTAGACCGCAATTGGTTAACGGATCGTAATTTTCCCCTTGTATAAAGGTGCAACCCGGAGGCGGAAGGGCATATTCACAAGTGGCAGTATCTGTTAATATGATATCTGCAAGAGAAGCGCGGGAAAGTTTTGGATCTATTTTTGCAAAAATACTACCATTAGTTTTTTTTGTGTTAAATAATGCCAATTTAAAAGCGGATTGATTATTATTGACAGTTGGATTTGTTCCTGTGGTAAATCTTGAAGTTGCTGACCAGTCGCTTGTTCCAGCGCCACTAGTTACGCTTACACGCCAGTAGTATGTAGTATTTGCGACTAAAGCAACAGTGGTAAAGTTATTAGTTGTAATATTGTTTGCATCTATTGATAGTGTGGAAAAACTTGGACTGGTGGATACTTGGATATGATAAGACGGATTATTTAATGATTCACTTGAACTCCAGCTAAATCCCACTGGATTAGGCAATGGAAGAACCGCTCCGTCTACCGGAAGCATTAATATTGGCGGCGGCGGGAGGACAGTTTGCTGTATGTACGTGTTGGTGATGGTGCAAGTGTAGCTGTTTGGTGGGTTGTTGGCTACCAGCGTAATATTTCCATAAATATCGCAACCACCACTGTAGCTTGCAGTATAAGCTGGGTCTGTGTTGTTTTCAAACACAAAATAGTTACCCGCTGGTAAATATTCGGGTACATAAGAAGTCATAGGGGTAATGTATCCCGTGTCTTCGTTTTGGACTCCTAATGGGTGGAAATCAATAGAATTTTTACTTCCCCCAATAACAACCTTATTGATCGTGAGAATTGCAGATGGCAAACAAGTAGCCGGATTTGTGTCGCAAATTCCCCCCAATAGGCAGGCAGTTTGATTCGTATCGCAAATTCCCCCCGGCAAACAAGCGGGTTGGTATATCGTACAAATTCCTCCCGGCAAGCAATTCCCTAGGTTTGCCTTGCAGCCAATGAGTGGAACAACGGCGCAAGGACTGCTGCCGATTAGGCACGCCATGGCGCTGCCTCCTATAACCGGTACGCATGTATTACTTGAAGGGTCGCACGATGAGCCGGTGGTGGGGCCTCCTCCTATAGTCTGACAAATAGAGTTACAAGTGGAAGTGTTAGGAGGTTCGCATTGTTCACCTGATTCAACAATACCATTTCCACAGACAGGACCTGTGCCGATGGTCTGACAACTGGAATTACAAGTGGTTCCATTAGGAGGATCGCACTGTTCACCTGACTCAAGGATACTATTTCCACATACACTTCCACCCCCGGCATTGCAACTTGTTCCCTGGCCAGTACATGTTCCAAAGCCGCCTCCCGGTTGACAGATGCCGTTGCTGGCCAAACTGCAGCCAAGGGTAGTAGTTACGCAATCGGCGGGGGAAGTACAGGTTGCTCCTCCGCCATCTTGGACGCATTGGCCTTGCGAGTTGCAAGTGGATCCGGCGGGAGGAATACAAGCATCGTTGGAAGCGCAGTTTTGGCCACCGCCTCCCACTACGCATTGGTTTTGCGAATTACAAGTTAGTGTAGTTTGTGCTTGAAGTTTATTGGTGACAGTGCAGGCGCTGTCAACGCCGGCCGTTAAAGTGATTCTTCCTGTTGCGTCGCAATTGCCGCTAAACGTCGCTTGATAATCGGGATCCGGTGCCTCAGATACCGTATATGTGCCTGGGCTAAAGGTATTTTGCGCCCCCGATGTTACCGGAGTTTGATTAACAAATAGCGAGAAATCAGAAACGGTTTTAGCTCCATTGATAACAACTTTTGTGACCGTTAACCTGGCAGGTTGTTGGGCGGGAGGCGGAGGGGCGGCGCAAGAGGCGGCGGTATTTACTGTCACAGAAAAACATTCGCCGTCGTATGCAGGGTTATTAATATCTCCAGAAACAAAACTGATGATTGGCTGGCTGCACACCCCTGTTGCGTCAGAGGTGCTGTTGAATACGAGGCCATAGTAAGGATCATCCACATCGCTGCCATTTGCGATTTTATCATCGCCACTGATAATTTGTACCGATGTTACCCGGCCCCTCCAGGCATCGGGGATTGGGCCGCTTTCGGTGATAGGTTCGCTTGGATCCCCGGTGCAAGGAACCCCATTTTTATCATTTTTATAAAGATAAATTCCCGGTGTTCTGTAAATGTGTTTAGTGGTTGTTATTCCTTCAGCGTCGATATCAATATATTGCGTAAAACCATCGGGGTTGGTGATATCTGTGTAGTTTAATTCCACCCTTTGGGCGTCAGGGCAATATTCATTCCATTCGTCAAATTCATCAAAAAAACAACTAAATGTTTCCCAAAGATAAACCGGCGGGCAATCTTCGTATCTGGGATCGCAATGATATGCTATAAGTGTTCCCTTAACCTCATCATCCACAACTTCTTGCGACGCAAGGGGAATGATAATATAGTCATCAATTTTCACCGCCGGCTTATCTGGCACCGCTTCTGCAACGCCAATTCCAAGCAAGGTATTAAATAATGAATTTTCAGTTGCCCGCGTCGCAAGATGGCCATTGCTGTCGTAGGCCGCCGGTTTAGCCGGTTTGGGAACTAATTTATACACCCCTTTTGCAACATCCAAATTTAAATATATTGTGTGTAAATTTACAAGCGCCGGATTTATCGTTTGCAAGAGTATATAAGAAAACATTAACAGTATAATTCCCAAACCGGCGCCGGTAATTCTTTCCCGCGCCTCTCCTGCGGCGGCCGGATTTCCCACTGAAATTAACAAGCGAACCCCTGAGTACACAATAGAAAAAACGCCCAGCACGCCGGCTGAAATCATGGCCAATCCAAAAAAATATTCAATGTATTCAGGAAGACTATGGTCTTTATTAATGTCTGGAAAACTAGGAATAATAGGATATTTTATTTCAAGAGCATGGGCTACTTGGCTCAAAGATAGCAACATAAAAAAAATCACAAAAACAAATAAGAAATATTGGTATTTTTTGTATTTTTTAATCATAGGCAATTACTGCATTTTATCATAATTTGCTTTTTTGTAAAATATAGGTTATCCCCCTTTTACGCCACCTTTCTTGTTGGCGTCGCGGATTTTTCTGGAGCGCCGCTGGGCGGCGATTTTTTATCAGGCATTTTTAAAGTGTCTTGCTGATTTTCATTTCCTTGGGACTGATCTTTTTAATTGTCCTGCGTAACACTGGTTCCAGTCTGTCTTTTTAGTTCTTTCCATACAAAAATAGTCAATCCTGGCCAGATAGATCCCAGCCATGGAATTAATTCTATGACAAAACTCAACCCAACTCTTTTAATAAACCCCTTTATCGCACCCGTGAGACCCGGCGAAGTTTCTTCCTCCAAATTTTCTGTTTTATTAGGATCTTTTAGCTCATAAGCTCCTTTTTTATTTAGTTGCCAATCTTTCATATCACCAGAACCCGATATTTTTTTTGGCGATCCTTTTGACCCCCCCGCTTTGCCTTTTTCGTAGAGCGATTTTGCAAAATCCGTCAATGACATGCCGCCTCTAAAATATGCCCAAGCGCCAATAATAAGCCATCCTGTCCAACCAGTTAAAGTGCTTAAAATACCAAGATCAAACCAAATTTCAATAATAAATATCATAAATGCGGTTGCGTCAAAAAGCAGGGCAATGGGTAGCATTAAAAGTCCTTCTGGAGACGTGATGTTTCCTACTTCCATACTATTAAGGTTTAGCTGTTTTTAATCTTCTCCTCGCTTCTTTTATTTTTTCCACTTCTCCGGGGGCGGTGGTGATAATCTGGTCTTCGGTGTAGCTGGCTCTCACGCTAATAGACACATGTTTTTTTCCGGCAAAGAAAAGCCCTTCTCCCACATTGGCCTCCAAGAGCAAAAATTTTTCCTGCTCGGTTAAATTAAACACTTTTTGCACCGCGTCAATAGTGGCGGGAGATTGTTTAAGTAAAAGCTGCAGCGACGAATTGGTGATGATGGCTTTACCGTAGGGCGATTTCATAAAATCCTCCACGTCCTGGGTAATGGTGGTCACCCCCAGCCAATATTTTCTGCCCCGCTTTACCAAGCCAAATAAGAACGAGGCGCCGTCTTCTGATTGCATCAGCCACCAGGCCTCGTCAATGACCAGAATTCTTTTTTTAATGTTTGCCCTAATGGTGTTCCAAATATATCGGGTTACAATATACAAAGCAACAGTTCTTAAAGATTCTTCCATGTCCCGTATGCCAAAGACAATAAAACTTTTATCCATCACCACATTGGTTTTTTGGTTAAAAAAGCTGGCAAAGGTTCCCTGGGTGAATTTTTTAAGTCGCCGGGTCAGCGATTCAGCGCCGGTCATGTTTTCCAGCACCTCCGCAAAGTCCGACAACAGCGGAGTGTTTTCTTGCCAGGTTTTAGGATTGCTTTCCGGGGTAATGTCCCGCACGGCGTACGTTTCCGTGAGCGCCTGGTCTACGATGCTATCTTCTTCAGGGGTAAGTCCGCCGAGCATAATTCTTAAAAGCCCCACCAAGTTAATGATGTTTGACCGTAGTACGTCTTCCGGGTCGTCGTCGGGCGCGGGCGCGGGCAAGTCAAAGGGATTAATATGGGTATGTGACGTTAATGATATTTTAAAAAAGTCCCCTCCCACTCCGTCGGATAAAAACTCGTACTCGTTTTCCGGGTCAACCACAATAACATCAATGCCCCACATGAGGTAGCGCAAAATTTCCAATTTTATGGCGTAACTTTTTCCTGAGCCGCTTTTGGCGAAAACCACTAAGTTCGCATTTTCCAGGGTGAAGCGGTCAAACAGCACCAAAGAATTATTATGGTTGTTGATGCCGTATAAAATGCCTTCATTAGAGCTTAAGTCAAAAGAAATAAATGGGAAAGCAGTGGAAAGCGGGTCGGTGTCCATGGGCACGTGGATTGAAATCAAATCCATGCCGTAGGGAATGGTTGACAGGAGTCCCTCTTTTTGCTTAAATAGCGCCGGTTTTAGGTAAATCAGGCGGGATTCAAAAATTGACCGCAGGGTGGTTTCGGTTTCTTTGATGCCCTCCAGCGTGGTGTCAAAAATGGTGATATAAAGGCTAAACCTAAACATTCTTTCCTGGGCGGTGATGATTTTATCCCGCAGGTTTTCAATGTCTTGGTAAGAGGTTTCAAGGGCCGGGTCGCGAATGAGCCCTTTTTCCTGCCGTTCTATTAATTCTGAAGAAACTTGGGTGATCTTAGACCGCAGTTTTTTTAAAATCATGCCGCTGTCAACGGGATGGATGAAAAAACTGATGTCCATGGGCACATTCAAATTGATGGCAGGGGAAAGCCACCCGGTATTTAGGTACCGCGGATAAGAGAAAATAAAAAAGGACTTGGCGATTTTTTCCCCCAGTTTTATGTAGTCCTGGGTGATGCCGATGTAAGGCGGCGCAATGACGTCTTTGATGTTTAAGGTTTCTTGTTCAAAGAGGTTATTGTCAATATCGTCTGCCTTTTTATGTTTTGTTAGAAAGGGAATGTCCATTATGATAAATTCAAAATGCAAAAATCAAAATGTAAAATGACAGTGTAAAATTTTAAAATTATTTTTTGCCTTTCATGGTTAATATACTACTGGCTAAAACATTTGCTATTTCTATCAGTTCATTTAGGAGCCAAGTTAATTCAAGTTGTTCTCCTTTGTTAGTATCTCTTAATAATGTTAACCACAACTTTGATTCGTTAGATGACTTCAGTGAATGGGTGAAAAAATTAATAAAATCTTTTTTAGAACTGGCTGATCGCGCTTCGATATAGTTCGCCAAAACGCTTGTGCCACTTCTTAAAAGTTGCTTCCCCATTACTTGGCATACTGAGTCTCGTGGTAATTTGTCTATAAATTTTATTAAGCGTAAGACCCACGCATATACCCTTTTCTTGAATTCATTTTTAAATTTTTCATTGTCATTTTGCATTTTTATTTTTGCATTTTGATTTATTTTAATAGTTCCGGCATTATCTCTGGCGAATATCCCACCTCTGCCTGTTCGGGATGATGAATTGCCCAGAATAGCTCAATTAATTCGGGGGTGGTGAGGGGCACGCTGTCTAGGCCGCATCGCTTGAGCCCCAATGCCAAAAATTCCATTCTCTGCCAAAGTTGGTTTTTGCATTTTTCAAAATCTTCGTCATTGATTTGCGCCAGCCCGCCGTCTGGCTTGCCGGTATCTTTTTTACCGAATATTTTTGGGAAGTTAAACTGCTTGGTAATGGCTCGGGCTCCCAATATGGCTGCCAGCGCGTAAGGCACCACGATGTAAAAATTTTTAGTCATCACCGCGTCGCCCTGGACTAAATTTTTTATGAATTCTATGTACGAGGCCGTTTGTATTTTTAACAATTCATTGGTCTGGTTTTGTTGCAAGTTTTTTAAGGTGTCCAGGTACGGAGTAATATTTATTTTCCGGGACTGCACGATAATCTGGCAGGAAAAGTCCAAGGAATTTAAAAGGCTCTGGAAGGCGTATATGGTGGCGGATCGGTCGTCGTCTGACATCAGCGCAAAATTCACCGAAGAAACCATGAGGATCCCCCGGATATCGTTATTTTTTAGTATCACAATGCCTTCCCTGATATCCTGCAATTCCAAAAAACTTTGAGTTGTTTGATCAGCCATAGCTACGACGAATTAACGCAAATATTAAACGAATTTTCACGAATCACGAATTTTGTATCAAAGATATAAATTGCTTCCTGTTATTAGTAAAAATTGAACGGCTTACATATGTTTATTTTATTTTTTGTTAATTCCTCTGCCAATGCCTTTTGATAGATTTGTTCTTTTAAACCCTGTCCGTATTTGTTTGACACATTGTAAAAAATTCCTTGAATTTTATAAGATAATTCTGGTTCCAAGAGATTTTTATTCGTGATTCGTGTGGATTCGTACATTTGTGGAAATTCGTTATTTTTTCTTCCTCAATTCCACAATCTTTTTTATTTCTTTAAGTTTGTCAACCTGGGATTCGTCATAACTGCTAAACGGTTTTGCGGGCCCTATCACCGGCGTCTTTTTTACCTTAAACGGGTAGGGCGACTCTCTCTTTTTCCACACATAATTTTTTGACCCAATGAGAAAAGTGATAAAGTTAAACAGTATCACGATAACCGAAGTGTTGTTGATTTTTACAAACGCCACAATAGCCACCAAAAGTCCAACCAATATGGACAGCGCCATAAAAAGCCAAAACGGCAAAGTGTAATAAAACAACAAACAGGCCGCTCCCCCGCCGACAAGCCAAAAAAACTGCTTGAACGTCAAAAAGGAAATAATTTTTCCCTCTGCTTCGGTGAATTGCGGAATGGGATATTGCGCCATAGTTACGACGAATTAACACGAATATTAAACGAATTTTCACGAATCACGTATTTTGCATCGAAGATATAAATTGTTTCCTGTTATTAGTAAAAATTGAACGGCTTACATATAATTTGTTTGTTCCAAAATTCACTAAATATCCTATCTCGTAAATACTTGCTTTTAAATACGATATTTGTTGGGTAACATCTTGTTTGGTGGTAAAGCTGCTTGCTTTAATTTCTAAAATAATCTTATTTTCCACGAGAAAATCTGGGACGTAAGATCCCAATACTTTGCCACTATCTATTGAAAAAATATTAATTCTTTTCTGTTGCTCAAAAATTATGTTATTTTTTGTTAATTCCTCTGCCAATGCCTTTTGATAGATTTGTTCTTTTAAACCCTGTCCGTATTTGTTTGACACATTGTAAAAAATTCCTTGAATTTTATAAGATAATTCTGGTTCCAAGAGATTTTTATTCGTGATTCGTGTGGATTCGTACATTTGTGGAAATTCGTCTTATTCAACCGGTTCTTTATACGGATCTGGTTTTGTCGGCGGCTTTGGGGTTTCTGGCGGCGGAACCGCTGGATTTTCCGGTTTGGCCGAAAGGATCGGCTGGCGTTCGGTTTTTATCTTTTCCGCGTTTTCCTCAACATCGGAAATTTCTGTCTTTTTAACAGTTGGCGCCAGCGCAATCGGTTTTTCGATGGTTACATTTGCCCGTAATTTTCTCAGCAACTCTTCTTTGGCTTTACTGATCGCTTCGCGTCTTTCTTCTTCACTTTCAATTTCCTGGTTTTCGTTTTTTCTTTCTGTGCCGGATTTTTTATGGTTGTATTCTTTTAATTCGTTTTCTGGTACTTTTTCTAACAGTGGTATTAAATTATCAAAAATATCTAATGCAATATTTTTCACGGTTTCTTTTGGCACACCTAATTCTTTACGTAGATTTTCAAGAAGTTCCTTGGCGGAAATTTTTTCTGAAACAAAATATCTAATAAGATTTAATATAATCACTGCGTTAGAATCTTTTAAAAATATTGATGAAGAGGAAGAATCTTCTTCTTCATTTAAATGGTACTTTTTTATTATTTCGGAAAATTCTAAGTCTGCTTTTTCTGGAAATACCACTAGTATTTTTTGTTGTTCACTCATGTTTATTTATATAAATGTAAGTTATTTATGTCGGTACTTTTCTTAGCGCCTCAATTGTCTTAATTAATTCATTGCGCTTCTTGTTAAGAACCGCTATTTTATTTTTGTCATTAGCACCGCTTTTTTCTGCGGCTATTTCTGCTTCTAATGCTAATCCTTCTGCACGTACTGCGGATATATGGCTTCTTATCGCTCTTCTGATAGTGCTTTCGGCGGTTTCAAATGCTTTAACTTTTTCGGGGGCAAGTTTTTTTATTGATTCATATGCCTTTGGATTTGTAATGTCTGTTGGATCAATATTTCTCAATTGATCATCAGACATTTTTGGCATGGCTTCGCTGAGTTTTTCTGCAATTGCCATTTCTTGGTATTCTATGGGTGTTCTCCCTGGAGTGGCCATTCTAAGTCTTTCCATTCTTTTCTTATTATACGGAGCGTAGCGATAATCCCTACTTTCAAATTCCTCCGTTCTTTCGCCATAATTATTGGCATTGGCAAGAGCAGCCGCCCGATCGGTTTTTTTGATGGTATGAAGAATATCTCTTTTAAGGGCTTCTTTGAGGAATTTTGCTCCTTTGGCTTTTCCTTTTTTAATTTCTTCTATGACTTCAGCGTCGCTCGCATCTTCAGTATTAACCCTATAGTTAGCATACGCATTATTAATCAATCGTTGGCTTGCTTCTTTTCTTGTCATGTCGGGATTGACAGCCATTAATTTGATTATTTCTGATTCATTTTTTCCTGCAGCTTCGGGGGTCCCCCTTTCTTCAAGTATGTCGGTTTTAGCTTTAAAAATTTCGCCGGTAGACAGGGGAATATTTTCAAATTCTTTTCTCATTTCATTAGTCTTTCTTGCCATTGCTACTTCGCGTTGTTCTGGATTTAATCCATTGGCCATTAATTCCCGTTCAAAATCTTCTCTTACGCTAGTATTCGTGACGAGATTTTTTGTCGCCATTCGTTCTTTTACTTTATCATCTATTATTTTATTTTTTGCCTCTTGATCTGACACAGGTTCATATCCCAAGGTTCTCTCTCTAACTTTTGCTGTGCCTAACGCCTGTTTCTCTGTTGCAATTTCTAGATCAACTGAGTCGCTTTCAAATTCGGGGCGCTTATATTTATTTAACCTATTTTTGTACGCATTTACATCTGCATATTCATCATTACGCACACTTGCTACGGCATATTCTTTAGATAATCCTTTTCCGCCCGCTGTTACAGGTTTCATATATAATTCTTCCAATCTTGCCTTTTCTTTTTCAATTAATGATTGTTTTGCTTGTTGATCGGTAACGGCCAATAATTCAGGTTGTGCCACTGTAAATGCCTCTTTTTTAGCACCATCCTTAACAGCCTGAGCGGCAATTTTTTCTTGTTTATCTTTGGGTATCATGTCAAACTTCTTTTGCGAAGCCAGCATTTCTGCGGCTGCTGAAATTTTCAAGCGCTCTTCTTTTGGGGTAAAAGAGGTTACTTCTCGCTGCGCTATTTCAGCGAGTTTTTTTGGGTCATCGTTATAAACCGCAATACTTTGCTTTGCCTTTGTAAGTTCGCTTCTTTTGGCCAATAATGTAGCTCCTTCTTTTCTTCCAATGATTCCACCGGTAGCTCTGCCAACCCATTCAGTTCCCTGTCCCCACAGGTCCTTTGCCTTGCGCGTTACAGTTTCTCCTTCTTTTAACAGCCCAACTTTTTTTCCAAAATAATTACCTATTCCCTCGCCAGTGCCACCAGCAATTTTACCCGTAAACTTTGCTGCTCCCATACCAGCTTTTTTGCCAAATTGAGCCACCGCGGTGGCCCCCATGGCTGATAGCTGCAAAGAAAAAATAAATCCTATTATCATAAATACTCCTGGCACGAAAAAGCCGAGTAATCCTGTTAATCCCTCAACAAGGGTTTCATTTCTCCCTATAATTATATTTGGGGCGAGGAATCCTGTAATGGGCGTATTTATCATTGCATGATGAATCTTTGTTCCAAGATTCAGAAAGATGGCTCCAAAAACGCCAATGAAACACCACTGCAAAAAATTACTTATCCATTTGTCAAAAATTAATGACTTAGTTTGAGGTAATACGTAAGAGGCAATGGCTAGTGGAGATAAAAGCACCAAGACCCACAAAGCTATAACTCTGAATAAAAATAAAAAAGTAAAAAGAAAAGAAGTAATGCCCCTCATAACAAAGAAAAATGCAGTCCCAAGTATTTTCACGGCAAAAATCAAAATAGTGTCCTGCGAGCCAGTTTTAAAGAGACCTTCTACGGTTTCATACTCATGTAAAGATAGCCATGATGGCCCTGCTTTGTTACTGGAAGGTAAAAACTGAAGCATGGTAATATTGGCAGCATCAATAACAAGGCCGCACATTACCAAAGAAAAATTAATTAAAAGGGCGGCGATAATAAGTTTTGCCAAAAGTTGTTTAGCTTCGTAGTTTCTAAATCTTAAAATAGTTGCCAGCGCTATAATAATAAGCCCCACCACAATAATCATATTGCCAAGATCTCTCACGATAGGCCATCCTATTGCTACAACAGGATTAATGTTTTGATTGAGACTGGTATAACTTACGCCACCCGTGGTGATGTTGAGTACCCACACCAACAAGGTGCCACCTATGAATGAGAACAATCCCGTGGGGACTAAAATAATAATAGCGAAAATTATGAGAATGAATTTTATAAGAGCACTACCTATGGCGGCGGCGGGATCGCTAAGGGTATCACCCACAGATTCTGCACCCTTGCCCGCTCCAAATACACATCCCAAAGGCGATGATACGCATGCTGCCCAACCCGCCCCCCAGCCGAGCCAGCTTTTAGCAGCAAGTGTAGTATGGGGCGCAAAAATTCCCATCGCTAACAAAAACAAAAGAATAATGGCTATTTTCTTTTTTTGCCGAAAGACAGCTAATAGAGATTTGATCATAAATTTTATTTGAAGATGTTCCTCTACTATATCACGTTTTTACTAATAGTGGATAGTGGATTATTTTTTATCAACGGGTGCGG
>Ga0209542_10009659_pt1 | contig 17630 bp, 18 predicted proteins | sample RifCSPhighO2_01_FD_184028 | JGI IMG/M metagenome (GOLD analysis project Ga0209542, IMG submission 184028) | Soil microbial communities from Rifle, Colorado - Rifle CSP2_plank highO2_0.1 (SPAdes) (version 2) | ecosystem: Environmental > Terrestrial > Deep subsurface > Rock core/Sediment ...
AAGAACTTTTTCCAATAAATCTAAAAGTTCTTCAAAAGTTACAAATCCAAATTCACAATCCATTTGAGTAGCAACTGCTAAATGTCTGGTAGTTACAGATGGTTCTGCTCTATATGCATGGGCAATGGTAAAAACTCTTTCAAAAACAGGTACTAACATCTGTTTATAAAGCTGAGGGGATTGAGTCATAGTTGCAGTGTGTCCATAATAATCAACCTTAAAAACTTCAGCTCCTCCTTCTGTTGAACCAATAGCAATCTCTGGAACTACTATTTCTGTACAATCAAGTTCTTTAGCAACTTTTCTAAACCCCTCTAAAATTGCAGCCTGGACTTTAAAAATTGCTTTAACCTTTGGATGTCTTAAAGTTAAAGTTCTAAAATCTAAGAGAGTTGGAAGTTGCAAGTCCAGTTCTTTCATCCCCATATCAAAGGGCAACTCTTCTGCTTTAGATAAAACATCAATACTCTCTGTTTGAAGTTCAATTTCGCCAGTAGATAAATTTGGGTTAATTAACTTTTCAGGTCTTTTTGCAACTTTTCCGGTTACAGCAACCGCATCCTGAACTCTAATATCCCCAACCTGTTCCCCTCTACAAAATACCTGGATTACCCCAGTTCTATCTTCAACCTCCAAAAAAGCAATTTTCCCATGATCACGCCTAACAGTCACAAAACCATAAATAGTCACATCCTGATCTATCTTGTTATTACAATCTAAAATAAATGTTCTTTCCATAAGGGGAATGATATCAGTTTTAGCCTCAGCTTACAATCTATTGGACTGAATTTGAAGCAACCTCAATAACTTCTTCATGACTCATTCTTTTGGGAAGATATACTCTTCCTGAATAACCATACACAGGTAATTTACTATTAGGAGACATACCAGAATCATATAATCCTCTAATCTGAGCTAACATTTCTTCAATATGGGCTTCTCTTTGTTCTGGGTCGTTTAACTTTTGTACCCATGAAGCTCTACTATCTGGATAATTTGGCATTCTATCAACAATTACTAAACCAATAAATTGTCTCGGAGCAATTCTTAAAGGTACCTCATCCTGGGATAACCCTGTTAATACAATTCCAATTAATGCGGTTGGATCTTCTCGTGCATGGTTTCGAGGAGATTTTCGAAGAGTAAATGCTGTATGTAAATTACCGGTAACAAACACAAAATGTTCCCAGGTTTTTCCTCCAGGGCCTGGTGGTTGAGGAAATCGTGAGGATGCTCTCACCGTATAATCTCTATCTCTTATTCTTCTAGCAAATTCAAGAGAATAAATACCCGTTCTTAGTTTTCTTCCTAACCCCTTCATTTTTGTCCAATGAAAACGGAAATTTCCATTCTTTATATCTACTATTGCATGAGCCTCGTGAGGAGAAGCATCCTCTCTCTCTATTTTTTTCACCATAGTCGTTTATATTAGCAGAAACATCGATTTTCCTCAAATTATAGGCTTATCCTAAAATGGTTTGTGAAGGCTCGTACATTCTATATTACAAATTTTGGGCTTTGTGGCGGAGGTAGTGATCCATGATTACTATAGCACTCATGGCGTCGACTATCGGGACTGCTCTGGGTAAAACACAGGGATCATGTCTACCTGATGCTTGCAGTTCTACTTCTTCCAATTTGCGATTTACAGTGTTCTGCTTTTTCTTAATTGTTGAGACACTTTTAAAAGCGACTTTGAAATAAATTATTTCACCATTGGATATTCCACCCAAAACTCCTCCGGCATTATTAGTTTTTGTTTTAATCTTACCACCATCAATCACGAACTGATCATTATGTTCACTTCCAGGTTTTATAACCCCTGCAAAACCAGAACCAATCTCAAATCCTTTAACAGCATTTATTGAAAGCATGGCTTTTCCTAAATCTGCATGTAGCTTATCAAATACCGGTTCCCCAAGTCCTGCTGGAACATTTTTTATAACTCCTGTAATTACTCCACCAATAGAGTCCCCGGAATCCCTCATTTTCTCAATTAACTCAATCATTTTTTTGGCAGTTTCCTGATCAGGGCATCTAACAATATTTGATTCAATTTCCTCCATAGTTATTTCCCCAATCTCCCTAATGTCCCCAATTGCCCTTATCTCCCCGACCTGACTCACAAAAGATAATATCTCTATTCCTAATTTTTGTTTTAAATATTTTTTAGCAATTGCACCTGCTGCAACTCTGGCTAAAGTTTCTCTGGCAGATGCTCTTCCAGAACCCCTAAAATCTCTGTATCCATATTTTCTTTCATAGGTGTAATCTGCATGTGATGGACGAAAAACATCTTTTAAATGATCATAATCTTCAGGACGCATGTCCTTATTATAAGCTAACATTAAAATAGGAGTCCCTGTTGTTTTACCTGCAAAATAACCTGATAAAATTTTCACCTCATCTTCTTCCTTTCGAGGAGAAGTAATTGCAGATTGTCCGGGCTTTCTTCTATCAAGTTCTTTTTGAATTTCCTCCTCAGTTATATCTATCCCCGGAGGACAACCATCAACCACGCAACCCACACATCCTCCATGGGACTCACCAAAAGTTGTTACTCTAAATAATTGTCCAAAAGTATTACCCGGCATATTCTTGTGTCATGCTGAATTCATTTCAGCATCTTCCAAATTTAGGTCCTGAATCAAGTTCAGGATGACAGAAAGTTTCTCTCTGGTTAACTGTCCTGGAGCAGATTTTTCCTCTTCATTTTCTGGAGCAAAATTAAATTCATTACCCCAAAGAGCTCCATATATCCTAACAATCAACCCTTTTTCCCCCATCCCTAAAACTATAAATTTCTTTTTCTCAGCCTTTAATTTTAAAAGTGAGCTCAGCAATTTTAAACTATCTTCTTCTGTTTTACAAAATGTGGAGATTTTAAATATCTCAGGGTTATATTGTTTCATACTTTCAGCAATCTTTGTTAGCCCATCAAGTTCAGCTGTCTCCTTATAATTATGATAAGAAACAATTTTTTTGTTCTCCATTTTATTCTCTTTGATAAATTCTAATTCTTCTTTTTGGTCGTTAATATCTAAATCAAGAAAATTCTCAGAGGTTTCCAGTAACTTAATAATTTTTTCCTTTTGCTCTTTTTCTAAATCGGATTTTTCCAGGTTTTGTTTTCTGAATAAAAATATTAACTTTCCATTATACTTATCAGAAATTGCCCAGATAAAATCTGTGTCCAGATCTTCAATGTATGAAATCCAGATTTCATAAAAGTCATAGTCAGGATTCTCAGCAATCTGCTGCAAAACTTTTTCTTTAGAATTTTGAATAATTGGTAAACAATATTTAATCATAGATTTTTTGCAAACTCTTCCATTTCCTTAACAGGTGCTTCAAGCCCGGTATATAATTTAAACTGCTCGACTGCCTGATAAAGCAACATCTCATATCCATAAACAACCTTCGCTCCTTTTTCTTTTGCTTCTTTAATAAGTTTTGTTTCTTTAGGAGAATAAATCACATCAAAAACAATTTGATTTTTGTTTAACAATTCTTTATCTATCGGACTTTCATCAGAATTCATCCCAACAGAAGTTGCATTAATTATTATGTTGTAATCCCCAATCTCCCTCATCTCCCCAATCTCCCCAAATCCACAATCAAATTCTTTTGCCAGTTCTTCCCCCTTTTCTATCGATCTATTAAATATTTTTACTTTTGCACCTTTTTTAGTAAGACCGTAAACAATAGCTCTTGAAGCTCCACCTGCACCAATCACCGCCACTTTTTTCCCTTTTAAATTAGTCTTTTTCTCTAAAGCCACAACCGCTCCTACCCAATCTGTATTGTATCCAATTAATTTTCCATCATCATTTACAACAGTATTAACAGCTCCAATTTTTTTAGCAGTTTCATCAACTTCATCTAAATATTTCATTATTTCCTGTTTATGAGGCATTGTCACACTCACACCTCTGATTCCCAGTCCTTTTATACCCTCAACTGCCATTTTCAAATTTTCGGGTTTTACCTGCGCTCTTAAATAAATAAACTGATCTTCTATCCCTAAGGCTTTATAACCCACATTATGTAATGATGGTGACTTAGAACTTTTTATTGGATATCCAATACTTAAACAAATTTTCTGTAAGTTACTCATTTTTAATTACCTCCATAATATTGTTCACAACTTCTTGAGGACTTAAATCATCTGTACTCATTTTAATACTAGTTAGATCTTCATATAAAGGCTTCCTTTTTCGATAAGCATTCATAGAATCTTCAATTTGTTTTTCTATCATTTTATCTCTATCTAAGTCGACTTTCATATTTTTGGCCTCATTTTCATCTAACAAAGGCATTATCTTTTTATTTTTATATTGTATCTTAAGTCTGTCTCTAATTGTACCTTCATCCAAGCTTAGTAATATAATTACTGAATCCTCTGATTTTTCTAAAATATTTTTGTTTAACTCACCATAAGTTTTATTAGAATTTTTCTCAACAATATCGTTAACTCCAACTCCTCCACCACAACCTATTACTACATCATTTAATCCAGATAATTCTCCCAGGATTTCAATTTCAATTTGCCTAAATTTTGTCCAGTCTGATCCATTTTTTGTTAGTACATCTACCCCTTCACCTGCCTGTTGAGAAATCAAAAAATCCATATCCATAAAAGACCAATTTAATTTTTCAGCCAAAATTTTACCAACTGTTGATTTTCCTGTTGCTCTAAAACCTACTAGAAATATTCGCTTAACCATCTTTTTCTACTCCTATTCCAATTGATTCTAATTTTTCCCAAAATTCAGGGAATGTTTTTGAAACCACTTCCGGATTATTTATTTTCATACCAGAAATTTTGCTTCCAGCAATAGCAAAAGACATCGCCATCCGGTGATCGTTATAAGTATCAATTTCTGCAGGTTTTGGATCACCTCCATAAATTGTTAAAGAGTCAGTTGTTGATTCTGTTTTTATCTCCATTTTGGCAAGTTCAGTTTGTAAAGCTAAAACTCTTTCCGTTTCTTTAACTCTTAAAGACCTCACCCCTGAGATTATAGTTTTTCCATTTGCGAATGCAGCTAAAACTGCTAGAGTTTGAACTTGATCTGGGAAGGATTCCATATTTACATTCATTGCTTTTACTCTCTTTCCCGTTATAGTTATTTCATTATCTGCTTTTATAATTTCATTTCCCATGCTTTCCAAAATCTCCAGAAATCTGATATCTGCTTGTTTGGAGTTTGGGTTTAAATTTTTCAAAGTTATTGTGGAATAAGTTAGTGCAGCTACTGCCAAAAAATATCCAGCTGATGAAAAATCCCCTTCTACTGAATATTCTTGTGTTTGGTATTTACCATTCTTAATTAAATATTTTTTATAACCCAAGTTTCTCATTTTTACTCCAAAATATTCCATTAAATCTATCGTCATATCTATATATGGAGTAGAAATATGATTACCTATAACTTCTATTTCCATTCCTCCAATTATTGGAGCAATCATAAAAAGTGAAGAAAAGAATTGACTTGATATATCTCCATGAAGGCGAGTTGTTCCAGGATTTAATTTTGAGGAAGTAATTTTAAGTGGTGGATATCCATCCTTTTCTAAGTATTCAATTTTAGCTCCCAAATCTTTTAAAGATCCGACTAACTCCGCAATCGGTCTTTCATTTAATCGCCCCTCACCTCTTAATATTTTTATACCAGAAACAATGCAGCAGAGCGCAAGTAAAAATCTAATTGTAGTTCCAGAAAGATTAACATTTAAATTATACTCCCTGTCCCTTATCTCGCTTATATCACCTATTACCCTAATCTCTTTTTCTAAAATCTCTATTTTAATACCCAAGGTTTTCAGACAATGTATTAAGGCTTTCGTATCATCACTAAATAATGGGTTAATTATTCTGACAGATCCTTTGGTTAAGCTTGCTAGAATTAGGCTTCGATTTGTATAACTTTTTGATCCGGGAATTTCTATGGTTTTGGTAACTACTTTAGACAAAGGAATAAGTGTAATCTGGGACATAAATTCAGGGTTTTAGAAAATTCAAGGCAATCAATAACTCTCTCTCAGAAACTGATTGATCAATAACTCCTTCTCCAATACTTTTAAGTAAAGTCCATTTAACAATTCCACCTTCTGTTTTTTTATCTTTATTAATAAACTCTATAACTTTTTGCAGATCAAGTATTTTATAAGAGGTTAATAGACCTATCTTTTTAAAAGAATTAGCTATCTTTTGCAGCTCTTCTTCAGTTATATAACCTTTTTCCCGAGAAATTTTTCCTTCAGCAACCATCCCTAAAACAACCGCCTCGCCGTGAAGTAATGAATTATCTGTTTCTAAACTAACGGATTCAATCGCATGACCAATTGTATGTCCAAAATTTAAAAGTTTTCTATTTCCTAGTTCTTTCTCATCAGAATTTATAATTTCTGATTTAATCTTTACTGAGTCTTCAATTATCTTTACTAACTCTCCATCAGATAAATTTTTAATATCTTTTTGAGAAACTCGCTGAAAGTAATCTTTGTCAGCAATTAATCCGTGCTTTAATATTTCTCCAAAACCAGAGATAAATTCTCTTTCAGGGAGTGATTTTAAAGTATTAATATCTACAATTACTGCAAGGGGTTGATTAAAACTACCAATTAAATTTTTAACCCCGGCAAAATCAATTGCTAACTTACCTCCAACACTAGCATCAACTTGGGAAAGCAAAGTTGTGGGAATATGAATAAAACTAATTCCTCTCATAAAAGTTGCTGCAGCAAACCCTCCCATATCCAATACAGCTCCTCCTCCTAAATTAATTACCAAAGATTTTCTGTCTGCGCCTTTTTCTAAAAGCTGTTTCCAGATTTCTTGTAGTGAATCAATATTCTTAGCCTTTTCACCTGAAGAAATAATTATCTTTTGTAAATTATTAATCTTTGCAAAATCTTCTGCAAAGATACTTTCTAAAGTATCATCAGTAATAAGAAATATTTTAGAACATTTAACTAATTCCACAATCTGAGCTAAGTTACTTATTAAATCTTTTCCTATATAAACAAAATATTTACCTAAAATCTCAACTTTTTCATAATTCATATTATTTACCCCTCTCTATTTGATATGACAACTCGAATAATGCCTTCCATATTTTAATAATTATTCTTTTATCTATTCCCTTACTCTCTCCTCTTTTAATTAGCTCCTGCAGCAAAGCTTCTTCTCTTTCATTATCTTTTATATTAAAATTATTCCTTTTTTTAATATCCCTAATTTTTTTAACCACACCAATTCTAGCTTCTACTAAAGCAATTAGCTCATCATCTATCGCATCAACCTCATTCCTTAATTTTTTAAGCTGATCCATGATTTTAAAATTGTCCCAATACTTTTATCACCGGACAATACTGTTTTAAGAGATTTATTGCCTGATTAAACTTATCCACTTTTTCTGAGGATTCTATCTCAATAAAGAAATTATAATCCCAGGTTTTTTCTTTACTTGGGCGTGACTCAATATTGTTTAAATTAACTCCCAAGTCAGCAAAAACATTTAAAATATCTCTTAATATTCCTACTCTATTAAAGATCGAGACAAAAAGCAAAGACTTTGTTGGATTATTTGTAAAGGATTGGGGATTTTTTGATATTACATAGAACTTAGTTATATTATCTTCTTGATCTTCAATATTTTCAGCAAGAATATTTAAAACGTAAATTTTTGCAGCAAATTCAGATCCAATAATTGCCGTACCCTTTTCTTCTAATCTATCTATTCCAGAGATTGTACTTTGAGAGGTCTCAATTTTAACTCTAGATAAATTTTCTTTTAAATATTTCCTGCATTGTCCTAATGCTTGAGGATGAGAAATAACTTTAGTAATTCTGTCCAATCTTTTTTCTTTAGATAAAAGATTTTGATTTACCTTAAGAGACAAAGCCAAATTAATTTTTAAGTCAAACTCTACTAATAAATCTAGAGTTTCTCTAATTGTTCCTTCAATTGAATTTTGAGCAGGTACTAACCCCAAGTCAAGAGAGCCAGAGCTGACTGCGTCAAAAATATCATAGAAAGAGTTCTTAGAAATTAATTCATAGTTTGAATCTTTAGAAAACTCCTTAGATATCTGATGAGAAAAAGTTCCCACTGGACCTAAATATCCTATTTTCAGTTTTTCCTTAGGAAGTTTGAAATTACCATTCACGGGAAACTTCTGTATTGACTGGGCTTTACCAGATTTAGACTCAAGATGATTACCTATTAACTGATATTCTTTTATCAATTTTTTAATATCCTTGCTTTCAATTAAATTCTCAAAACTCTCAGCTGCTTTTATAAACTTTTTTATAGAATTTAGAACCAGCGGATTTAGAATCTGGATTTCAGTAATTAATTCCGGATTTTGAGAAATAACTCTGCTTAATGTTGAAAGTTGGGATAAAAATATTGGAGTGGAAATTTTAGAACTTAATCCAATTTTATCATCAATAAGTACTTTTGCTAAACACAAGTTGATAAAATGAGTTAATCCTTGGACATGAGCCATGTAATTATCATGTTCTTTAGCGCTTAATCCAATAATATCTGCCCCAGATTCTTCTAGTAAATTAATTAAATATTCTGATTTTTTATTTTTATCAATTTTATTAACAATTATCTTTTGGTCTTGAAGAGAAATAATTGATGGTCCAAAGAGAAAATGAAGCTGAACTGCTGGATTTTTTAAACTTTCTAAAAAATTAGTATTGGCTTCCTGAACTGACGATAAATCAACGATTAGTGTATCGTCTTTAATAACTTTTGAAGTTTCTTTAATAACTTCTAACGAAACAGAAATTGGTACTGATATAAAAACCACATCTGAAGTTCTAACTTTTTCTAAATTAGGATTTTTCTCATCAGAAATTGAAACTTTGAGATTTTTACTTTCTAAAAAACTTTTGAGCCAGCTGCCCATTTGACCTGAGCCTCCTACTATATGAAATGATTTGGTGTCCATTAGAATGTTAGAGTATTTTGGGAAGCTGAAGTGGCTAAATTGTTATTTTTTTTTACCTGCTCTGTACTATACTCTTCCATAAGAGTATCAAATTGCTCCCATGTTAACTGTTGTTTAGCATCTGTCCAGGCAACAGAGGGATTAGGATGAACCTCAAAAATAAAACCATCAAAATCCCGACCATTTTCTCTATATTTCATAGCCTCCCTGGTAATTTTCATCACATTCTCAACAGTCCCTCCCATATGTGAAGGATCAATAATCATAGCCACGTCTTCATCAGCTTTAATTCTCATCGACATTTTATAGTCAGGAAAATTTCGCAGTTCCTTAGGATCCCGGGGCTCTTCTGTTCCAGGATCAAATCCTCTGTGACTCATGATGACTCTTTCTTTTTCCAGTTTACTGCTTAAAACATGTTTTAAAATTCCTCTCCAATGTTTTTCATTTCTCCAGGGTTGGTTTTTAAACATAAACTTTGCCCATTTAGTTCTTTTTATGACTTTAGCCATAGCAACTTGCTCATCATGATTTTGGTTTCTGGCTCCTATCCAAAGTAAAACCTGGGGATTTTCAACATTTGCAGATAATGCTTTAATTACGGCTTTTGCATTTTTAGCATTTAAAATTTCAGTAGCAGGAATAAGTCCCATCTTGGCAACTTCTACTAACCAGTCAATTCCTTTTTCCTTAACACCATCAAATCCGGGTTCGGTACGAGGCTTCCATAAAGAGGCTCTTAGGATTTTAACGCCTCTTTTTTTAGCTTCTCTGGCAGACTTTAAAACCTGCTCGCGTGATTCAGCAGAACAAGGACCAGCAATTATTATTTTATTCAGTTTAGATATATTAGTCATAATGTTTTTCCCTTTTGATCAAATTTGATCAAAAAAAACCTCCCATCCGGGAGGCCTTGATGTCTTTTAGACAAACAAAACTTCCCCTGTTAAGAGGTAAAGTAAGCAAAGCTTTCCTTTTTCCAAGGCAAAACGTAAAAAAAGCTAAACCATTTGTTCGATCTTTGTATCATAAGTTGATATTTAATATATCAGAAAGAAGGCTTACTTGTCAAATTTAATCAACTTGTCACTTTTTTGTAACTTTTGTTAACCAGCTTTGATATTTAGAATTTTTTCCATGGACAATATCAAAATAAAGTTTTTTTATCTGTCCTGTAACTTCTCCTGTTTTTCCTTCTCCAATTGGATGATGATCAATTTCAATAACAGGAGTCACTTCCGCTCCGGTTCCACAAACAAATACTTCATCTGCAGAGTAAATTTCTGAGCGATCAATACTTCGCTCTACTGTTTCTACTCCAAGTTCATCTTTAGCAATAGTCATAATTGTATCCCTGGTTAAACCAACTAAAATATCATCTGATAAAGCCGGGGTAATCAGTCTTCCGTCTCTTACCATAAAGAGATTTTCAGCACTTCCTTCTACAACATGACCTTTTTCATCCAAAAATAATGCTTCATCAAATCCTCCCAGTAAACTTTCTGTTTTAGCAAAAGCAGTATTAACATAAGCACCGGTAACTTTTCCCCGGGGAGGAATTGCCCTGTCTGGAACTCTCATCCAGGAAGAGATATTGGCTCTAACTCCTCCTTCTTTCAAATATCTGCCCAGTGCCACAGTATAAATTACAAATCCGTCTTTTAAAGTTTTTAAATTAAAATTTCCAACAGCCGGATCAATTTTAAAAGCCAAAGGTCTGATGTAAATATCGGTATCTGAAAAATTCTTTTGTAAAAGTTCAGTTGTGATTTTAGAAAGTTCTTTAGGAGTTCCGGGTAATTTCATAAATAATAAATTAGCTGATCTCACCATTCTCTTAAAATGATCCTCTAATCTAAAAACATATAAAGCCTTTTCCTCTTCATTATAGTAAGCTCTGATTCCTTCAAAGCATCCCGTCCCATAATGCAAAGCATGAGCAGTTACAGGAATTACAGCTTTTTCTTCAGGTACAAATTTTCCATTCAAATGAGCGTTACCGCTCTCTTGCTTCGCAAGATAAAAAATTCTATTCATAGATTTAATATTTTACTTTTTTTCTTACAAAACTTCAATCTTGGTTTTATGGATTATCTTCAAAATATCTTTATGTATAATTCCATCGCTAAAAACTACTCCTCTTGTATCAAAATTAATTTCTCTACCTTTAAAATCAGTTACTATTCCCCCTGCTTCTTCTAAAATTAATTTGCCTGCAAATTCAGGAAAAGTATCCTTATTAATAGTTACTGCAGCACTAGCCCTTCCACAAGCGACATAACAGTAGTGAATTCCGACAGAACCAAAAGACTTTTTAACATATCTTAGCTTTGACAGTTCTCCAAGCAATTCAGATGCCCTTTTTACATTTATGATTTTTGAAGAAAATTCATACATAATACAATTATCATTTTTGCTTTTATTAATTTCTATTTTCTTATTATTAAGAAATGCACCTTTTGATTTCTGAGCAATAAACATTTCATCTTGTGATGGATCATATATCACAGAAAAAAGTAACTGTCCTTTATAAATATGAGACAAGGCAATTCATAATGAGGAAACCCGTGAATAAAATTATAAGTGCTGCTAATTGGATCAATTACCCAAATACTTTCTGAATTTTTAATATTGTCATGTTCTTCTTCTGCAAAAATGGTATGATTTCCATCAAATTGGCCGATCATTTTTTCAAAATCTCTTTCAATCTTTAGATCTAATTCAGTTAAATATTTTTTAGTAATTCCAATGTCCTTTATTTTTCCTGCTTTTTGTTTTAGTAACATACCATTCTTTTTGGTAAGTGTAATAATTTTGTCGTACATTTTAGCTTAAGTTTTCTGAGATCTCATTTGCAATTTCTTCTGTTGAAATCGGATTTGTTGAATTAATATCTATAGTCCCATAACCTTCTTCCAGAGTTTTTTTTACTGCTTTATAAATTGCTTGTGACTCTTTTTCCAGTTTGAATGCTATACCTAAAAGCATTGCGGCTGACAATATTGCACCTATTGGATTGGCAATATTTTTTCCTGCTGCTTGGGGGTAAGAACCATGAATGGGTTCAAACAACGAAATACCATTACCAACTGATGCCGATGGCAAAACTCCTAGGGAACCGGCAATCATTGATGCTTCATCAGTTAAAATATCTCCAAACATATTTTCAGTCAGGATAACGTCAAAGTTTTTAGGATTTCTAATTATCTGCATTGCAGCATTGTCAACATACATAAATTCAACTTCTATTTCAGTATAACCTTTAGAAAATTCCTGAATTGTTTCTCTCCAAAGTCGGGATGTTTCTAAGACATTTGCTTTATCTACTACAGTAACCTTACCTTTAAGCCCGACAGATTTTCTTGCTTTCGCACTATCAAAAGCTAAAATAGCAATTCTTTCTATTTCCTCTTTTGTGTACTCACTAACATCTCTTGCTGAGGTTTTTGTAGGCCTGGAATGTTCACCAAAATAAATCCCTCCGGTTAATTCTCTGAAAACTACAAAATCTACATTATCTAAAATTTCATTTTTTAAAGGAGATTTATTTTTCAAAGAATCAAAAACCATAATTGGCCGAATATTGGCAAAAAGTCCTAAACTTTTTCTTAATTTCAAAAGTCCTTGTTCAGGCCTAATTTTTGCTTTTGGATCATTATCATATTTTGGGTCACCTATAGAACCAAATAATATTGCATCTGAAGATTTACAAAGCTCTAACGTTTCATCCGGCAAAGGATCACCTGTTTTATCTATTGCTGCAGCACCCACTAATCCTTCTTTAAATTCAAATTCGTGGTTAAACTTTTTCGCAATTGTTTTCAAAACTCTTACTGCTTGAGCTGTAACTTCTGGACCAATTCCATCACCGGGTAGTACTGCAATATTCTTTTTCATATCGGACCTGCTTCAATATTTTACGATCTGAAGCAGGGAGATCGCTTGCAAAAAGTTGCCAGTGGCAAGTTTTTGACAAGGGCAAAAATTAAATTGAGAAATCGTTTTTGCGGGTTTTTTCAAATTCTTCAACTTCTTTTTGCTTACTTAAAATATAATCAATATCATCATAACCATTCATTAAACACATCCTCTTATAAGGATTAATCTCAAATTTCTCAGATAAATTTTTGCTAGGTATTGAAATTGTTAAATTCTCCAAATCAACATCAATTAAAACTTCCGGGTCGCTGTCAACTGCTGTAAAAAGTTCATTTAAAAATTCAGAAGAAACTTCTACAGGAAGTAGAAAATTATTTAGGCAGTTATTTTTGAAAATATCCCCAAACTGGGATGATACAACAACTCTAAATCCATAATCAGCAATTGCCCAGGCGGCATGCTCCCGTGATGAACCAATTCCAAAACTTGGACCGGTTATCAAAATCTTACCTTTATATGTTTTATCATTTAAAACAAAATTTTCTTTTTCCGATCCGTCATCATTAAATCTCCAGTCTCTGAATAAAAATTCTCCGTATCCTTCATTAGTTACTCCTTTTAAAAAGCGTGCCGGAATAATCTGGTCTGTATCGACGTTCTCCATAGGTAATGGAACTGCTGTTGATTGTAGTTTTCTAAATATCTGTTTGTTTCTCATAACATCTCTCTAACATCAGTCACATAACCTGTGACTGCAACTGCTGCTGCTGTTAACGGGGAAGCCAACATTGTTCTGGCTCCTGGGCCTTGTCGTCCTTCAAAATTTCTATTTGATGTTGAAACACAATAATTTTTAGCGGGAATTTTATCCTCATTCATTCCCAGACAGGCTGAACATCCGGCTCCTCTAAAATCCATTCCTGCTTCTTTAAAAATTTTATCCAGACCTTCTTCTTTAGCCTGCAAAGCAACCTGGGTTGATCCGGGAACAATCATCACTGACAACCAGTCCGGCTTTTTCTTACCCTTGACGATTTTGGCAACCATTCTAAAATCTTCAATTCTGGCGTTAGTACAGCTGCCAATAAAGACATTGTCAACTTTTTGGCCAATCATTTTTTGACCTGGTTTTAAATCCATATAAGCCATGGCTTTGGCAAACATGTTTCTATCTTGCTCAATAGAAAAATCTTCAATTGTTGGAACACTTCCTGTAATCTTAACTCCCATTCCCGGATTAGTTCCATAAGTAATCATTGGTTCAATATCTTCGGCCTTAATTTCTAGCTCCTTGTCAAACTTGGCATCTTTATCCGAAGGTAGCGTTTTCCAATACTTAACTGCTTCATCAAACTTTTTACCTTTAGGAGCAAAATTTCTCCCCTTAATATATTTATAGGTGGTTTCATCAGGTGCAATCATTCCTCCTCTTGCTCCCATTTCAATACTCATGTTACAAATTGTCATTCTAGCTTCCATTGAAAGATTTTCAATTGCAGTTCCCGAGTATTCAACAAAATATCCAATACCACCATTTGTTCCAATTTTAGAAATGATGTATAAAATAATGTCTTTGGAAACAACTCCTTTTCCTAAAGTCCCATTAATTTTAATATTCATGGTTTTAGACTTATACTGTAAAATATTCTGGGTTCCTAAAACTTCTTCAACTTCGCTGGTTCCGATTCCAAAAGCAATGGCTCCAAATGCTCCATGAGTTGAAGTATGAGAATCCCCACAGACAATTGTCATTCCCGGTTTAGTGATTCCCAGTTCCGGTCCAATCATATGGACAATTCCCTGGTATTGATGTCCTAAAGGATAAATTCTTATATCAAAATCTTTACAATTTCTTAATAAAGTCTCCACTTGAGTTCGGGAAAGAGGCTCTTTAATTGGTTTATCCTGATCCTTGGTTGGAGTGTTGTGATCTGTTGTAGCCCAGGTTCTTTCTTTTCGAAAGACTGGCAGACTTCTTTCCTTAAGTCCGGTAAAAGCCTGAGGAGTTGTTACTTCGTGTATTAAATGAGCATCAATATACAAAATTGCCGGATGCCCCTCTTCTTGAATAACAACATGAGAATCCCAGACTTTTTCAAATAATGTTCTAGGTTTTTGTGTCATTGCATTAAGCTATCCAAGGTACAAGAAACAAGTATTCCAAACAAATCTCGAATGTTAGATCTCAAATTTCAAATCTACATCTTAAATCTTAAAACATTTTATATTTAAGATTTGATTTTTTAGATTTAAATATTGTTTGTCCCTTGGACTACTTGGACACTTGATAATTAAATCTGTTCTATCTGCTTCTGTTTAGATTTCTTCACTTCAGTCACAGGTAACTTATTCGTAGAAAAGGTTAGCTTGTTTAGAGCATTAATATATGCCTTAACTGAGGCTACTACAATATCCGTATCAGTACCAAATCCATAATAATATACACCATTTTGCTCAACTTGAATATGGACTTTTCCTAAGTCATCACTGCCTCTAGTCATAGCCTGAATTAAAAATTCTTCTAGATTAATATTCTTTTCAACAATCATATTTATCGCTTTAAAAGCTGAGTCAATCGGACCATTCCCATTAGCTGTAGCCAGTTTTTCTTCCCCATTAATATTGACTTTAACAGTGGCCATGGGTTTTATAGGAGTACCACAAACTACTTCTAAAAGTTCCAGTTTCATTCCCTCACCTCTTACTTCTTCGCCCATAATAGATCTTAAATCATCATCTGTCACATCCTTAACTTTATCTGCTAAATCAACAAATTTTCTATAAGTATCGTCAATTTTTTCCTGGGACAAATCTTTGTAACCCAATCTTTCTAAATGATGCTTTAAGGCTGACCTGCCGCTTCTGGCAGTTAAGGCCAAAGAGTTTTGAGAAATTCCCACATCTTCAGGATTCATAATTTCATAAGTAAATTTATTTTTTAAAACTCCATTTTGATGAATTCCCGAAGAGTGGGCAAAAGCATTTCTACCAACAATTGCTTTATTGGGCTGAACCGGCATTCTCATAAGCCTTGAAACTAAACGTGAGGTTGGGAATATTTTTGTGGTATTAATATTAGTTTGGGCATTCATATCCTGTCGGGTTTTTAGAATCATAACTGCTTCTTCTAAAGAAGTATTTCCTGCCCTTTCTCCAACTCCATTAATTGTCACCTCAATTTGCCTAGCGCCGTTTTGAACTGAGGCAATAGTGTTAGCAGTTGCCAGTCCCAAATCATTGTGACAATGAACAGAAATAATTACATCCTCAATTCCTTTGGCATGATCAAATAGATATTTTATTTTCTCACCAAATTCATTCGGCAGACAGTACCCTGTTGTATCAGGAATATTAATTGTTGTAGCCCCGGCTTTAATAGAAGCCTCTACAAATTTGGCTAAAAATTCATTCTCTGTTCTACCGGCATCCATTGCTGAAAACTCTACATCCTCAGCAAATTTTTTGGCATATTTAATGGCCTCAATTGCCTGCTCCAATATTTTTTCTCTGGTGGAATTAAACTGATGTTGGATATGAATATCGGAACTGGAAATGAAAGTATGAATTCTCCCATGTTTGGCTTTCTTTAAACTTTCTGCAGCTGCATCAATATCAATTTTGACCGCTCTGGCAAGTGCACAAATAACTGGCTTTTTAACAACCTTAGAAACCTCGATTATGGAGTTTAAATCACCAGGAGAGGAAATAGGAAAACCGGCTTCAATAATATCAACTCCTAAATCCTCCAAAGCCTCTGCGACTTCAATTTTTTCTACAGTATTTAATTGACAACCTGGTACTTGTTCACCATCTCTTAAAGTTGTATCAAATATAAATATTTTATCTTTAGACAAGCTGTGCTTATCTTTAGATAATCTTTGATTATTTTTATTCATAATGGTAAAAAAAATCCCACCTGTTGGTGGGTTTGTTTGGTTTACTCCAAAAACTTCCCGCCGAAATTAATCGGTTAAGAGAAGGCTAAGAAGTGATAAATTTTTATTCATTAAGAGGATTATATATACAAAATCCAATCTCGTCAAGTTATGGGAATAATTGATTCCCTGTTTCATCAATAATACTAATTGCTTGAGTTGGACATTTCTTAGCAGCTTCTAAAACTTTTTTATATCTCTCAGGAGTTATCTCGATAAACTCTTCGAAATTTTTACCTTTTTCATCTTTTGATTTTCTGACTCTGGCTTTTCCGTCTTTCTGGACTTCAAAATGATTAATATCAATTTGTTCACATTTTCCGTATCCAATACATAATGTTTTATCGACAACAACTTTAATTTTCATGAAGTCCTTTTTTTAATGCTGAATAAGAAAGCAAAGCACACTTAATTCTACTGGGAGATAAGTTTATTTCCAAGAGGAGCAAATATTCTTCAGGAGACAACTTTAGTAATTTATTTTTTGGTTCTTTCTTAACAAACTCTGTCATAATAGATGCTGAAGCTTTAGAAATGGCACATCCTTCACTTACAAACTTTATCTGATCTATTTTACTGTTTATAATTTTAGCAGTTATTCTTATCTCATCTCCACATAAAGGATTGTAGTCAGAGATATCAATATCAGCATCATTAATCACTCCATAATTTTGAGGGTTTTTATAATGCTCTAAAATTATTTCTCTATAAAGTTGTTCATCCATATTAATAAGTGTTTGTGCAGGGTGGCGACAGACGGGGCGCCCCATTGAGCCCCCGCAGCGACTCTTGGAGCGAGGAGGTCGAATGGGGCTGTCAGTCGACAGGACCCTAAACAAACTACAT
>Ga0209542_10009661_pt1 | contig 17628 bp, 19 predicted proteins | sample RifCSPhighO2_01_FD_184028 | JGI IMG/M metagenome (GOLD analysis project Ga0209542, IMG submission 184028) | Soil microbial communities from Rifle, Colorado - Rifle CSP2_plank highO2_0.1 (SPAdes) (version 2) | ecosystem: Environmental > Terrestrial > Deep subsurface > Rock core/Sediment ...
GTTTGTATAACGAACAACTTTAATTCCGTGCGCTTCTAACTTTTCAGATCTTAATGTATCGTACTCTCTTTGTTTTGCATGAGAATCTCCATCAATTTCAATAATCAGCAATAATTCGGCACAATAAAAATCAGCGATAAAATTATCCAATGGTTTTTGACGAAGAAATTTATAGTTTTCAAATTGTTTACCTTTTAATATCTTGAGCCACAATTTCTTTTCCGCCTGCGTTGGATTTTTTCTATTTTCTCTCGCCACTTCAATAAGTTTTGGATTATATTGAATGTAAAGTTTTTTCATATTAGCTGAAAGAAAACCCCTCCAATTTGACAAAACCCACCCTTATCCCCCCTTATCAAGGAGGGAAACAGTTTCCTCCCCTGATAAGGGGAGGTTAGGAGGGGTTAAAGAAGTATTAGGGTGGGTTTGGAGAACTATTATGGATTTATTTAAATTCCTTCTCAATTATTTTTTTCACCGCGTCGCCGCCAGCCCGGCCTTTGACTTCGGCCATAACTTGGCCCATGATTTTCCCGAAATCTTTTACCGTTACGCCGCCCGTTTCAGAAATTTTTTTCTTGACCACCGCTCTTAATTCTTCTTCTCCCATTTCTTCCGGCGCATATTTTTTTAAAATCTCGAGTTCTGCTGTTTCTTTTTCCGCTAAATCTTTTCGGCCGCCTTTTTCATATTGAATAATGGATTCTTTGTGTTTTTTAATTTCGCCAAGTACAACAGAAATCGTCTCGTCATCCGAAAGCTCCGACAATTTCTCTAATTCCTCCACCGGTTTATTTTCTTTGGATAATTTAGTTCTTTTTTCAAGTTCTTTGTTTTTAATTATGCTAAATAAAAATCTTAAGGCGGAAATAATATCGCCAGAACCGCTTTTAAGAGCGGCTGTCAGATCTTCATTTATTTTTTCTTTCAACATTTGTTTATTTATCTTTTAAATGTTTTTTCCGGCGGCAGTTTTCCTAACTTATAGAGCTCTTCTCTTTCTTTTTGAGATTTTTGACGCCTTAGAGCGCCCAATCTTTTTTGTCTTTTAGTTAAAGGTGAAACGTAAAAACGGCCACGTCTGGCCCGTATTAAAACACCGCTTTGCTGGATGCGCCGGCTAAAGCGCCGCAACAAACTTTGAACCGATTCTTTTTCTTTTTTTCTAACTGTTATAGGCATGCCAATGTTGTTAAAATTTACGAGCCCAATGCGAAGTAAATTTTATTACAACATTGAGCACCGAGCACATAATTTTATGTTAAGCTATATTTTAATCTTTCTTTTAATCTTCTGATAGTGTGACCTCGCTGCTTAAGAATTAATTCTCTCAAGCGAGCATCCTTTTCTGATTTGTAAGCTTCATAATAAATCAATTCCGGTTTTTTATCTATATGCTCCTTTATTCTTCTTTGAAGATTATTTGTATAGCCAATATAAGTTTGCTTTTCTCTTTGATTTTTAATTAGATAAATATAATACATAAAATTATGTGCTCGGTAAGGTTTTGTAACTAAAATCTGAAACCAATTTTCAGATTTTAGACAAAGCCCTTAGCTTCCCTGCTAGCAAATGAAGATGCAAATGGTCTATTTCCATGCCGGCATCGCGTCCGACGTTGAAAATAAGGCGATAACCGTTTTCCGCAACTCCAACAATTGCCGCCGCCTCTTTGGCTTTTAAAATTAGACCGCCCAATAAGTTCTTACTTTCGCCGCCAAGAGAATTTACCGGCCCCAAGTGTGTTTTCGGAATAATTATAAGATGAACCAGCGCCTTGGGATTTATATCTTTAAAAACCAAAAACTCAACGTCTTCCGCCACGATATCGGCCGAAATTTCCTTACTTGCAATTTTACAAAATACACAGTCCATTGATTCTATATTTAATCACTTTGATTATTTTCAGTCAATAAGGGAACCCGCGGGGTGATTTTTTTAAGGCGTTTTTTAACTTCGTCAATAATTTTTTCTAAAGGAATGGTTTCCTGAACGCCGGATTGCATTTCTCTTAAAATTAGCGTGTTGTCCAGCGCTTCTTTCTGCCCCATAATCAAAGCTAAATCGGTGCCCAGCCGGTCGGCTATTCTTAACTGAGCTTTAATAGAATCGCGGCCAAATGATTCCGAAACATGAATGTTATTCTTTCTGAATTCTGTGAAAAGTTTTAAACTTTTCTTTTTTGCCAAATCTCCCAACTGGGCCAGAAAAACTCTGGCTTTTGGTTTTAAAGAAGCAACTTTCACCTCCTGCCGCCTCATTTCATTTACCACGCGTTCAATGCCGATTGAACCGCCCATCGCCGGTGTTGGCTTGCCTCCTAAGTTCCCGACAAGATAATCGTAGCGGCCGCCGGAAGCAATGGCAATTTGAGAACCTGTTGCCTCTTCGGGCACAATTTCAAAAACCGTTCGGGTATAATAATCAAGCCCTCGCACTAAATAGGAATCCAAAATATAGGGTAGTCCTAGCTCATCTAAAAATTCCAAAATTAGTTTAAAGTGATCATGACAGGCCTTGTCTAAATAATCAATGGAGTTTGGCGCCGAATCCTTTAAAGCGACACACTCAACTTCCTTGCAATCAAGTAATCTTAAAGGATTTTCCTTAAATCTTTTTTTGCAGTTTCTGCAAAGTCGGTTAACTTTGCTTCGGTAATACATTTTAATTTCATCGCGATACCTGTTCCAGCAACTTTTGTCGCCGATGCTGTTAATGCGAATGGTTAAATTTTTTAATCCGATTTCGCAAAGTATCGCGTAAATTAACTGAATCACCTGAACATCAACCACGGCGTCACCCTCTCCGATAACATCAAAATCGGCTTGATGAAACTGGCGATAACGGCCGGCTTGGGGCGATTCGTGGCGGAATACCGGCCCCCAGTGGAAAAATTTAACCGGCTGGGGCTGGCTGAAAAAGCCGTTTTCTATATATGCCCTAACGGCGCCGGCCGTAAGCTCCGGCCGGAGCGCCAAAAAATCGCCGCCATTGGTTTTGAGCGTATACATTTCATGCTCTACAATGTCGGTCGCGCCGCCGATGCCTTTTTTAAATAATTCGGCTGATTCTAAAATCGGGGTTCCGATAGTTTCAAAACCATAATAAGCCGCCATTTCTTTGCTGGTTTTTAAAAATTTTTCCCAATATTTTGAAACGCCCGGCAAAACATCGTTCATGCCTTTTGGCGCCTGAAATGCTTTTGGTTTTGGTTTTCGTGACATTATTTCATATTAATAATTAAAGACGGCGGCTTTAGCGACAGGCCAAGCTCTGACCCAAACCCGGCCCACAATATCATTCTTTGGCAAAATTCCCCATTGCCGCGAATCCGAAGATGCCGGCCGATTGTCGCCTAAAACAAAATATTCATTCCGGCCCAATTTCTTTTTAACATTGCCCGCGGTAATACCTTCTTTTGGCAAATAATTTTCATCAATGAAAAAACCGTCGGGATTGCCGTCATTGTAAATTACAACCCCGCCGTTTTTAATTTCAACGGTCTCATTCGGAAGGCCGATAACCCTTTTTATGTAATATTTTGACGCGTCAAGCGGATAATGAAAAACGATGACTTCACCCCGCTGCGGAGATTTGAAATAATAACTTATTTCGTCAATAAGCAAATATTCGCCGTCTTCAAAATTGGGCTCCATTGAAGCGCCCTCTACAAAAAACGGCTGAACTAAAAAATAGCGCACCAGCCCGGCTAACACTAGGGCAATCGCGGCTACTTTTATAATATCCCAAGAAAATGTAAAAAATGATTTTAAAAATTGCATATTTTGTGATATTGTATATTAAAAAATGGATAAAATCAAATTAATCGTTGGTTTAGGCAACCCCGGAAAAGAATATGAACGCACCAGGCATAATGTCGGCTTTCTATTTATTGATAAATTAACGCCTCACCTAAATGGATTAAAAGTTAAAATTGCCAAGCCGCAAACATTTATGAATAAATCGGGGACGGCCGTTTTAGCTCTGATAAAACAATTAAAAACAAAGCCGGAAAATGTTTTGATTGTTCACGACGATATTGATATTTCGTGGGGCAATTTCAAACTTTCCTTCGGCCGTTCTTCAGCGGGACACAAAGGTATTGAGTCGGTAATAAAATCGCTTAAAACAAAAAATTTCTGGCGGTTAAGGATTGGCATTCAACCAATTCGGCAAGCTCAAGGCAAGCCCGCATTAAAAAAACGCGTGCCAGCGGATAAAATTATTTTAAAAAAATTTACTTCCGGCGAGCTGAAAGAACTTGATAAAATCATGAAAAAAGCTATTTCCGAATTGGAAACAGCTTTTCGCGCTGGAGTTCGCGCAAATCAATGTCGAGTTTTGCTTTAATTTCATCAACGGCAACATTGATTTTTAGCGCCCTTGATCTGGTATTTTTACCATTATCATCTGTTTTACCAATCCACCCCAAATAAATTCCAATGAGTTCCGGCAGACCGTCTCTGAAAACTACGATAGGAGAACCAGAATCCCCTTGATCGGTTGACTGGGAAATACTGAATCCATTATCGTCTTTTTCTACTTCAAGCGCGCCGCTTAGAACAGCGCTTGTCAAAGAAGTTACATAGCCGGGCCGGGCCACCTCAGAATGAATCCTTGGCTGGCCGTTCAAGTAAACAAAATGGCCGATTTTAAGCTCATCGCTTTCTCCGATTTCAAAAGGAAAATTCGGTATGCCTGCCGGCGAGGCAGGAATTTCAAACAAAGCAAAATCTTTTTCTTTATTTCTGTACAGCTCTTTCAAAGAATGCTTTGAGCCGTCCGGCGCGACAAGCATTACATTATATTTCAAAACCTTTAAACTAATGGTGATTCCCAGCGCTCCCTCCGGAGTCATTATCCCTATTGTTTGCCGGCTAAAAAGTTCGGCATCGCTTACGTGGGAAGCCATCAAAACATATCGGCCGATAATCATCGCCGGTGCTTCACTGACTTTCGTAACGCTTTGCGTTGATTCAGAACTTAATTCTATTAATTTATCCGGAACTCCTAAAACTACGATGGTTCTAACATAAACTTTATAATTAAAAAAGTTGTCTAAATCCTGCTCCTTAATCAAAACATTGTTAAAATCGTAATTACTATCAAACCCCAAAACCTTCCACATCTCGGCATACGCTTTATAGTAATTGTTCTGATGAGTTTCAAAATCGGCAACTCTAGCATCTAAGTTTCGGTAAGCTTTAATACTAACAAAGCCAATAACCGCGTTTACCAAAAAAATAACAATCCAAAAAGCGGCTTTCTTTTTCATTTCCCTCTCCTGCCTACCCGCCTGTTTTTTAAATTACTTTCCTTTAAACTATTAATGTAATTAAAACGCTTTTGGTTTATCAAGTCAAATATTAAAAGGGCGCATGGGGCGCCCCTTACCTAGAAAGAAGTTCAATGGCTTTTTCAAGTTGCTTGTCCTCGCGAAGCGTCTCCGAAGAAGACGGCCTCGGGTCAACGATCTCATGAGTCGGAGTAACGCCGATGTCGTTGATCTTGGTCTTGGAGTTGCCGACCAAAAACTCAAAAGTGGTCAAACGCAAGAGCGAACCATTAGAAAGCGGAATCGTGGTCTGGCCCACACCTTTGCCGAAAGTGTTTGTGCCGACCACCGGGAAACCCCAATCCTTCGTAGCTCCGGCAAAAATTTCCGACGCCGAAGCACTGCCTTTGTTTATAAGAATCACCACCCGCATATCACGAAACATTCCTGGTTCGTGCTTAAGCTCAAGCTCTTTTTTCACATGCGCGGTATCGAAAATAGTAGATTGGTCGCGTTCGCGCATTACCATAAGAATATCCCCGGGTCGCGCAAAATCGTAAAGAACTTCGAGCGCCTGCCAAAGCAATCCGCCGGGGTTATTTCGAAAATCCAAGATAACCCTTATGACACCTTTGGCGCGAAGATCTAACATCTCTTCCCTAAATTCTTTAGGTAGATTTTCATTGAAGGTTTTAACCTTGATGTAACCGATAACGCCGTTGGAGTCATTAATAGTTTTAGTTGAAACAGCATGTATGGTAATAATCTCGCGGACAACCCGAATGATTATTTCCTTATCCTTTCTGTCAACGGTAATCTCTACTGCAGTGCCCGGCTTGCCGCGCATGCGCTTAACTGCATCCATAATATTTACAACCGGCTCGCCGTCAACCTTGGTAATCACGTCGCCAGATTTCAGACCGGCGCGATACGCCGGAGCGCCATCAATAGGCGAAATAACCACGACTTTCCTGTCCTGTTCCGAAACTTCAAGCCCGATGCCGCCAAACTTGCCTTCCAATTCGGTTTTAAATATCTGAGCTTCTTCCTTGGAATACCACGCCGAGTGCTTGTCGCGGCAACTCTGCTCGTTCGGCTTCATGCGAAGCATCTCATAAGCGCAAGCTCGAAGATCAGTCGGTTTATCTAAAGAGATCCTCGAATAATAAAGAAGAATTTCCGCGAAGGATTGCATCTCTTGTAATATGAGTGCCCGTTCTTCGGACGAAACTGAAGGCAAATTAGTTTGCCCAAAAGCCATTGAAGGCAAAAAACCGAATAACATGATAACCAGAATAAACAGCTGTCGCAACGCTTTCATTGCTTTCTCCATAATATTAATAATTATCAGGAGAAAAAGAAGGATAAGGAGTCGGAATTACAATCGGCTGATCTTGCGGCCGAGAAGTTTTCTCGGGACCGCCGGCGACAGGCGCGGGATGGAAAATTGTGTCAGGGCTTTCATCAAACCCCTCAATTCCCTTTTCCCGATCCGTTTTGCCATCAGCTTTGTTTTTGCCCGACTTATCACCAGGTCCCCCGCCTTTTCGTTTTCCGCCAAGCAGAAGCTGAGTGTTTTTTTCTTTAGCTTTTTGCTGAGCATCTTTGAATTGTTCCTGCATTTTTTCATCCACAGACATAAGGTAATATCGCGGCTCGGAAAATCCCGGCGAGCGCAAAAGAAGATAGATTCCCGACTTATTTTTTGCTTCGCCGTAGAGCACCAGATGTCCAGGATGTCCTTCGGGAAGCATATTTTGAAGTTCCTCAAAAGTAATGGATTTGGGCTGCGATAAATTATTGAACGCAAGTTTATAGAAATTATCCGCTGCCGTGAAATTTAACCAAACAAGGGCTCCTAAAGCAAGAAAAGCCGTCGCTTTAAAAAGCGGACTTCGGCTCCACCAAATGGAAACAATTGCCAAAACAAACGCAATCACTATAGAACCTATAAAGTACGGACCGATAAGAGACGCGTAATCAGTCATTGCGGTCCTCCAACGGCGGCGCGAAGCGGCGTGTACGTATCATCGGGCTTGCCGATAAGTTTCCCATTTTCTAAAAAGAAATTCGCAACGGTAATTTCTTGCCCGACTTGTGTTAATATAACTTTTTTCTTTGCTATTGAATCGGCGCGGCTTCCGTAGCTTATAAAAATATCGGCTTCAACGAGTACTTCGGTAAGTTGCGAACCGTTTCGAAAAAGATGCACATTTATGGTGTATTGTCCGTTAGGCATATCCCGGCCGAATATAACCTCATAATTAAGTTTAGTCGTATCACGGCTATTGCCAAGGTCGTCCCGCAAAAGATTAAAAGTGTTTCCGGCTCGGTTGGAGTATCCAACCGGCTGATCGCCGGGCGCCCGAGCCCAAAGATCAACGTCAACATCAGCGTAATCCGGCCATCTAATCCAAACCATGATGTTACCCGGCATTTTTACTACCGCTTCGGCTTGGGTTTGTTTTTTAGGAGGGTTGACAAACACCAAAACCATCAGAAACAGCATGAAAAAAATCATGCCGGGATTAAAGAGCACATCAGAAAGCATGGTCCCCGTAGTAGTTTGACCATCATCATCCCAGTTATTCATATGAAACTCCGATATTAACAGCTTCTTCAATGACTTGCCCCATTGCCGGCCGCAAGATCCATTTCAAATTAATGTCAAGCCAAATAGCCATGCAAATGCCGACAATAGTAGTATCAAGCGCGATGAAAAAAGACCCGGTAAGCTTGCTTAAAAACGAACCGAACAGCTCAAAATTGCGAAAGGCCTCAAAATCAATCATGCTTAAGCCCATGCGAAAACCGACCACGGTTCCCAAGAGGCCCAATCTTACCAGCCAATCTTCAAGAGCAGTAAGATAAGAAAACTTTCTGATCATTTTTTTCTCAAGTTGATCGACTAGAATCGGTTTATCGTCGGCCCTGGCCTCCCGATATCTCCGCGCAAATTCCGCAACCAGCGATTGAGTAGATTCGAGCCAAGATCTCGCTTCCCGCGCGCCTTTCTCTTGCGTAAGCGCGTAATATTTATGAGCAATGTTCAGCTCTTTTGAAACATTAAAAATCCGCCACATCGCCATTGCTAAACCGAGCAATCCCAAACTGAAAATAGTTCGGGAAATGAAAACCGTGTCAGCTTTCAAAACAGCATCAATCCAGCCCTCGCGGTATGCCCAATAAGCCACCGCTCCGCAAACGGCGTTAACCGCAAACGCTTTAAAAAAAGTCACAAAATCAGTGTTACTACGCCTTGTTGAAGCGCCCATGGGAATTCCTTTCCGCCATTAGTAATTAAATTGTCAAGATACATTTCTACTACCATAACCGAATCGCTTAAATTTGTCAAAATGGTATGTATTGTGTATATTCTTTAAATTATGTCTGATGAAAAAATCAAAATTATAAAAAAATCTTCGCAGGAATATCCGAAAATTCTTAAGGAAATCGTAAACGCCCCGAAACAGCTTTATGTTCGCGGCGAATTGCCAAAAAACCATGAAATGAATTTTGCCGTTGTCGGTACCAGAGCGGCATCGGAATACGGGAAAACGCTGGCGTTTAAAATTGCCAAAGAACTCTCGGAATTAGGTTTTAACATCGTCAGCGGCTTGGCGCTGGGCATAGACACCCAGGCCCATTTGGGCGCGCTTGCCGGAGGCGGCCACGCCAATGGGCGGGCAGGCAAAACTATCGCGGTTTTAGGATCGGGTATTGACGACACGTCAATATTCCCGAAAGAAAATTTAACATTGGTTAAAAAAATAATTGATTCCGGCGGCGCTGTTATAAGCGAATACGAACCCGAAGCCAAATCTGAAATTTGGTATTTTCCGGAACGCAACCGGATTGTTTCCGGGCTTTCCCGCGGCGCATTGGTCGTTGAAGCGCCGGAAAAATCCGGCGCTCTTATTACCGCCCGACTGGCGCTGGAACAAAATCGCGAGGTCTTTGCCATTCCCGGCTCCGTGTTTTCAAAAAATTCCATAGGCGCCAATAATTTAATAAAAAGCGGAGCTAAAATGGTTACTTCGGTTGACGATATTTTGGAAGAATTGAATTTTACCGGCTTAAAAAGCAAAAAAAAGGAAAATAAAAAAGAAAATATGAGTCCGGAAGAAAAAGTAATTTTTAACATTATTGAAAAAGAGCCGGTTCATATTGATAAAATTTGCGAAATTGCCAAAATGCCCGCCAGTCGAGTAATGTCAATTGTTTCCATACTGGAAATTCAAGGTATAATAAAAAACATCGGCGGGAAGTTTGTTAAAATGTAACATGAAACTTATAATAGTAGAAAGTCCCATGAAGGCCAGAACCATCTCCCAATTTCTTGGGAGTAACTTTAAAGTTGAATCATCTTATGGGCACGTGCGCGATTTGCCGGAAAAAAAACTGGGAATTGACTTAGAAAAAGATTTTGAACCGCAGTATGTGATTCTTCCTAAAGCTAAAAAAAGAGTTGCCGAACTAAAATCCGAGGCAAAAAAATCAGAAAAAGTAATTCTGGCAACAGATGAAGACCGCGAAGGCGAAGCTATTTCGTGGCATTTAATAAATGCACTGGAATTAAAAAAGAAAATTCCTTACGAGAGGATAGTTTTTCATGAAATCACAAAAACGGCAATTGAAAATGCCTTAAAAAATCCACGCGATATTGATGAAAATCTTGTTGATGCCCAGCAAGCGCGCCGAATTCTTGACCGACTGGTCGGTTACAAATTGTCTCCTTTTTTGTGGAAAAAAGTCGCGAGAGGGCTTTCGGCTGGCCGCGTTCAGTCCGTGGCGGTTCGCCTGGTAGCTGAAAGGGAAAAGGAAATTTTAAGTTTTAAGCCGGAAGAATTTTGGACAATTTCCGCAAAGTTTTTAAAAGATTCTCGCGAATTTCTGGCACAACTTATAAAAATTGGAGAGAAAAAACTTGACAAGTTCGCCGTAAAAACAGTCGCTGAAGCTGAGAAAATCATTAATGATTTAAAAGGTTCCGATTGGAATGTAGAAAGTATTGTAAAAAAAGAAATGCGCCGACAGCCGCTGGCGCCATTTACCACTTCAACATTACAGCAAACCGCTTTTGCCAAATTTGGATTTAGCGCCAAACAAACGATGATGCTGGCCCAACAGCTTTATGAAACCGGCCTCATTACTTACATGAGAACCGATTCGGTAAATCTGTCGCAGGAATCAATCGCGGCCGCGCGGGAAAAAATAGGAAAAACATTCGGCAATAATTACCTCACACCGTTACCGAGAATTTATAAAACAAAGTCAAAATCAGCTCAGGAAGCTCATGAAGCCATAAGATCGACTTCGCCGGACGCCGAACCGGAATCGTTGAGGACTAAATTAGCGCCTCAGCAATTCAAGCTTTATGATTTAATCTGGAGAAGATTTATGGCGACCCAAATGCCGGATGCTGTTTTTGACGCCACCTCTATTGATATAGCCGCGTCAAAATATATTTTTAGAGCGAACGGTAATATTCTAAAGTTTGACGGTTTTCTTAAAGTTTATCCGATGAAAACCGCTGAAACGGAATTGCCGGCGCTTTTAGAAAAAGAAAACTTAAAATTAAAAGAATTAAAATCTCAGCAGCACTTCACAGAACCGCCGGCGCGCTACAACGAAGCGAGTTTAATTAAAGCGCTTGAGGAACACGGCATCGGCCGGCCTTCAACTTACGCGCCGACGATGGCAACTATTCAGGCGCGCCGCTACGTTTTAAAAGACGAACAGAAACGCTTAAAACCGACCGATATCGGCATTTTGGTAAACGATATTTTAGTCGAACACTTTCCTAGGGTAGTTGATATAGAGTTCACTGCCAGAATGGAAGAAGATCTTGACGACATTGCTGATGGAAAAAAGAAGTGGCAGCCGATCATAAAAGAATTTTGGGAACCATTCAAAAAAAATTTAGACAAAAAATCTGAAGAATTAAATAAAAAAGAAATCACTATGGAAAAAACCGACATAAAATGCCCGGAGTGCGGGAAGGATTTAATAATTCGGATGGGACGCTACGGCAAGTTTTACGCCTGCACCGGATTTCCTGCTTGCAAATACACGGCCACAATAGAAGGAAAAAACAATAAAGAACCTCAAGCCGACCTTGGCTCTTGCCATAAATGCAATACCGGAAAAATCTTAAGGCGCCGCACCAAAAAAGGCCGAACATTTTGGGGTTGTTCCAACTGGCCGAAATGCGATTGGGCCACCTGGCAAAATCCGAAAAAGGACTTATTAGAAACCACAGAAGATTAACTTAAAATGCTTGAGAAAATTCTTACTTATTTCGGAAAATCCGAGGAAAAAGCGCTTATAAAATCGGCTTACGATTTGGCTTGGCGCGCTCATCGGGATCAAAAACGGGAATCGGGCGAGCCCTACATTCAACACCCCTTAGGCGTTGCTTTAATGCTTACCAAAATGAACCTCGATATCGAGACCGTGGCCGCCGCCCTGCTTCACGATGTGGTTGAAGATACGCCTTGCACTATAGGTGAAATAGAGAAGCAATTTGGCCACACAATCGCGTTTCTCGTAAACGGCGTCACTAAACTTGATAAAATTAAATATGTCGGCGCGGAGGGCAAAACGGAAAATTTGAGAAAAATGTTTTTGGCTATGGCTAAAGATATTAGGGTGGTTTTAATAAAATTGACCGACCGTTACAATAACATGCAAACTCTGCATTACTTGGCCAAAGACAAACAGAAAACAATCGCGCTTGAAACACTTGAAATCTACGCCCCCATCGCTTATCGGCTGGGGATGGGCGAGTTAAAGGGCCAATTGGAGGACCTGGCTTTTAAATATTTACACCCGGAAAAATACAAATGGCTTGAAAATGAGGTAGCCGAAAAATACGAAACACATAAGGCCCACATTGATAAACTGAAGCCCGTCATTTACGAGATTTTTAAAAACGAAGAAATCGCTCCTCTGGAAATTCACGCTCGCGTGAAACATTTCTATAGTTTATATAAAAAACTGCTCCGTTATCAGATGGATTTTGATAAAATTCACGACTTGGTTGCCGCCAGGATTATCATGAAAAACATTGAAGATTGCTACTTGGCTCTGGGCGCTATTCATCAAGTTTGGAAGCCCGTACCCGGACTTATTAAAGATTATATCGCCACTCCCAAGCCCAATGGCTACCAAAGTTTGCACACTTCGGTCTTTGGGCCGGAAGGAAAAATAACTGAAATTCAAATCCGCACTCCGGACATGCATGAAAAAGCCGAAAACGGCATCGCCGCCCACTGGGCCTACAAGGAACATAATTTTTTCAGTCATAATCTTAACATCTCTAAAAAAGAATTGGCCTGGGTTGAACAGTTGCGCGAATGGCAAAAAGCCGTGCGAGGCAGTGATGAATTCTTCGAGTCCCTCAGAATTGATTTTTTAAAAGACCGGATTTTCGTTTTAACTCCCAAAGGCGACGCCTTGGATCTTCCCGAGGGCGCCACGCCGGTTGATTTTGCTTATGCGATTCACAGCGATATCGGACATCAATGCGCCGGCGCTAAAATTAACGGTAAAATTACGCCTTTAAACACAGAGCTTCAATCGGGGGACGCAGTTGAAATTCTGATTCAAAAAAATAAAAAACCGTCGGAAGATTGGCTTGGTTTTGTAAAGACCAATTTAGCTAAAGAAAGAATCCGAAGCGTTGTAAAGTCAAAAAACAAAAAATTAATTCGAAGTCGTCTCAAAACGCTTCCGGTAATTAACCTGCGGGTGGTGGTGCGCGATCGCATTGGTATTTTAAAAGATGTAACCAATACTATCTCTTCTCAGAAAATAAACATCCTTTCCGCAAAAAGCGAGGGAGCAAAAGACCCCTATCATTATTTAAATTTTTCAATCGAATCTAAAAACAAACAAAAGCTTGAAGAGCTTTTGTTTGCGATTAAAAAAATAAAAGACGTGAAAGAGGTTAGTTATAAAACTTAGATTCTATTATAATTTTACGATTTTAGAATCTTGTCTAAAATCGCGTTGAGTTCTTCGGGAGAATAAAATTCAATTAAAATGCGGCCGCGGCTGCCGGTTTTGGCAAGTTTAACGCGAGTTCCGAAAAATTCTTCAAGACGCGATTCCAGCGCTTTTGATTCCGGATCAAGCGCGTTTTCTTTTATTTTTTTGGCAACCCCCGTGACCTGTCGGCCCAAACTTTCGGCAGCTCTTACAGATAGGTTTTTTAAAATAATTTCGTTTAAGATTGCTAATTTTTGATTATCATCATTAATTGCCAAAATTGCCCGGCCATGGCCTTCGGAAATTTTTCCCGATTCAATCGCCCTCTGAATTTCCATTGGAAGCCCCAAAAGGCGGACCGCGTTGGCCACCAACTCTCTCGATTGGCCGATTTTTAGAGCAATTTCTTTTTGGGTCAGCCCGAATTCTTTTTGGAGACGCTGGTAGCCGCGCGCTTTTTCAACGGCGTTTAAGTCGGCTCTTTGGATGTTTTCAATTAAAGCCAACTCTAGTTTTTGTTTTCCTTCGGTTTTTTGCCTGATGATGGCCGGAATGAAATTAAGCCCGATCATCTTAGCGGCTTTGAGCCGCCGTTCGCCGGCCACCAATTCGTAAGAAACTTTAATGCCGGAAGCCGTTTCTTCCTCGGCTTTTGTAACAATGAGCGGCTGTAAAATGCCATATTCTCTTATTGAATCGGCTAAAGATTGCAGTTCCTCATTATTAAAGTCGCGGCGCGGCTGGTAAGGATTTTCTTTTACTCTGTCAATTTCAATTAAAAAAATACTCTCTTTTGTTTTTGGAGCATCGCCTAAAATCGCCGTTTCCGATTTTACCGGCATTGCCCTTGGTATTAATGATTCAAGCCCTTTTCCTAATCCTGATGATTTTGCCATAGTTTTTGATGTTTAAAAATTGAAAATTGAAAATTTATTGAAAATTAGAAATTGAAAATTGAGAATTGATTGATTTATCAAGCGCTATAATTTCCTGCGCCAATTCGCGATAAGCATGGCCGCCCGGAGAATACGGCGCGTGCTGTAAAATAGTTTTACCGAAACTTGGCGCTTCAGCCAATGCCACCGAGCGAGGTATTGTCGCTGAAAAAACGTAATTTGGGAAATTTCTGCGAACTTCTTTTACCACGTCTCGGCTTAATTTTTGCCGCCGGTCATGCATTGTTAGAAGCGCTCCTTTTATTTTTAAATCTCGCCCTAAATTATCGCGTATTAAATCAATTGTTTCAAGAAGCTGGCCAAGGCCTTCAAGCGCGTAATATTCGCACTGGACCGGAATAATCACTTCCTCCGCCGCTACCAGCCCGTTTAAAGTTAAAAGCCCCAAAGAAGGAGGCGAATCAACTATAATATAATCGTAGTTAGTTCTTATTTTTCTAAGCAAGTCATAAAGCCGCCATTCGCGGCGTTCAAGATTTACAAGTTCTACGGCGGCGCCCGCCAGGGCGGGCGCCGCCGGCAAAAGATCAAAACCGAAAAGGCTCGTTTTTTTAACAACTTTCTCCGGCTCCAAAAATTCAGCCAAGCAATGATAAATATGCTTATCAATTTTCCGCGAATCAAATCCCAAGCCAACTGTAGCGTTAGCTTGCGGGTCCAAATCAACAAGCAAAACATATTTTCCGAACGCCGCAAGATAAGCCGACAAATTTATTGAGGTCGTGCTTTTTCCGACTCCTCCTTTTTGATTAGTAACCGCAATTATTCTCGCCATGAAATTGTTCCTATCTTTACTATAAGCCAATTTTATGGCAATATCAATAACAAAAATGCCGCGGTGGCGGAATTGGCAGACGCACGCGCCTCAAGAGCGCGCGAGAGCAATCTCATGAGAGTTCGACCCTCTCCCGCGGCATAATTGACAAAGGCAATCTGAACAAAGTATGATTATTGCAATGAAAAGTAAAAAACCAAATAATCAAATAAATTTTAATCAAGAATTTCGCCGCTTGGGCGTGTTTATTGAACATGTTGACAGCAATGTTGGATTAATTGCTGAACAACATAGTGATATTAAAAAAGATATTGGCGGCATTAAAAAGACGCTTGATTCTCATACCGAAATGATCGGTGATCTCGCCGTTGGTTTGGAAGTTGTTAAAAGTGATTTGGAAGTGATTAAGAAAGATGTGAAAATCACCAAAGATGATTTGGAAGTGGTTAAGAAAGACGTGAAAATCACCAAAGATGATTTGGAAGTGGTTAAGAAAGACGTGAAAACGACAAAATTTGATATAGAAATAATTAAAACCGATATTGAGCTTATTAAAAATTCCGTAAAGAAAAAAATTGACGTTGATGAGTTTGCCGCATTGGAAAAAAGAGTTTTAATTTTAGAAAAGCACCGATAAAAACTGCAAAACCCTTCGACGGTGCTCAGGGCAGGGAACCCGTAGAAAAATACTTGTGGTGATCGTGTTGAATCCATCGGTTCGCCTGCCCGCCTCTAGAGAGAACCATATTTGATTTTGCGAAAAGAAATTTTTTGTATGAAAGTCATAACTTTGAATTGTTTTTTATCTCCCTGGTGCCCCAGAAAAAATAGATTGCCCCAAATCATAAAAGAACTATCTGGTGAAAAACCGGATATCGTGTTGCTACAAGAGGTATATTTTGAATCTGACGCGAAGTATATTGCGAATGGATTACGGAGACATGGATTTGTTGACTCTTTTCGTTCAAAATCATTATTGATTGTTTCAAAAATACCTTTTACCTCTCGAAGCTTTTATGATTTCGCGCCTCATTTCAATTTAAATTTCCTAATCTACATAAACGAAATTTGTAATTGGATTTACGGGAAGGGATTTCAGATTGTAGAAATTGATTTTAGGGGCCATCCCGTTGTTGTCGTTAATACTCATCTTCTTTCTGCATATGGCCTGGATTACGGCTCTTTTCGCAAAGCACGCTTGAGGCAACTCGTAGAAATTTGTGATTACCTGAAACAGGCTGGCGTAAAGAGGATAATTTTGGGAGGCGATTTTAACTTCGACCTTAATTCGCCTTCTTACCAAACAGTTACCAATCATTACGAATTTCATGATCCTCTTCATAATGTCGAAGGTAATACCATTAGCACCGAAAATTTGAACAGACAATTTTTCCACATGGCAAAAATGAACCAGAGGCTTGATCATTTTTTTATCAAAGGATTTGCGCCAAACACAATATCTGAGCAAATTGTGTTCCGTGAGCCGTATGAGATTGCCAATAGAAAATTTCATGTTTCTGATCATTATGGATTAGCGTTGAATGTTTAATAATGCCGCCAAAGAAAAACCCCAGTAGTAGTCCCGCCACGGCGGGACACTACGGGGCAGGCTTGAAATTGTCATCCTCCTTAGCTAAAGCTTCGGACGGACAAGTCGGTGCGGCTTTATAAAACTCAAAATGCAGGTACAATTCCGATCGGTTGAATAGCTACATTTTACATATTCGGCGAAATGCGCCGTGCCCCGTAGTAAGCTTTGCTTCACTACTGGGATTTGGACCATTTCAAGAGTAGACCATTGACACAATTAACCCAAAACAAAAAACCCGTTCCGCAATTGCGGGACGAGTTTTTTGTTTGCGCTTAGTCAAATCTTTTTTCATCGATATGCTTCTGAATTTCGGATTTCAACATATTTTCCACTTCCATATCCGTTTGTTTCAACTTATTCCACATTGCCGTGCAGGAATCACAGCCCTGGGAATTTTTTATATATTCATCGTATCGCCAAATGCTGTCAATGGTTTCAGATAAATGATGCACTAGATCGTGATTATGGTTTTTCATAAATTTTTAAATATTTTTAATAATAAATTATAAACTATGGTTTATGAATCAGGCCGCCAGTGTAAATAACCAACGAAGCCAAAGCAATAGTTGTGATGGCGCCCATTAATTCATCAAAATAATAATTCGGGAACAACCAAATGAATACTAGAGCAGTTAAAAATAGGGCCAGCCACGAGTAAACAAAATATTCTCCCAAATGTTTGCTCTTGGTTTTTAACTGCCGTTTTCTGATTTCTTTTAAAATGACATAAATACCGATAGAGCCGAGATATGGCTCTGATAATGAACCAAAAATACGGACAGCAATATCATGATAGCTGCCGCCACCGTTGAAAAAAAGATAGGCAGCAATAAAAAAATACAGTGCTGTAAAGAATCCGACGATATAATACAGTAAATCAACCGCGCTTTCAGCTAGGGCATTGGTAATGGCTTTTTTAACGCTAACATTGCCGTCGGCCGAATTGTCTTCCGAATTTTTTAAATATTCAATTATATTAAGCCACCAACTCATTTTATTTTTTTCCCAAAATTTTTAATGCCGCTTTAACTTTTGCTTC
>Ga0209542_10009662_pt1 | contig 17627 bp, 18 predicted proteins | sample RifCSPhighO2_01_FD_184028 | JGI IMG/M metagenome (GOLD analysis project Ga0209542, IMG submission 184028) | Soil microbial communities from Rifle, Colorado - Rifle CSP2_plank highO2_0.1 (SPAdes) (version 2) | ecosystem: Environmental > Terrestrial > Deep subsurface > Rock core/Sediment ...
ATCATCTGTCTCACATCTTGGATCACACTCAACATAAACTCTTTTGTCTTTTAATATCTGAAATGATTTTCCGAAATTCTTCTCTTGCTGAGCGCAGTTAGGACACCAAAATGCCCCATATTCTTTAACATTTTTATCTGCTAAACAATTGGCTAATTTAGAAGCTTTTTCTTCATCTACTTGTTGTTGACATGAAACTATAAAAACTAAGCTCATTAGTACAATACTAAACATTATTTGTTTATTTCTTCTTTCCATTTTTTAATAATAATATAATTATTATAAGCATTAATATTATTAATATATCCAGTACAACACAAAATAGACATATACTTAGTAATACAAACAATTCTACATATACTAAATAAGCTGAGAATAAAACCGAAAATATCAATATAGCAAATAATAAATATATAGTATTATGATAATCTAACTGGAAACCAAATAAATTCATTGATTTTTTATTAAATAAATTATAAGTCAATCCCAACATTATTAAAAAAGTAATTAACCCAAATAACGCAACTGGAATCCCAAATAACTCTGAATACAAACTCTTATTCACAATATCACAATTGAATCTTTCAGAGATATCACAAAAACTTTTTCCTTCCTTGTAATGCAGATAGATTAAATATGAAGAAATTAAAATAGCCAATATCTCAAGTATTACTAAACATTGTAATAATTTTTTCTTGTCAATCATATTACTCCAAGAAACGATATTGTTTCACTAATTTAGTATTGCTCCAATATTCTCCGAATCCTAGAATATGGCCTGATTTAACATAAGTTAACCCTATTAAAACCAAAGCATAAATTATGTGCTCATCAAATATTGGATTATGCTCTGGAGGTAAAATCACCAGATACATTAAAAACATTAATAATGCTCCTGAATAGCCCGCTATTTTAATCCCAATTCCAAGTATTAATGCCAATCCTATTAATAATAATCCAATCATAAACAACCAATCAATAAGTGCAGCACCGGCTAAACTTTTGTAAATTTCGGAGAAAGGCCCTTTTGTTGCAGCACTAAGAAAACCATAAGTAGGAGAAACTCCCAATAGCCAAGCATTTTCTGGCTTTGTTGTAAATTGTAATCCAAATAATTTGTCTAAGAACGCCCATAAAAAGATTACTCCCAATGCAATTCTTAATAATGACCAAATATATAGATCAGTTGTTATTCCTCTTTTTTTAACCATGATATGAATATTGTAATTCTAGTTAATAAATTTAATTATTTATCTTAGAGATATAAATATTTATATAATATTAAAAAATTATAATTTTATGGTAAATATAGGAATATTGGGCTCTGGAAATGTAGGACAGATATTAGCTTCTGGATTTATTAAATTGGGATATGAAGTTATGATAGGAACAAGAAATCCAAGTAAACTAAAAGATTGGTTAGACAAAGAGAAAAATAGTAAGGTTGGAAGTTTTAAGGAAGCTGCCTCATACGGAGATATTATTATTCTGTGTGTAAAGGGAACTGAAACTGAAAATGTAATTGAGTTAGCTGATGAAAATAATTTTTCAGATAAAATAGTAATTGATGTAACTAATCCATTGATTCACAAAGCAAACCAACCTCCTGAATTAGCAGTTGGTTACCCTGATTCAAATGGGAAGATGTTACAGGATTTATTACCAGATGCAAAGGTTGTAAAAGCATTTAATATTGTGACAGCAAACTACATGTGCAACCCAAAATTGAAAGATGGATCTCCTGATATGTTCATTGCCGGGGATGATAATGAAGCAAAATCAGAAGTTTCTGAAATTATTTCTAAATTTGGATGGAGCGTTATAGATATTGGAGATATTAGTCAATCTTATTTATTGGAAGCGTTAGCAATGATATGGATTAGATATGGTGTTATCAACAATCATTGGACTCACGCTTTTAAATTATTAAAAAAATAATTATATTTCTTTATAATTAATAAAATTTAAACTTTATGAGAACTTAGTTCCTTATTAATTATTTAATTCTTGGTCTATCAAAGATTTGAAGGCTGAATAAGGCTGTGCTCCGACTAATTTATTTCCATTAATGAAGAATGTTGGAGTTCCAGATACTCCATATTTTTGTCCATCTGCAAAATCCTTCTGGACTTCTTGAGCATATTTACCAGAACTCAAACAACTATCAAATGTATTTACATTTAATCCAAGCTGCTGTGCCCATGTTGAGTAGATTGTATCACTTAATTGTGCTTGATTTGTAAATATCAAATCATGATATTCCCAATATTTTTCTTGGTCACCAGCACATTCAGCAGCTTCAGCAGCCTTCTGTGCATATGGGTGGAAACTCAATGGAAAATCCCTATAAACATATTTTACCTTTCCTGTATTAATATAGTCTTTCTTTAATGATGGGAATGTCTGGTCAAACGCCCTCTTGCAGAATGGGCATTGATAATCCTCAAATGAAACTATTACAACAGGAGCATTTTCACTTCCAATAAATGGATCATCATCTTCGCTAACTCCGTCTACAAAAGATGGTTGGCTTGGTTCAACTGCTGTATTTCCTGAAGGAATTCCACATCCACCAGCACTTCCAGTTGGTTGAATAGTATTTCCTGTATTTGTTATTGGCCTGTTTCCAAGCTCTTCCTCTATAATTTGTTCAAATACACTAAATGGTTGGGCCCCTGAGACTAATCTTCCATTGATCAAGAATCCAGGGGTTCCAGATATTCCCTTAGATTGTCCTTCAATATAATCATCTTGTACTTTATTCAAATATTTCTTTGAAGCAAAACAATCATTAAATTTGTTCATATCTAATTTAAGCTGTTGAGCCAATGTTGAATATATAGATGAGCTTAATTGTGCTTGATTTTCAAATATTAAATCATGATATTCTAAGAATTTTCCCTGTTCATTAGCGCATTCTGAAGCTAATGCTGCTGGCTCTGCTTCGGGATGGAAACTTAACGGGAAATGCTTATAGACTATCTTTACTTTTCCTGTATCAACATATTTTGATCTTATTTGAATTAATGTCTGATCAAAGAATCTCTTGCAGAATGGGCATTGGAAATCTAAATATTCTACTATAGTAACCTTAGCATCTTTAGAACCTTCGGCAGGGGAACTTTCTATATCTACATCTTGTCTTATTACTTCTCCAGTTCCTTGTGTAGGTTGATTATCATTAGTTTGGGTTGTATCCTCTAAAGGAACCCCTTGAGGGAAAAATAAATTTCCATCTTTTGTAACATATGTATCAATCTGCTGTCCAGCCACATTAACATTTACTTTGTATAATCCATTTTCTTCTGTTACACTATTTAATGTTGCTACAGCTTGTCCTTGTAATAGCTCATTATTGATGAAATCAACAACATCATTTCCGATTTCTTCTTTATTATTTCCAAGATTAAATGAGCTGAATCCATTTGTAAATAATGAAACTATCAATAATACACCAAGAATTAGTGTTATTATCTGCCAAGAATTTTCCTTAAAATAACGACGCATTATGAAAACGTGAATCGATTCTTTATAAATATTATTATGATTTAATTAAAGAATGATTTGTAAAATTCAGGAATTTTGGGATATTTATTGAATTCTTGTGTTAATGGTGTATTATCCAAACCAAGAATTCTGGATGCAATGCCCGCATATACAAAATGTCCTGAATTGTCCCATTTAAATGATGAGCCGATTATATCTGCTCCTATAATTCTTTTTTTGTTTTTTATTATCTCTATAAATTTTTTAAGTGTACTCAATTCCATATACCCTTGAGAATAACCTGTACAAATAATTTCTGGTCTTAAAACATCAAGATCAAATGAGATATAAACATCATCCGGGAGATTTAATAGATGGTTCTCTAGTTCGTCATTTTGGAAGGGATGCCAACCCCTTATTTGCTTTATAGTTGTTAGGTCGTTTACTCCACAACCCACTAATAATGGCTCAATTGCATTTGAATCTTTAACTAGGCTTTTTACAAATCTTCCACAACTTACATGCTCATTATGTGATAAATAGTCAGTATGATGGTCAAAATGAATATAAGTATATCCTTGACTTAGTTTATCTGCAATAATTGTCGTAAAACCATAGGTATAATGATGTCTACATCCGTGGCCTAAAGTAAATAAGATTTTTTTGTTAGCTGGAATTTTTAGACTTTTAATCTGCTTCTTCAAATTTTCTTTACTGATCTCAGTCTCACAGTCTATATTTAATATATCAACTTTTTCAGGCCATAATCTCTTAAATAAGTCTGCTATTGCTATTGACGGATTATCGTGCTCTAAGCAGACGATCTTCCACTCTAAATTATTATCCATAAATATTTTATAAAAAAAAGATTTAAAAAACTTTAGAATAAAAAATAAACCAAACCTATAAATATTACAAATTAAAATTAAATTAATGTTCATTCATAATATTGATCCTGTATTATTTCAATTGGGAAATTTTGAGATAAGATATTATGGGATTATTTATGCTCTCGGATTTATAATATCCTATTATCTAATATATTATCTGGCTAAAGAAAGAAAAATAAATTTAACTAAGGATGATGTAAGTGATTATATCTTTTATTCCATAATTAGTGTTATTTTGGGTGCAAGATCAGCGCATGTTATAGCTAATTATGAATTTTATTTAAATAATCCATTAAACATATTTGCCATATGGAATGGGGGATTAGCATTTCATGGGGGTTTAATCGGATTATTGATTATGAGTTATATCTTCTCAAAAAAGAAAAGAATCCATTTTTATGATTTAGCAGATATTGTTGTAATTCCAGCGGTATTAGCCTTAGCACTTGGAAGAATGGGAAATTTTCTTAATGGAGAGTTATATGGAAAGATAACTAATGTTCCTTGGGCTGTAAAATTCCAGAATGCAGAGGGATTTAGGCACCCGTCGCAAATATATGAGTCATTGAAGAATTTTTTTATATTTTTTACATTATGGATTATTAAAAATAAAAACCTTCCAAAAGGATTTTTATTCTGGAGTTTTGTAACACTATATGGGATATTAAGGTTTACAATTGAATATTTTTTCAGGGAGCCGATAAGTCCATTAGGATTCCTGATATTAAATTTGACTGTAACAAATATCTCCAATATAATAATGTTCATTGTTGGATTAATAATGTTGTATAAATTGAGGAAATATGATTCTAAAACCTAAAGCTTTTATTTTTGATATGGATGGTGTAATCATAGACACAGAGAGAACTAAATATAGATCATTACAAATTATATTAAAAAAATATGGAATAAAGTTGAATAAAGATCCGAAATTGCTAGGAATGTCTAGCAAGGATTTATTTATTAGACTAAAAAAAGATTATAATTTGGATTATGATGTTAATGATCTTGTAAAATCAAGAGAGGAGTTGATATTCAGTTTATTCTCAAAAGAAAAAATAAGAATAATGCCTGGCTTCTTAAGATTGATAAAATCATTAAGAAAAAATAGAATCAAGATAGGATTAGCAACATCATCAACTAAAAAATTTCTCAATTTTGTTATGAACAAAGTTAAAATCAAAAAATGTTTTGATGTTATGATTTGTGGGGATGATGTCAAGCATAGCAAGCCTAATCCGATGATTTATATTTTAGCAGCTAAAAAATTAAGAGTTAAACCAAAAGATTGTATTGTTGTAGAGGATGCAGTTAACGGGATAAAAGCAGCCAAATCTGCTGGTATGTATGTTATAGGAATCACAAATACTTTCCAAAGAAGATATCTCAATGATACAGATATTATTGTAAAAAGTTTAGATGAAATTAGGTTATAATAAGGTTTATTAATGGTCTAAATTCATTCAATGACGTCGGGGGCGTAGCATAACGGCAGTGTGGTCGGCTCCAGACCGATTGATCCAGGTTCAAATCCTGGCGTCCCCATTTCTATTATTATATTAGTTATAGATTAATTTATTACCACCGTAAGGTTTATAAATAAGTCTCTTACTTAAAAGTAGTATCATAATTGTAGGAGGATTAAAATGAGATCTTTAAAAAATAATGTTAAATATGCTGTATTGGCTCTTGGATTAACTTTGGGGGCTTATGGTTGTGCTGGATTAAGTACATTAAATAGATATGATGTTTCTGACAAAGTAAGATTAGAGAATATGGCTAAAAGTAATAATGTTGACACAAGAAGAGAAGGTTTGAAGGGACTATGTTCTATAGCTTATAAAGGAAATTTAAGTGAAAAAGAAAGAAATGATATTACCCAATTTGTGTACAATGAATTTGATAAAGAGCCTTTAACTTTTAGATCTTATCTTGTAGGGAAGATAATTTATAATAATAAATTGACAAGTGTAGGAAATAATCCTAAACGTACAAAAATTGTAAGTGCTTCTTGGAAAAGAACTAAAGAAGTTTTAGGAGATTCTAAAGAAAGAATAATTGAAGCATGTTCTAAGATGGGTTCTGGTCATGTTATGACTACAACAGAAGAGGAAGCCCACAAATACAAAGTAAGAATATCTCAAAAAGAATATAGTGATTTAGTTGATAGAGTAGAAATAACAGAAGGAAAGACATGGAACCAAATTTTGCAACATAAGGGTGTTGAGCCTGCAATAGGTGGTTATAGTTTACATATGGGTTATTCAAAGTAACTACGTATATGCAATATTATATGGGTGGTAGGATAAAAGATGATTAAGAAAAATAAACTATTTGGTTTTTTCATTGTTTTATTATTAATAGTTTCTATAGTTAATTTTGGATTTTCATCTAGATTGGTTTATGGATTTGGTGATGGCGGAGACGACGGAACCGGAGATGGAACTGGAACCGATGGAGGAGATGATGGAATGGGTGACGGAACTGATCAAGGAGATGATGGAATGGGTGACGGAACTGATCAAGGAGATGATGGAATGGGTGACGGAACTGACATGGGTGTTGATGATGCTCCTGCAGATGATAGTGCAGATGAAAGCGTTACCGAAGATACAGATGATACTGATGGGGGAGAAGTTGTAATATTAAATAGTGCTCCAACATTAAGTGGTTTGCCTGATTTAAGTGTAAATGAGGATAATTCATTAATCAACGCTTTTGATTTGGATAATTTTGCTTCTGATTTAGAAGGAGATGTATTAAGTTATTCTGTTGACTCAAATCCAAATGTGCAGGTAACAATAAACTCAAATAATGAAGTATCCTTTGTTCCTGTACAGAATTTTAACGGCATTATAATAATAACATTTACTGTTTCAGATAATGAGTTTATAGCATCAGATTCAATGATATTAACAGTAAACCCAATTAATGATAATCCTGTATTAAACATTCCAGATGTCTCATTTAATGAGGATACAAGTTTTAATTTAAACCTAAATAATTATGTAAGTGATTTAGATATATCAACAAATAATGATCGTATATCATGGACAGTGTCCGGAAATAATTTAATAAATGTTGTAATTTCTCCAACCAATGTTGCAACATTCACTCCTGCTCAAAATTTCAACGGACAGGAGACAATGATATTTACAGCTACTGATTTAGCTGGAGCTTCTGCTGTAGATTCAGTAAGAGTAACAGTAAACCCAATTAATGACAACCCAATATTGAATTTCTTGGGATTATCATTTGTATTATCAGGAGATGGAAGAAATGAAGCACAGGTTAATTTAGATAATTTTGCTTCTGATGTTGATATTGCAACAAACAATGATAGATTAAGCTATAGCTCAGAGCAGAATCCTAGATTTAATGTTAACATACAAAACAATCTTGCTAGAATAAGGGCATTAAATGCAGCATTCACTAATGGAATGGGAACATTATTTGATGGAATTATATTCAATAGGGTAACAGAGAGAATTAGATTTACAGCTACTGATTTAGCTGGAGCTTCTGATTCAGATGAGGTAACAATAGTCATAGGGAATGCCCCTCATGCAATCATAAGTTATAATACATTAAATGTTATGGAAGGACAACAATTTGAATTAAGTGCTGAAAGAAGTTTTGATTTGGATGGACAGATAGTCTCATATTTATGGGACTTGGGGGATGGAACAACCTCAACAGCTGTAAAATTAAAACATAGTTATGATAATGATGGAAAGTTTACAGTAAGATTAACTGTAACAGACAATGATGGATTAACTGATTCTCAGAGTATTACATTCAATTCAGGAATAGAATTAACAAAGCAACATAAATTTGCTATGGCCACAAAGATAAGTGATTATAATGTTTACAGTCCTGGAGATGAATATGAGAATTTCATAAAGCTGAGAAATATAGGTAACCTAAAGGAGAGAGGAATAGAAGTTAAATTAGTAGTTCCAAGTCTTAATGTTTATGAAGTATTAGCAACAAATCTTAACCTAGATCCATACCAAGTAAAATGGGTGGATGTTAAATTTAAGATCCCAGAGGATGCTGTCAAAGGAGAGCATTTAGCCAGAATAGTGATGGAAGGAAAAAATTATGATACTGCTGGCTATATGACCTTTTTGGTAGAATAAAGGAAGTTGATACTACCGTAAAGTTTATAAAGATGTTATCAACTTTAAAATAATAACAAATAATAACAATACTATATATGTATATAGGAGGAAAAAAAATGAAAAGATTGTTAGGCGCTTTAACAATGATACTTGCTATATTGTTTAGCATTAATCTTGTATTTGCACAAGATTTTGATATTTCCAAAGTAGAGGTCGATGACATAACAGTAACAGAAAACGGCGACGCTGTTTATGTTGAAGCTGGAAGCGATATAGACGTAGAAGTCTTCATTGATGGAAATGGAAGCTCAGACGATGTAAGGGTAAGGGCTTGGATTGGTGGTTATGAATATGACCTAATCGAAGACAAGACTCAATTATTCGAAGTCGAGCCAAATGTCGATTACAGAAAGACATTAAGATTACAAATTCCAAAAGATATAGATGCTTCTGATGATTACACATTAAATGTTGAAATATTTGATGATGACAATAGTGTAGAAAGAGAATTCACATTAAGATTACAGGAAAAAAGGCATTTCTTGGATATACAAGATGTAATCTTAAGGCCTAGTTCAATAGAAGCAGGCAGGGTATTGTTTGCTACTATAAGAGTAGAGAACTTAGGAGACAGAAAGGAAGAAGATATCCAGATAAATGTTGCAATTCCTGAATTAGGAGTGTCAGCAAGAGATTATATTGATGAGTTAGTCTCTGTAGAAAACACAGATGATGACGATGAAGAAACATCAGCATCCAGTAATGAGATCTTCTTGAGAATTCCAGAAGATGCCAAGACCGGGGATTATGAATTAGTAGTTGATGTTATTTACAACAGAGGACACGATGTTGTAAGGGCACAAACATTAGTTCATGTTGATGGAGTAAGCGGAGTAGATAACGAAAATACAATAGTAAACGTTGATGCTCAATCTAAGAATGTCAATGCTGGGGACCAAGTTGGCTATAGAATAATGATAGCTAATATGGGAGAAGAAGTCCAAAGATACTCATTAGAAGTATCTGGAGAGGGATTATGGGCAACATCAAGAGTTGATCCATTATTCGTAACAGTAAAGCCTGGCGAGACAGCTGACCTAAATGTAATCCTAGATGTTAAGGATAATGCTCCAGAAGGAAGAAACAGCTTTGTAGTAAAAGTTAATTCCGGAGAGCAGCTAGTTAAGGAAATAAGCTTAACAGCAGATGTTAACGGATCAGGATTAAGCGAGGGTACAAGAAGGGCTTTGACAATTGTATTCGGAGTATTGGTAGTATTACTAGTCATCCTTGGCCTTGTAGTTGCTTTCAATAAAATGAAAGGCGATGAGGGAGAAGGAGACGAAGAGACTAAATATTACTAACTTCTCTTCTTTTTTTATTTCTTTAATTTTTTATGTTAATTTCGAAACTACATTTAAAAAAATATATAGAAAATTTTCTTGGGGTTTTAGATAGGGAAAATATTTTATCTATATTTGATATAGAAAAAAAACTAAATGAAAGATTTGAGGTTCAAGAAGACTCTACTCATTTTGTATCAATAGGATTAAGACCATCTAATCGGGGAACAGAAGCCTATACAATAAGTTATAATGTAGCACTTGTAGGAATTCCTGTAGAAATTAAATTAAACCATAAATTAAGATATTCAATGATTATTGTTAAATCGTCGGAAGAAATATATGGTTATAGTATATTTGCTCAAGATCCAAATAAAAATTTAGTGCAGAATAAGGTTATGAATACTACAGATTTAACTAAAATTAAAAAAGAGTTAGAAGATATAGTTTAAAAATAGAGGAAATAAAAGATTTAGACTTTTAAACTAATTACTTTAGTTATATCATCCTGCATGCTTACGCCATAGACATAATTAGCGCCGCTTACTAATGCATCATTATGTGTTATAACAATATACTGTGCTTTTTCTGAATATTTCTTTATTAATCTGTTTAATAATTCAGAATTGCTTTTATCCAGAGCAGCATCCACCTCATCCATTAAATAGAAGCTGGCTGGTTGTATCTCCTGTATTGCAAATATGAATGATAATGCTGCTAATGTCTTCTCTCCTCCAGATAATGATTTAATATCTAAGAATTTGTTTCCTATAATCCTAACTTTTATCTCCATTCCGCCATTAAATATATTTTCTTTATCCTCTAATTCCAGATGGGCATCTCCCTTTGTTGAGATGCTTGCAAATATTCTTCTGAAGTTGTCATTTATCACCTTAAAAGTCCTCATAAAGATATCTTTCTTTTTATCCTCAACTTCTTTTATCATTCCAAAGACATCATCCTTCTCAGACAATAGTTTATCTTTCTTTTCTACCAAGATATTATACTCTTTTTCAACATCTTCATAAATTTCTAATGCTCTTAAGTTTACATTGCCAAGGTTAGACATTAATGATTCAGATTTCTTTATTTCATACTTTAAATCCTCAAGAGAAACATTTCTTCTTATTTTAGCATCGACAAACTGCTCAAATTCCTTATTTAATCCCTCAAGCTCTGCTGTCACCTTAGCTTTATCAAGATTAATCGTATTTATTCTATGTTCCACTGCTTTTATCTTCTCTTCTTCTCTTGAGATATTGGCATCTTTCTTATTTACCTCTTCATTAATCTTGTTCCTCTTGGCAAACATATTCTTGAAGTCATCATAAAATCTCTTTTCTATATTATCTTTCTGTTTTAATGAATCTCTGTCCTCTTTTGTCTTTTTAGTCAATAGGTTAAGCTCATCGATGAATGCCTGCTTTTCTTTTTCGCTATCTGAGATAATCTTTATTGTCTTATCTTTCTCTTGAGAGTATATACTATTAATTTGTGTGTCAATATTCTTAATATCAGAATCTATTTGCAGTATTCTCTCCCTTATATTTTGCCTGTCTCTTTCTATCTTATTTAATCCTTCAACTGCCTTGTCATCATATCTTATGTTTTTTCTTATATCTTTTAATTTTTCAATATCTTTTGATAATTTAATTAGCTCATTCTCAATGTCTTTGAATTCTTTATTTTTTAATTTCGAATCATTTTCCAGATTCTGTCTCTTTGCCTTTAATTCTTTAGCATCAACTGCTCCAAATGCCCTTTCATATTTTAGCAATTCTCCCTCTATCTCTGCCTTCTTTTCCCTTAGATTGATTGTTTTTACTTCAAGTTCTGACTTTCTTTTGTCAAACAAATCCACTTTTTTCTTTAAATCTTCTATCTCGGATCCTAATTTATTAATATCCTGGGTAAACTCTTTTTCCTTGAATCCGACGCTTTTTCTTCTATAACCTCCGACCATTGCCCCGCTGACTTCAACTAAATCCCCTTCTAATGTAACCATTCTGGCATTTCCTATCCCTATAGACCTTGCTATTTCCAGATTGTCTACAATCAAGGTGTTTCCAAAAACATAACCAAAAACATTTTTGAACTTATTATCAAATTCTACTAAATTAATTGCTAAGTCTATAACCCCTTTTTTGCTTTTTAATGAAGATGTTCTGGAGTCAATATCCTTATCTTTTATCTTGTTTAATGGAAGAAAAGTAAGTACTCCAAGCTTATTCTGCCTTAACATCTTAATGCATTTAGAAGCAGTCAAATCATCCTCAACTACAATGCTTCTTAATCTAGATCCCGCCGCTACTTCCAATGCTAATGAATATTTTGAGTTTACTTTTCCCAGGTCATTTACAGGACCGTATATCTTAGGATCTTTTAATGATAAAATCCTCTTCATAGAGATGTTATCAGTCAATCTTTCCTGGACACCCTCTTGTCTAGCATTTAATCTGAATAAATTTTCAGATTTCTCAACAAGAGATGTTCTTAACTTGTTTAGTTGTGACTGTAATAATTGAGATTCATTAACAGACTTATCAAATTCCTGTGAAATTTTCTTATGTTCTTGGGTTAAATCTTTAATTTTAGAAACTTCATCATCGTTCTCATTTATTTTTAGCTTTGATATTTCAAAATTTATCTTGTCTATCTCCCTTAATTTTTCCTGTTTTTTTTCTATTAAAGAATTAATGCTATTTTGGAGATTATCAATTCCCTGTTCAACCTTATTCAATTCCTCAGGATTTATATTATGTTTTTTCTTATATTTGTTTATAGAATCTAAAAATTCCGCATCCTCTTTCATCAATTCTTTTTTATTTTTTAATAATGATTGTTTTTCATTATTGAGATTTTTTATTTTATCCTCGATATCTTTTATATTCCTTTCAAGCTGTCTTTTCCTGTTTTCTATCCTAGATATTTCTTGTTCACAAGTTTCTTTCCTTGCTGTATCTCTCGCTAAGCCCGTCTTTAATAAATCAATTTCCTCATGAAGCTTTTTCTGTTCAACCTCACCTTTTTCCTCTAATTCTTTATTTATAGAATTAATAAGCTGTTTTTTGCTTTCTATTTCTTCTTTTATGGCATTTATTGATTTGTTTACTTTTTCTAATTCTATATTCTGCTCTTTTATTCTTTTTTCAAATTCTTCTTTTTTACTCTCTTTTTCTTTTATCTGTAAGTTTAGAAATGTTGCCTTGTTATCTCTTATAGTATCTTGTAATTCTTTGTATTTTAATGCCTGATCTCTGTCTTTCTTCAACTCTTTTAAGTAGGCATTTCTCTCTGTAAGAATTATATTAACCTCATTTAACTTTTCATCAACCTTTGAGAGTTCATTCAATGCTTTTGCTTTCTTATCTTCAAAGACACTTAATCCGGCTACTTCCTCGATTATCTCTCTTCTATGCTCTGATTTCATCTCCATAAATCTTACAATGTCTCCCTGTAAGACTATGTTGTGGCCATCTGGATCTATTTTTCCGGCATTCAATAAATCAATTACTTGCTGTCTTGTAACGGTTTTATCATTTATCTTGTAAATTGAATTCCCATTTTGTTTTACAATTCTCGTAATCTTGATTTCCTTGTCCTTTAATGGAAAAGTATTTTTTGAATTATCGAAAGTCATAGACACTTCCGCTTCTGGAGCTGGCTTTCCCTTTTTACCGCCATGATAAATTAGATTAGAAGATTTTTCTGCCCTAAGACTTTTAGCAGAAGATTTGCCTAGAACAAAAGTTATAGCATCAACGATATTTGATTTCCCTGAGCCATTTGGGCCTATAACAGAATTGTAACCATCGCCAAAAATTAATTCTGTTCTCTTAGCAAATGATTTAAAGCCTTTAGCGACTATATTTTTTATTACTGTCATTTTTCTTATAAAAGCCTATCCAGATTTAAAAATGTTGTTATATGGCTAATTAGAACTCATCCAGCTTCTTTTGTTCCTTAGCAGTCTTTTGGTTTTTCCAGGTTATCCATGATTTCCTAAATAGCTCTGGATGTTTATCCCAATTTTCCTTGACAAACTTCTGAGTAACGGGATTACTTGTATATCCTGGGCCTATTGCACCATATTTCTTCTCAAGACTCTCTACTTCTCTATCCCTATTAACCTTGGCTATAATGGATGCAGCAGCCACCACAGGATATTTTGATTCTGCTTTATGATCAACAATAAGCTCAACCTCTTTATTTTTTAATAGTTTTCTAATGTAATCAGAATAAGCTTTCTTATTGGGGCTTGGAGAATCAATATACACTTTAGAAGGATTAACTTTGTTTATTATTTCGGCAGTCTTATGGGCTTCCAACCAATTTAGATTAAGATCGTCTCTTTCTAAGAATGAATCTATTTCATTTGGCTCTACTTTTATAAGAACATGTTTAGCTACTCTTTTAATATCTTCATATATCTCAAATCTTTTTTTCTTTAGGATTAATTTAGAATCTCTTACTTTAATTTCTTTTAATTTAGATTCTTCAGAATCCTCTAAATATACTCCTGCTATGAATAAACTTCCAATTACTGGACCGCGCCCGGCTTCATCAACACCCAAGATTAAAACCATTAAGTCTTATTTATTATTTTATTTATAAAACTTGTTAACAGACATTTAAGCCTCTTTTCATTAAATATTTTTGATGATAATCTTCAGCTTTATAGAATTCAGACGCTTTAACTATCTCAGTTACAATCTTTGATTTATATTTCTTTGATTTTTCAAATTTTTTCTTTGATTCCATTGCTTTCTTCTTCTGCTCCCCATTATAATAAAAGATTATTGATCTATATTGGGTTCCCATATCTAATCCTTGTCTGTTTAACTGAGTAGGATCATGAATTTTCCAAAAAATGTCTAATAGTTTGTCATAAGAGATTTCTTCTGGATTATATTCTACAAGAACAACCTCAGCATGCCCTGTTTTATCTGTACAAACCTTCTCATAAGTTGGGTTTTTCATTTTTCCACCCATATATCCTACTATTGTAGATTTGACCCCTTTTAGTTTTCTAAATACATCTTCAACACCCCAGAAACATCCTGCTCCAAAAACTGCTTTATTTATTTTATAATTCATATTTCATAATTTATCAACAAATTTATAAAAACTTCTAATAATATTAAAGCATGAAGTTCTCAAGAACAGAGATAATAGATTTAGTAAAGGCATGGATAGCAATATCAATAGCTTTTGGTATTGTGTTAAGGGGAGAATTTGGATTTATAGAAAGTTTCATATTATCTGGATTGACGGTTGGAATTGGATTTTTATTACATGAATTAGCACATAAAATTGTAGCCCAAAGATATAAATGCTGGGCTGAATTCAGATCATTTGATCAAATGCTTTTATTGGCAATATTAATGAGTTTTTTTGGATTTGTATTTGCCGCTCCAGGGGCTGTTTTCATAAGGGGAAATGTTACAACAAGTAAAAACGGAAAGATATCTGTAGCGGGGCCCATAACAAACATTATTTTGGCAATATTATTTTATTTGTTATTACAGTTTAGTTCCGGATATCTTAATATAATCTCCCTTTATGGACTAAGAATCAATGCTCTGTTAGCATTATTTAACATGATTCCTGTATGGAATTTTGATGGAGCAAAGGTATTTCCATGGAATAAAACAATTTATTTTACAGTTGTAATAATAGCTTTTATTCTTATGTTATTATAAATTAAATCCAATCCTGCCTTCTAAAATAAGCATATAAGATTAGCATAGAAACTAACATTAGTCCAAGGGCTAAATAAAATCCATACCTTAATGATGCTTTTGGAACATAATTAAAATTCATGCCATAAATTGATGCTATTAAACTTGGAACCAAGATTAATGCAGCCCATGCAGTCAGTTTTTTCATTGTCACATTAATACTATTTGAGATAGTTGACAAATGTACTTCTAATAATGTCGTCAATATCTCTCTATATGTGCTTGTTATCTCTATTAATCTTGTCATCTCAGAGTATAATAATCTAAATTTAGACAAATCTTTTTTGTTAAGGAATTCTCCATATTCTTTTTCTATTGAGGCTATAACTTCCCTATTTGCTGACAAGCCTTTCTGGAAATAGATTAAAACTTTCTTTAAATTGTACATCTCAACCATTAATTTTTTTTCTTTGTGATTCTCTTCGCTATATATTATATCTTCTATAACCCCAAGCTTTTCGTCTATATCTTCTATAACCATATTATAAGTAGCAAGAATCTCATCCATTAATCTAAAGAGGATGTATGTTGGGCCCTTCTCAAACATGACAATTTTTCTTTTTACATCCCAAGAGTTTATTCTGTTTATAGATCTTGATTCGCCGTACCTTACTGTTATAAAATCATTAGTAGATTTTGAAATAAAAATTACTAAAGGCTTGACTGACTCTTCTTTTAATGGTGTGCTAAAGACAATTACAGAATACTTTTCAAGATTGTTTATCATCGGTCTGGAATTTTCTTCCAGTAAAGATTCTATGGCAGAAGATTCCAATCCTACAAGTTTACCTATAATTTTCAATTCATCTTTGGTTGGATTGACTATGTCTGCCCAAGCAACATTATCTGATTCTAAATCATGAATGTTTCCCTCACTGATAGTTTTATCCGAGAGAACCTCTATCTTAATCATTATTATTAAGCTTAATTTCCATTATTTTAAAGTTTGTTGTGTTTTAGATAGAATTAAATAAGATAGACATTAAAGAGGAATTATTCCTCTTCATCATCGTTTTCAGAATCATCTTCATCGTCATCACTAATTACTTCTTCACTTGATTCTTTTTCTGAATCTGAACTCTCTTCAGAATTCATTGAGTCTGCACATTCCGCACAAACATTTTTACCATTTATTTTTCGAAGTTCTTTCTCTGAAACTTCAGCTCCGCAGTTTTCGCATTCAGCCATTGTATAACCTCCTTTTGTTAATGGTTAAATAAAATCTCGGATAAATTGTATTATTTAAGTATTATTGTGATTAAGTTCCCAAAAGTTTTATATATTTTTATTATAGCTAATAGATATGAACATCAAAGTATTCGCTGCGACTAAAGCATTTATAGTTTATAAAGATAAAGTCCTTATATTAAAAGAATCTTCTAAATATAAAGACGGAAGTAATATAGGAAGATATGATGTTGTTGGTGGAAGGGTCAATCCTGGAGAGAGATTTGATGAGAGTTTGTTAAGAGAGATTAAAGAGGAAACTGGATTAGATGTAAAGATTGGAAAGCCTTTTTTTGTTGGTGAGTGGAGACCAACTGTTAATGGAGAACAATGGCAAATAATCGGAACATTTTTTGAATGTTTTTCCAAATCAGAGAATATAGTTTTAAGCGAAGATCATGAAGATTTCATATGGATAAATCCTAAAGAATATAAAAATTATAAATTGATTAATAATCTGAATGGTGCTTTTGAAGAGTATAATAAAATTAGAGAATAGCGGGGGAAGGATTTGAACCTCCGACCTCCGGGTTATGAGCCCGACGGGCACTCCTGGCTGCCCCACCCCGCTAAAGTAATGAAACATAAAACCATTTTTAAGCTTTTGGTATTTTATAATTAAAAGAAAAATTGGATAGATAATTAATTATTTCAAGATATACATTCAATAGTCTTCTCTTTTATTTTAAACTTTACATCCAAGAATTTTTCAATTATCCAAGCATTTGTTTTGATATGATTTGTTATCTCACTAGTCTTTATTCTGCCATATCCGGCAATAGCCATATAAGGCAATAATTGATCTGCTGTATATCT
>Ga0209542_10009665_pt1 | contig 17622 bp, 18 predicted proteins | sample RifCSPhighO2_01_FD_184028 | JGI IMG/M metagenome (GOLD analysis project Ga0209542, IMG submission 184028) | Soil microbial communities from Rifle, Colorado - Rifle CSP2_plank highO2_0.1 (SPAdes) (version 2) | ecosystem: Environmental > Terrestrial > Deep subsurface > Rock core/Sediment ...
TTTATCGTTTTAGAAGCAAACCTATGAGCTAAGTCCGCGAAAGGATGCCCGAAGGCGTAGACTTTACGCCAAGCGGCATCCTGACAACGGAATTAGCCAGAGGTTTGCTTCCCAAAGGGCGGGCGTATTATTAGCCAATTTCTTTGCCAGAATTCCTTGAAGTAGAGTCTACATCTTCAGAATTCTGGCTTCGAACTTGGCTAAAATCCGCTCCGCTAAAAAGATAAAATATACTCTATGCCTACCCAGCATAGCTAGAAAAAGAATATTTTGATAGATTAATATCAACAACATAAAGGCAAAACTTAAAGTGCAAAACGCAAAACAAATACAATTAATTGCCATTATTGTTTTGATTTTTTCACTTTTCGCTTTTCACTTTACAAGCGCTTCCGTCCAAGACGAGATAGCCGATAGGCAAAGACAAATCGAAGAAATCCAAAGGCAAATCGAAAAATACCAAGCTGAAATAGGGACTAACCAATCCAAAGCAAGGACTCTTGAAAATGAGATAGCCAAACTCAACGCCCAAGTTAAAGAAATAGCATTGGCGATACGCAGTTTAGAATTATCAATAAATCAAACCTCGGCCGAGATCAACCTTACCGAATCCCAAATTTCAGATGCAGAAACTAAGATCGCCAAACAAAAGGAAGCTCTGGCCGAATATATTCAAATCGCTTACGAAAATGACCAGGAAACATTAACGGAAATCATATTTAAAAATGATGACTTGTCTGATTTTTTCAGCAATCTTAACAGCTTGAGGGTCAACCAGGAGAATTTAAAAGTTTCAATCCAAAATATCCGGACTCTTAAAACAGAATTGGAAAACAAGCAAAACCAACTTGAAGATAAAAGGTCAGAATTTGAAAAACTAAAAAATCTGGAAGTTTTGGAGAAGATATCTTTAGATCAAAATAAAAACTCGGTCAGTAAATTGCTCAAAGACACAAAGGGACAAGAGTCAAAATTCCAAGAACTCGTAAGCAGATCAAAAAAAGACATTGAAGCGTTAAAAAATCAGATTGGATATTTGATACAGAACGGGGTTTCAGCGGAAGAAGCGGTTAAATATGGCCACCTGGCCGCTATAGGAGCCGGTATTCGTCCGGCCTTCTTGCTTGCTGAACTGGAACAAGAAAGCGCATTAGGAAGTAACGTCGGAAAATGCTATATAACCGATAAAACCAGTGGTGCTACACGTAAAATTACAAATGGACAGATTTTTTCAAAAGGGATACATCCCACAAGAGATCTCCCTTTATTTTTAAATATTACGGCAGAACTCGGCAAGGATCCTTTTCAGACCCCAATATCATGCGGCTCCAGTTGGGGAGGCGCCATGGGCATAGCCCAATTTATTCCATCTACTTGGATGGGGTATCGGGACATAATTTCTCGGATCACAGGACACAGTCTACCTAACCCATGGAACATTGAAGATGGAATTACTGCCGCTGCTGCTAAACTTTCCAAAGACGGAGCTAGTAGTCAAACCCGCGCTGGAGAAATCGCTGCTTCTAAAAGATATTACTGCGGTAATGCTGCGAGTAGAAATGCCGGCTGCATCAATTATGCCAGTTCCGTTCAGCGTCTAGCCGCCGAAATAGCCAAAAACCTATAAAAAGAATCTCGCATTTAGCGAGATTCTGTAGATATAACACGATTTTCCATTGCGTGTATTCTTTGATTTCCACCTTCATATTCACCATGGGTTTTACTCATATAGCGAAGCAGTGCGAGAGTTTTTTCAGGCCCAACCATTTTTGCAGCAAACTCATCAGCATCAAAATCTGAAAAACAGATATTTTTGGGCGGACAACCCTCAAAGTGCCCCATTTCATGAGCTATTGCTGCGTCAAAATGGGGACCCTCCTTCAAAGATGAGAGGGATAAAAATATGTTTCCTTGCCACCTAGGATTTACTGCCATACTAGCGGTCCTTAAATTAAACAAAGGACTATAACTAACCCAGAACGTATAAGGCCCTTTTTTCACTAGTGGGTTATAATTCAGTTTTTCCGCTATTTGGTACTTTTCTTGGTCAACTCTTTCCAGTGGCCAAGATAGTAGTTGGGGTCTTAGCATATTTAAACCAAAGTCAATAGTGGCCAAAAACATAATAAATACCCAAGTTTTAATGAACAAGACTACTCCTTTTAAATCGAAGATTAAAAATATTATACTCATAAAGTCTAAATATGTCAAGAATTCTGCCAGTATTTTAAAATTTCCATATGTTCGTTAAAATTAAAAATATGCAAAAATGGTGGAAGATACTCTTTCTGGTCCTATTGGTCATAACTCTTTTGGCTTTGTTTGAGATTGACTTAAACGGCCAGGGGCTGGAAACTAGGGCCAACATAATCGAAATAGTAAACTCTCCTGAAACTCCTCAGCAAGATCCAGTCACTCCTCAATGGGCTCTTTTGGATAAAATACTTGAGCCAGACCCGGAATTCGACAACATAAAACTTTTTCTCGGAGACAAGGATATTATTTATTACGAAAATGTACCGGCTAGAGACGCTAGGGGAATAATCAGAAAGAACAAAAAAACAGGCAAAGACATCATTCAGAGCATCAAAAGACGGGATAAAGAAAGAGAGGTAGCTTTAAAAATTTTAAATACATCAAATGGTGAAACGGAAACCATTAAAATTAGAAAAAAAGGCGATCAACTTATTAATCCGCCTGGGTATACTGTTGAAGTTGTCCAACGGCCCAATGGAATAAGGTGGAATGCCCACAACACCTACTACAGAGTAATAGAGCCGCAAAATAGGGTCGTAATAAGAAATGCTTGGCCGGATATCAAAACCGTAAACAAAAAAAGGGTGGTTGAAAATAAAGCCTACGTCCCGTTCAGTAAAGAAATAGCAACGCTTGAAGCAATTGAAAAAGGCCATAATGATTTAACAAACATCGTCAGTGAAGCTAAAAACAGACTCAGACAAAATGGAGTCATGTCCAAAGCTTTCCCGGATAGATTAGTAGCCGATGTACTACCAGATGAGTTCTACCGACGAAGGGCAATTATGGAGAGGACCGATCTGGGAGAGATCATAATCGACCCAAAAGAGACGGTTAATATGTTTTTTGCCATATTAGGCACGAATGGGAGCAACTCTTTCTCAAGCTGCAACTCTGCTCCCGCCTGCGGGATGTTTCAATTTACTGACAAGGGCAAAAACGGCACATACCGGACTGTTGTGCGCACTTATCCGAAAGCGAATTTAATAAAAGATTTCAAAACAGGATCTCTTGATCACGTTAACTCGGCAATGGCAGCAATGCTTTTAGATGATTCTAATTTAGGAAGTCTGGTCAAAAAATATGGCGCCAAAATATACACCGATCAGAGACTTGAAGAATATCTTGCAGCTTCATACAACGGAGCCCCGAGATGGGTAACAAAATCTTTAGACGCCACCTTAAGTAAGAATGTGTCTAATTGGGGTAAATATTTAAAAAGCGAGACAGAGGGATTTATGGTAAAGCTCGACCTGCTGAAAAGAATAGATATTTAACAAAATTCGGGCCAGAGGCCCGAATTTTACTTACATTGTAGCCGGCACGCAGCTGCAATTGCTTTCTGACTCCTCGCAACCGCTGCAGCATCTTTCACAAGTGTTGGCTTCTCCATGTTTGTGGTCTGGATCATGGCTATCAGTCTTCATGCCACAATCTTTATCAGAACATTTCCAGCCAACGGCCGGTTTGCCGCATTTGCAATTTTGTTCATCCATAATGATAGAAATACAACGAATCGCTTCGCGCTTCCGTTTAATTGGTTCGCTCAGATGAACCAAGAATAAATTCTTGATCATCCTCGCTGCCAATTATAAAATTGAAATTTTTAAAACTTCGACCCTTTAAAATTGTATCACGCATTAACCTGTGATACAATGTACAGCTATGAAAGCCATATATGGTAAAAAGGTCTTCGTCGCCATGTCTGGGGGCGTAGATAGTTCTGTTGCCGCTGCTTTGCTCAAAAAGCAGGGTTTTAGCGTTACTGGAGTATATATGAAACCATGGTCCCCCTACGCTAAAGCTTCGGAGGGACACAGCAACCTTTGCATGTGGAAGGAAGATAGAGAAGACGCCATGAGAGCTGCAACGATACTAAATATCCCATTTTTAACGTGGGACTTTTCCCGTGAATACAAAAAAGAAGTGGCTGACTATATGATAAAGGAATATAAGTCTGGTCGGACACCCAACCCAGACATAATGTGCAACAAGCATATTAAGTTTGGGTTATTTTTAAAAAATGCTTTAAAAGAAGGCGCCGATTTCATAGCTACCGGCCATTATGTGCAAAAAGATAGAAATAGACTTTTAATATCTAAGGACAAAAATAAAGACCAATCATATTTTTTATGGACGCTGACTCAGGAGCAATTAAAGTACAGCTTATTTCCGGTAGGGGAATACACTAAGCCGGAGGTAAGAAAAATGGCCAAAAAATTTGGCTTGCCAAACCATGACAAAAAAGACAGCCAGGGCGTTTGCTTTGTTGGTCCTATAAACATGGCGGATTTCCTAAAAACTTATATAACTCCCAAGAAGGGCAAAATCATAGATTCTTCGACAGGCTCAGAACAAGGCAAAATAATTGGTGAACATGACGGCGCTTTTTACTACACGATCGGGCAAAGACACGGCCTTAATATCGGCAATGGGGCAGGGCCATACTTTGTGACCAAGAAAGACTTAAAGAAAAATATCGTATACGTAGGCAGGGAAAAAGACCTATTGTCTCAAAAAACTGGAATAAAGGATTTAAACTGGTTAAAGAAAGTAAAACTACCAACAAAACTAGAAGTAAAAATCAGGTACAGAAGCAAATCAGAAAAGGCGATCCTAAAGAGAAACGGATTTCTCGAATTCATAAAACCTCAAAGGGCAATTACCTCTGGGCAATCAGCTGTATTTTACCGTGGACAAGAGTTGATAGGTGGGGGCATTATCCGATAATCCTAAGGAGGCTCTCTCCAGTCATTTCGGATGGAATCGGGAGACTCATTAACTCCAAGATGCTAGGCGCAACATCGGACAGGATTCCCCGCGCCTCACGCCGTGAAGCTGCTATTTCTTCCTCAGAACGCGGTCTTTGGAATTCACTTGCCACCAAGTAAAACGGGACTGGGTTTTGATCGTGCTTGGTTTCAGGATTTCCACTTGCTCCATAGACGACTCTCTCGGCATTCCCATGGTCAGCCGTAATGATTAGAATTCCATTTTTGGCCAAAACCGCCTCTTTGAGACGGCCCAAAGCGACGTCAACGACTTCGACTCCTTTGGTAGTCACCTCCAGGTTACCCAAATGGGCAAGGATATCGGCGTTAGCAAAATTAATTACAAAAAAATCATAATAATCACGGCTTAGTTCTTCCGTAACCTTTGAAACGATATCGTGAACCCTCATTAGGGGATCGGCCTGGGCATCGGGCACGGATTCAAGAAAGAAATCAGTTTCCCCGTCTAAAGGCTTATTTTTCAGGCAGTTGAAAAAGTAGGTGACGTGGGCATATTTTTCTGTTTCAGCTATGTGAAATTGGGTTTTGCCGTTGGTACTTAAAACCTCAGCCAAACCATTGGCTATAAACGGCGGCGGGTAGATGGCCTTTAATCTAGTACTCTCTATATATTGCGAGAAGGCTAACACAAAAAGATTCTGAGGCAGTTCTCTTGGAAAATAATCAAAATACTCACTTACAAAAACCCGGCTGATTTGTCTCATACTGTCTTCTCTGAAGTTAAAAAAGACAACGGCGTCATTGTCATTTATCAATCCTCTTGTGTTTATGACTGTCGGGGGGATATTGTGGTCATTGAAACCATTCTCATAGTATTTGCTAAGGGCGCTTAAGACATCGCCCGAGCTGTTTCCCTTTCCTTGAGTCCACAATTCGAATGTTTTCTGGGTCAGTTCCCACCGATTATTTCTGTCCATGGCATCATCCCGGCCTATAATCGTCGAAATGTTAGCCATGCTTCCAGGAAAATACTCATCCATTTTCTTTATTAAATCTGGCGCTTCCTGCAGCGCAGAATCTTTACCGTCAGTAAACAAGTGAAGACGGTAATTGGAAATGTTATTCGCTTTGGTCAATTCTAAAAGAGCCAAAAGGTGATTAAAGTAGGCGTGAACCGATCCGGAACTTAAAAGACCCACGAAATGAACGGCGGAGTTGTTTGATTTAACATGGTTAACAGCTTTCATCAGCTCCGCGTTTTGGAAAAAATACCCTGACTCTATGTCTTTATTAATTCTGTAAAGATACTGATAGATTGACCTTCCCGCACCAAGAGTAAGATGGCCGACTTCGCTATTGCCCGTCTCGCCCCAAGTCATTCCTACACCTAAACCCGAGGCTTGGAGCAAAAGAGAGGGGTAGTTTTTTTCTATATCTTCCAGATATGGCTTTGATGCATTAGCAATAGCATTGCCAACTCTTTGGGCAGAATATCCCCAACCATCGAGAATGCATAGTACAACTGGACGTTCCATATTCATATTGTACTCTAAAACCAGTGCTTTGACATAAAATATGGAGATATTTGTCCACAGAGGAGGGCGAATAAATTCCAATACAATCTCAGCTTTTCAAAAATGTGTTGATTTGGGTGTAGACGGAATCGAAGTTGATTTATCCATGTCCAAAGACGGCGAGCCGATGATCTACCATCCCGAACTAGTCGAGCCGGTAACGCAGGACCCATTGTATATGTCTTGGCGAAGCATAAGGCAAGACTATCCTCAAATACCGCACCTAAACGATTTAATTGAATTTTTAAACAAAAATCCGAAGCTTCAGTGTCTTCTTGATGTTAAGATCGACTCCCAACCTTTAAGGCATAAGATAAGATTCAGCAGCATGCAAGGGACAACAAAGGAAAACAAAAAAAAAGTCGTCCTGCATTCCCCAGCATTCAAACAGATTTATGTGACATCTCCCAGAATCAGAATGCCTCTTGCGGGATTACACACAAATGTGCAAGTGCTCCTAAGTACTAGGGTCCTTATGCCCCAAATACAAATCCATATTATAGAAATAGTACCGACAAATCGCACTATTCTAAGAGGAATTAGAAAATATAGTCCCCTAATAGTTTCATTTGGCTGGCTGCCCAATTCCCCAACAAGTCGGCTCTTGTTTTATTTCCTGACCAAAACAAGGTTACTTGATTTAAGACAATTGCAGTCGCTGAGAGGAAAAGGAGTCAGACTTATGGGAGGAATAGTAAATACGGAAGAAGAATTGAGATATTTTGTCGATTTTCAAGAGTATGCGCCGCCAAAACCGCTAGTAGACATAATTCTCACTGACGAACCGGAAAGGGCTCTTAAATTCCGGAAAAACTTAAAATGCTCTTGTTTATAATTGACCCGTAAAGACGGGTCTTTTAATTTAATGAATTTCATGTTAAGATCTGATTATTATTAATACATTAATCTTTTATTGCAATGTTTACGAGTTTAAGTCCGCTTATAGCGGCAATTTCAGCGTTAATTCCTGGCATAGTCATTGGTTACCTAGCTCGACACATAATAACTAGCCGTCGGGCAAGTCAGGCCGAATCAAGGGCTGAAGCGATCCTCGCAGAGTCAAAATCAAAATCTCAAGACATTCTCCTTGAAGCAAAAAAGGAGTCTTTAAAGATACTTGAGGAAGCAAAAAAAGAAGAAAGAGACAGAAACTCCCAGCTTTTAAGAATCGAGAATCTTTTAACCAAAAAGGAGTCCGAGTTAGATCAACAAAGCAAAAAGTTAGCTACAGAATATGAGACTTTGAAGGCTAAAGCCGCAGAAATAGTTACCATAAAAAGCGAGCTTGAACAGGGTTTGGCCAAACAAATAACCGAGTTGGAAAGAATAGCAAACCTCAATAAAGATACCGCCAAAGAAGAACTATTCAAAAAAATAGAAGAAGCCAACAAAGAGGAGCTCTACAGAAAAATTATAAAGCTTGAACATGAAACCAAAGATGAGTTAGACAAAAAAGCCCGGGAAATACTAACATTAGCTATTCAAAGATATTCCGGATCCCATGTTGCTGATGCCACAACTACAGTTGTGAGCCTGCCTTCTGATGAAGTAAAAGGCAAAATAATCGGTAAAGAAGGAAGAAACATAAAAACAATAGAAAGATTAACCGGCGTAGATGTAATAATTGATGATACTCCTGAAGCATTGATTGTTTCTGGTTTCGATCCGGTCAGAAGACAAATTGCAAAATTAGCAATTGATAAGTTGATTGCGGATGGACGAATCCATCCGGCTAAAATAGAAGAAACTGTCGAGAAGGCCAGAAATGAAATAAACGAAAAGATTAAAGAAGCCGGAGAAGCTGCACTTTTTGAAACCGGCATTGGGCCAGTAGATCCTAAGCTCGTTTATTTATTGGGAAGGTTGGCATTCAGGACAAGCTTTGGCCAGAACGTCCTTCTTCACACCGTGGAGATGGTTCATATAGCAGGCATGCTCGCCGCAGAATTGGGAGCTGATGTCTCCATCGCTAAAAAAGGCGCAATGTTCCATGACATCGGAAAAGCCGTTGATCACGAGGTTCAGGGAACTCACGTAGAAATAGGAAGAAAAATACTCCAAAAATTTGGTATGGATCCTAAGGTCATATTGGCAATGGAAGCCCATCACGAGGAATATCCATATGCCACACTTGAATCAAGGATCGTTCAAACCGCAGACGCCATATCCGGTGGCCGACCTGGCGCAAGAAGGGATACGGTTGAGATATACTTAAAGAGATTAGAGGAATTAGAGCGAATAGCCGGATCTTTTGAGGGAGTAGAAAAGTCTTATGCTGTCCAAGCCGGTAGAGAGTTGAGAATATTCGTAATGCCTACCAAAATCGACGACTTGGGAGCCATTAAACTTGCCAAAGATATTGCTAAAAAAGTAGAAGAAGAGATGAAATATCCTGGGGAAATCAAGGTAAATGTCATCAGAGAAACTAGAGCTATAGAGTACGCCAGATAAGGAGAAATCCACAGGGGCTTGCATTTTCCGCATAAAACCTGGATAATTGATGTGAAAGTGATTTTGGGGGTCTCAGACAGGTCGATTGAGCCCATATATTAAAATTTTTAATTAATAAATAAATACATTAAATATGGCAGTTAAAAAAGCACAACTAGCCCAGATGATGGGCGACAAAATGGGTGTCAGCAAGAAACAAGGCGCTGAATGGCTCGATATGTTTGTAGACACCATTACCGGCCTTTTGAGAAAAGGCGAGAAGGTGAATATAACTGGTTTCGGCATTTTCAAAGTAGCCGACAGAAAGGCTAGAGAGGGTATCAACCCAAGAACTGGAGAGAAAATCCAGATTGCCGCTTCAAAGAAACCGAGATTTACCGCAGGTAAACTTCTCAAAGAAGCCGTCAAGTAAGAGTAGTGGTTCCGCGGAATTATTACTTAAACACAAAAGACCCTTGTCAGGGTCTTTTGATTTGCTATCTATTAAGGTAGTAGAACTTTTAAATCTTTATGTCGGTAAAAAGCCCTCCAAGAATAGGTGTTATGTTGGGTCCTCACTTCGTGAGAATGGCCGGCAGTTTCGGCTACATGAAAGGATACTTCAAAGATTATTCTTTGGGTAGAATACCAAAACCATACAATATAGTAGGCGTCTCATCGGGATCAGTAGTTGGAGCTGTTACTTGTCCATTTACCCAAAAAGTTTTTACTAAAGCTGAGCAGAGGTTAACCCATCTAAGGGGTGGCGATTTTTATGGACAGAATAAAAACTTGATGTTGTGGGGGGGCGTTGAAGCGCTTGGTCCTTTAGCTCTTTTTCTGCCATGGGAAAAAATAAGAAGCGGACTTTTGAGAAATATCGCCAAAGGTACTGCAATCTTGGGCATGGAACTTGCAGAAGAACAATTTATTGAACACCTATTTTCAGTTAATGGGATGTTTTCTAACTATAGGCTCTTCAAGCTAATGATGGAATTTTTAGACTTTCCCGGTATTTATAATTCTGGCATTCTGCTCGACCTTGTAGCTGCAAATTTGAACGGAAATATTTTGGATAATTCTAATGTCGCTCCTCATATAGTGACCAACTATAAGCCGGAGCATATGTGGCAGAATGAGATACTTGCCGAAGGAGTCCGTCAATCTACCAGCATACCAGGCTTCTTTGAAACACATAAAAATGACTACGGTGAATCCATAACCGACGGGGGGATATACAGCGCTTTTCCCATCGAAATTCCGTATAACCACGGCTGCGACGTGATCGTGATCGTGGAACTGAACTATGCCGGCCAAGGCTATTTGAATCATGACTACAGCAAATGGACGTCTGCCATCCATCGGGCATTGGATATTACCGTTGACGACAAGCATACATTAGTCCTAAGAGGCTGCCGAAACATGAACAACGACCTTGAAAAAATAAAAAGCATGGAAGCAGCTATATCCGGCCTTGAATCAATTTCTAAAGACCTGCCAGCAAGACAAAAAGAGGCTGTAAACCAGCAAATAGTAAATCTGCAGCAGGCGATAGCCGGCTTAACTGCTTACGGTAAAAATTTCTTCAACCTTGTTGTCGTAAAATCAAGACGAGAGATACCGGAATTCAATTTCAGAAGCTTTGACGAAAAGTATATGAAAATGAGCATAGACATAGGCGAAGAAGCATATATGACCTCAAGAGACGAGATTTATAGAGCGATTGATAGATTACAATAAAAATGACCTGGTAATGCCGGGTCATTTAATTTTATATACGCCAATTAGAAACAGCCAAGACAGGATGAACTGTGCAAAGTTATTGAGATAGATAAATGCAATTTTACCGTGAAACACGTGGAGGATAGCGATATGAGCAACATCGGGTATCGCGGCCCCAAACATTCCAATAAGAATAAACCCTTTTGCAGTAAAACTCTCTTTAGTAGGGATGCTGAGTAAAATCACAGCCATCACCATTGTTTCTAAAACCAAGACCGTCATCAGCGTCGGCCCATTCACCCTATAATGTGAGTGTTCAAATAAATCTAAAATTACGTGGGAAAGAATACTTAAGCCCAAAGCCACAATGCTTTGTATGACAAGGTTATTGGGCTTGTTAGTTATGAACTTTGGAACAAGTAGGGCGCTTAGAGCACCAGCAGCATAATGCACAGGCGCAGTCATGCTTAATTTTAAAAAATCATATAGCCATTGAACACAAAATTTAAATAGAAATCAAATTTGGAATTTAAAGCTTTATTTGGTAAAATAAAGCAAATCTCGCCTTTGCGAACTGTCGGGCTTGCCCGCCGAAGCTCGCTATGGCGAGCAAAGGCGGGTATCGTATAATGGTAGTACGGCAGTTTTCCAAACTGTCGGCCGGGGTTCGATTCCCCGTACCCGCTCATTTTAGGAAATCAGAATATCCATTTATGTGGTATTCTGATTTCCTATCAATTAAGTTGGTACGGGGAATCGAAAGACGGAAGGATGCAACATTCAGCAGAATGTTGCCCTGAGTCGGGGTCGCGACCGAGGACTTGCGACGGCAAGTCCGAGAGTTGTGACCTATTCCCCGTACCCGCTCAAAATGTCTAATCCAAACGAAGAAATAAGTGTCGGCGAGAAAGGTCCAGATAAAGTTGTGGTAGGCCATAATCTTGGAATGCTAACTAAAGATATGGTTGATTTACTGAATACAGAGTCAATTGGTGGTAATGCTGGAGAAGCTGAAATCAATGGTAAGAAATACAGGTGCGGTGCTGCTAATGGGTTTGCCAATCCAGAAACAGGAGAAATCGTTGTGTTTGGAAATATTCAGAATATACCTAAAGATATAGTCATAGAAAATGTGGAATTTACTCTCCGCGTAGCTATGGACTGGCAGACAGGAAAATTCATTAAAATTGTTCAATTTTGGAATCCTAGCTATGAGAAGAAGAAGTTTTCTGAAAACGGTAAGCTTGCGATAGAATCTGCAATTAATGAGTGGAACAATGCACAGGAAAGCCTAATTCAATAAAACTAAATCTGGAATGTTGAATACTTCACCAGTAGTCTGCCAATAGGTTCTAACGTCATCTATTAACCCGCTCAGGTACTAGTAATAAATAAGACCACCTTTTTATGAGATGGTCTTATTTATTATTGCCTAACAGCAAGGAAATCGAACCCGTTCCTGCTTCGCAGGAAATGTTCACCGAATTCTTTAACGGCCCGCCATGCCTTACGGCATATTGGGCGGCCTAGAATTCGTGGCTGGAATGAAGCAGTTCATTCCAACCGCCCCGTACCCGCTCCAAAAAAACAAAAAGCTGATTCTTGTAAATCAGCTTGTCTACCGCTTTGAACTTTTACGACTCTTTGTCATCTGGAGTAATACCCTTAACTCGCTAGTCGGTTCTTTTTGAAACATTGCAAGCAACTCATCTTTTGTAATAATTTCTGCTTTATCACGAGCAAGGTCATTGATGTGCCGACGAGTATACCAATCAACACCATTTTATCTTATGAACTTCTTGTCGCCTGGAGAATGGTTGAGTGCATAAAAACCTGACTTTTTGAGAAAACTCTCGTGTCTAACTACAACGCCAAGCACCCTTCCAAAAACACGAACAATATCTCCACGCCTTAGTTTTGTAGTTAGACACGAGAGTGTTGCCACAAAAACTCCTTTGTAGATAGAACTGACTTCCAATCTAACTCATTTGAATTAGCTTTGCAGGTAATTGATTTCATTTAATTTTGGTGATAAATTTGGTATATAAAACAAGTCAGTGGCTGGTTGGAAGTAGGTTCCCGCTCAATTGGTCGAAATCAGTATACCTCTTATGAGATGTCGCTAGGCCTTGACTAATAAGGCATAGTTTACTATAATATGTTTACCTTACCAACAAAGAGAGGCGAGAATGAAAGTATATTGGAACGATAGAAACAAGAAAGCAGAGCTACTAGAGGAGATTGAAAGAGATGGTGCTCAGCCTTGGGATAATACAGAACCAAAATCACATGTAATGATAGGGGTGGGTCGAATATTTATCAATCCTTCTGATTACGGTATTGATGGCTATTCTCTAAGTGCAGAAGATTTAGAAGCGCTTCTTAAAGAATTACGAGACAAAAGTACTGTTTAAGCCGACTGATGTCGGCTATTTTTTTATTACCCCCATGTTTATGAGGGTAGAACGTCATAAACACAAGGCAAAGTCTATAATCCTCAACATTCCACTACCTATCGGGCGGAATCAGTATGCTCAAAGCTTGTCTTGAAATTAAAAATTATTTTGCTTATACTTAATTTATTAAATTAAGTATCAAACTATTATGGAAAGAGATTTTATTCCAGATAAAGCAGTCGAAAGACGTACAACCTTAGCAGAACTTCAAGGACTTTTAGCGACTAACCCTGATGTTTTTGGTGACCAACTTCAAGAGATAAGACGTGCCGTCGAAGACGCAGAAGCCGAAGTTGAACAGAGGGGTGAATTATCCCAGGGTACCGCTGAGGAATTAGACAATCTATATCGTCCATTCAAACCTGAATTTTTGAAATAGTACTCACGCTCTCTTGTGTTGATGAATTTCTAACGTCGTTCACTACTCCGCTCATCTCAAATCAAAGACACCCATTTATCGAGTGTTTTTGATTTTTTGCCAAGTCGTGGTATAATCTTGCCAGCTCATTGGACAAGAGGCACTTATGTCTCAATCTGTTTCTATAAGCGGAGTGTTCTTAAGTATTTTAATCTTTAATATTAGTGGGGAAATTCCATACCCTCGCGGAACAGAACCTCTAGATGTTATCGGAAGATTTATTTGTCTTTTGATACCGTCAGTTGCGGGGCTGATGTTCGGCTACTGCACAAAAGAGCTATCTAAATCTCGAGTCTGAAATCAATTGATTGGCTGCCATGTAATTGGCAGCTTTTTGTTTAATTGTCTTTTAAGGTAAAGCGTGGTATAGTATTGCCGGTTCGTTTACAGATAAAAACATGAGATACCTGCTGGCTCTTGGTACCGCGATCTTATTTATTGGCTGTTTTTTTCAACCCGAAAGAATAGAAGAGGAAAAGATTGATAATGTTGTCAGGGTATTCTGGCATGAAGGAAATAATTTTTCTGTTATGGTAAAACCTTCTGGCACTAACCGACTTAAGTTGATTAGATTTCCTGAATACCATTGCGACACAGATGCACCGGGCGTTCGCATATTTACAGACGTAGAATCAGACAAACCTATGTGGGTAAGTTCCAAGGTAGGATTTGGAGGGAGTGTTAATTGGTGCGTGTACTTTGTTGATATTCACATCCATTCAGAAAAAGATGTTGATGGTGGCGGTTGGAATCACGGGAAATTTGGCAGCGGCCAAACATCGGTGATTCAGTAAAGGAAATGCCATGGCTGAAAGGATCTATACTAAAGACGAATTTCTTAATATGTGGCCACAAGCGAAAGGAGAATTGCAGGGGCTCATGCATAGTTTCATTGGAAGGAGTATAGACATCACAGCTGCTCAGCTAGATATGGCCATTCAATTAGCAGATATCGAATTTAGAAGACTTAAAAACGAGCCGAGACTGAGAGTTATTACTGAAGATACTGAAAAAGTAGCAAGTCCTGGCAAAGTAAGGGCTGTAGCACTTATTGATTCAGAAATGTATCAGGTCGGGGAAGATGTTGACACCGTTGAACAGGCACAGTCGTTACTTTCACAGGCATTGAGAGACCCGTCTCCTCGTCTGGTCCAGGTTTACGATGATAAGGGTCAACCTCTTATCAAATATAGCTAGCGGAGGCTTGAGATGGTTAGAACTGTAGCCAATTTGATGTATGCTCTGGTTGGCATAATCGGCCTGGGGTTAATAACTCGGATGTCTCTAAGCATGTTATTTATGACCGCGTTCATTTATTTGATGGCTGTTGATGGATTCGAATGGCATCTTACTTTTAAGGCAATGCTTTTTGTGTTTATGGTTCTGGGTGATTTACCATTGTTTTTTAGTAGGGGAGATTTACCCAAGAAAATCTATGCTGCAATCGGACTTGTCTCAAGTGTTCTTTGGATAATTTTAGGGTTAAACATGGCTTATGAACTTTTCAGTGGTCCGCCCCCTGAAACCATTTACTGGTTTATTGTAACAATAATTTTTAGTATTTTTGTCTCCGCCGTCCCCATACTGATATTTTGCTTACTGTTGTTAATACCTCCCACAAGAAAAATTTTGGAACAAGAATCCAAAAGATCAAATTAAAAAACCCCGACAAGGGGTTTTAATTATACCGTTCTAGTAGTTCTGACAGTTTTGATTCAACATCTTCCGAGAATGCAACCTTGGTTCTGTCCTCATGGATGCGATCAATTATTTTCCGGAAAAGAGGACCGACAACCCAGCCGCCGGAAATCTGCATTTCTGAATCACCACTTACTTTTTTCATATATTCAGGCAGCTCAACCACTCCATAATTATCGTGGCCGACTCGTATGACCAATGCGAGCTCCGGTGTAAATCCATACATTCCCAGGTCTCTTGGCCCATCTGATGTGCCTGTTTTAACGGCAACCTGCTGCTCGATGTCCCGCATTGATATCTTTGCCGTACCGATTTTGGTAACAGCTCTCATTAAGGCCGTCATGCTATCAGCAGTCTCTTGAGATAATACTCTTTCCTGATACGAAAGTTCTGGTTTATGAATAATTTCGCCGTAACTATCACGAACTTCTCTTGTCAAGTTAGGCTTCATATATATACCGCCCCGGGCAAATACTGCGTATGCATTGGCAATTTCAATTAAGTTCACCTCGGAGGCTCCTATCGCTGTAGGCAAAAGAGGTATCAAACCTTCTTTGACTTCGTAGCCTGGCCTTCTAAACCAGACTTCTCCCGAGGAGTCGCGAACAAGGCCTCTGTTGCCCCAGACACCCATTGAGTTTGCTTCTTGAACTACCGACTCCATGCCAATGGATCGGGCCAGGTTTAAAGTCTCCAAGTTCAATGACCATATAATGCCGCGAGCCAAATCTATGTAGCCGGTAGGTTGAGGATTTTTTTCCTTAAAATTCTGAGGTCTCCATCTTTCACCCTTTGCCCCACCAGATAAATCTAAGGGGCAGTTGCAAACCTTATCGTAATATCCCATGCCTTGTTCCATGGCTGCCGCATAAACAAATGGTTTGAATCCTGATCCTGGCGAACGTGAAGCCAGCGCCCGGTTATACTGAGTCTCATCGAAGTTATTACCGCCACTTATTGCTTTTATATCACCGGTCTTAACATCTATTATCACGAAGGCGCCGTTTATTTTATTACCACCAGCCTTTTCTTCATTCAGTAAAGCAAGATGCTTCTCGAATTCTTCGGAAGCAATTCTTTGTATCTTGGGATCTATGGTCGTATAAACTCTTAAACCCTTAGATCGAGACAGTTCGTTTTCGCTATATCCAGACGTCAGGAGCATTTCTTTGACCATTCTATTGGAGTAACCGAATACTGGTTTTTTGATTGGGTTTAGCTTGGCGATTTCAGCCTCTAGCGGTTCGTCTTCTTTAAACATAGCCTCTTGAAATTCTTTCTGAGTAATATATCCGTCCTCAAGCATCCTGCTCAAAACCCAGTTGTATCTTTCGCGGGCTTTGACTATGCGTACTGTTTCAGCCGGATCTCCTTTTGGTCCATGAAATATTGGACAATAACCGGAAGGGGATTTGTTCAAACTTACCAATATCGCGATTTCTCTAAGATTTAACTCCTGTGTCCTTATATCTTTACCGAAATATCTCTGAGCTGCTTCGGCGATTCCATTAACACCGTGGCCAAAATAGATCAGATTGAGGAAGTCTTCTAGAATTTTATCTTTTGTATATTGTTTTTCGACTTGGATTGCAATCTTTGCTTCTTTTATTTTTCTAGCAAAAGTCTGGTCTCGATTTTTAAATTCGGATATTTCTTCAGCAAGGATAAGTCTCGTGAACTGCTGAGTTATGCTGCTTGCGCCGGATTTATTCAGGTACTTAAAACCGAGTTGCCTCAAAACGTTTCCAAAACCGGCTCTCGTAATAGCGATGGGGTCAATGCCGGGATGGGGAATAATGCCCCAAAATAACCCGCGATAAAATCTTTGGTCTTCCGCGGCAATGAAGCCGTTCCTGAGAAGCAGTGGAATTTCGCTTAATTTTACGGTATCCCTTATTTCGTCATAGAACCTGCCTGTCACCTGACCGCTTGAGTCGTATATATATGACGCCCGCTTAATGGCCGAGCTATTAATGTTTTTGAAATTTATCCTGCTATTATCTCCGTATCTTAGATCGCCTGTATATTGGAAGGCGTAGTAATAACAACCAAAAATTGATGCTACGGCAATAAGCAAAACAACGTACTTCTGCCACCAAGGCCTTTTTTTAACAAGATCTAGGCCCAATTTGTTGGCCAATTTTTTCAGCCGTTCAAAACGTTTATCGGGCGGCCCTTTCATAAATTTTAAAAGCGCTACTTAAGTGATTAACAAAAATAGTCTCTTAAATCAATGCAAACTCTCTGCGCGTTGTTAGGTAAAATCGGATAGATTAAAGCTGCTTTGACGAAGACATAGACTCTATGTCGAGGAGAAGCAGCTTTTTAATATAGCC
>Ga0209542_10009669_pt1 | contig 17616 bp, 11 predicted proteins | sample RifCSPhighO2_01_FD_184028 | JGI IMG/M metagenome (GOLD analysis project Ga0209542, IMG submission 184028) | Soil microbial communities from Rifle, Colorado - Rifle CSP2_plank highO2_0.1 (SPAdes) (version 2) | ecosystem: Environmental > Terrestrial > Deep subsurface > Rock core/Sediment ...
CTGGAATTCAACCCCTTGCCAGCGTTCATAATCCGCGCCGGTTATTTCGTCATCATATGTTCTCCCGGAGCGAAAAAAATCATACAGCTGTTGAAAAGTCATGAACTTGCCGAGTCCGACGGGCGTCTTGTAGGAATTCCAGTATTCACTTTCCCAGTCGAAGTCTCCGGATTCAACCTTTCTGTTCAGTTCAATGATACGTTCGAGAATCTCGTTTTTTTCAAGAAGCTTCAGTTCGCAAAGCGCCTCATACATGAATTCGGCCGAAGTTGAATATTGTCGTGATTCCTTTCCGTGGTTATCGCACCATGCGGTTATCTTATTAATCTCGTCCTTAAGAATGTCCCCTTCAACAACAATTCCGTGATATCCTCCGGAATCAATATTCATCACTCCCATTTCCGACTTGCCCGGAAGCATGTATTTTGTTTTCGAAATATCAAAACCGGCCGCCTCAAGAAGCCCGAGGGTTGATTTTCCGTCCAGATCAGTTTCATTAATGAGCGTTTTCATCTTTCGGTTATACATTCCTGAAACCGCAAAATCCGTCAAGATCTCGGGAGCAATTTTCTTGAACTCATCACTTTCAATGATCTCCTTAAAGGACTTTGAATCTTCGAATACCAATTCGCCCGGCTTCAGGCGGGTTAAAATAAAGTACGCGAGTTTTTCTCCAGAAGTAAATTCTTTTTGGGCCTCGTTGTTCATAAGAAAAAATTACAGGTCTTTAAGCCGTTCGCTTTGAACCAGTTTTTCGTAATATTCGTCGGTAAGCCTGTCGTGAAGCTCGTCCAAAATCCACGGCGTCATAACCTCGGCAAGACGCACTGCTTCAATGATCCCCTTCTCGAATGAAAGGTCGATAAGAACCTGGAGCTGTCCTTCGCGCTGTTTTTTTCTGGCCCCCTCATCTGCCACCGGCGGTACAGGAGGAACCGGAACCGGTTGAGGTGCCGGAGGCGGCGTGACTTCGCCCGCGGGACGTGCCGCAGAGACATATTCTTTCATTACCTCCCGGAAGATTTCTTTTGGCTCTTTTTCAATTGAACCACTTCCGAGAGCATCCTTTTTTTCCGCAAGAAGCCGTTCAAGCTCTTTTATCTCCTCTTCGGCCGAGCGCTCGTTTGTCTGGTTTGATTCGGGCATGACAATAGATTATCCGCATGGAAGGCGGAAGCGGGTAAATTTAACTAAATATGCTACTATTATACTATACTATTAAAGTAACATCAACTTAAAGCCTTAACAGATAGACTCTATGCCCCAAACGCTTCAAAACCCTTGGCTTTCATTGCTTGTAATCCTTACTCTCGCGGCGGTTTTCCGTTTTACGCTTATTTCCGACATTCCTCCCGGCCTTTATCCTGACGAAGCAATGAACGGGAATAATATCCTTGAGGCCATGCGAACCAGCGACTTCAAGATTTTTTATCCTGAAAACAACGGCCGGGAGGGTCTGTTCATAAATATTCAGGCGATGTCTGTTTATTTTTTTGGGCGTAACGCCTGGGCGTTAAGGATTGTGAGTTCCTTTGTCGGGACCTTTACCGTCCTCGGTCTCTACCTCGTCACAAAGGAGCTTTTGTCCGGCGTTAAAAAAGCTATTCCGCCCGTAGACGACCCGAAGCGCAAACGGATGCATCCGAATTTAAATTTATATGACCCAGGAATCGTCGCCATTTTTGCCTCCTTCTTTCTTTCAACAAGTTATTGGCATATCAATTTTTCCAGGATGGGTTTCCGCGCCATCATGCTGCCTCTGGTATGCACGTTTGGATTCTATTGGCTTTTAAAAGCAATTCGAACAGGAAAAATTTCATCAACCGTTCTCGCGGGAGTATTCCTCGGACTCGGATTTTATACCTATATCGCCTATCGCATTACGCCCGTCATTATAGGGTTTGTCATTTTGTGGTTCGGATGGCTCTGGTGGAGGGAGCATAAAACCCTGCTCCCCGTAAAGTCGCCGAGTAACTCCTGCGTCCCCTGCGTTTTGGCGCTTTTTCTTTTCGTATTGGTTATCGTAGCCTTTCCTATGGGAGCGTATTTCGTTCAGCACTCCGACGATGTCGCAAGCAGGCAATCGCAGGTTTCTATTTTTGGTTCAGACAGCCCCATAAAAGCTCTTGCCCTCTCAACCGTTAAAACGCTCGGTATGTTCAATTTCCGCGGGGACTGCAACCAGCGGCATAACTTAAAGTGCCAGCCCGAGCTTTTCTGGCCTGTCGGGTTCTTTTTCCTTCTCGGCTTTTTAGGCTCGCTTGTGACCGTTCTAACGCGTTCGCTCTTTTATCTTGGTCGCTCCAAGAGCCCGGACCAGACCGGGGTGTTCAGAGGCCTTCCGTCGGACGAGCTTCCGTCGTTCCCGCTTTTTTTTCTTTTTGTCTGGTTTTTTGGAATGGCGGCACCTGCCGTTCTCACATCCGAAGGTATTCCGCACGCACTTCGCTCCATCGGACTTATTCCGCCGGTCATGATATTCGCAAGCCTTGGGCTTTTCTATCTTATAGCTATTTTTGTCGAACACATTGAGGCCCGACTTTCAAGATTGGAAGCCGACGAGGGCACAGAGACACCGTCATTCAAGCCAACGGTATTCCAGCAGACGATCTCTCTTGTCATCGCGGCGGTTCTTTTTTATGTAACGATGCACACCTATACCGCATACTTTACCAACTTTGCCAACGACCCCGAAACCTACTCCGCATATTCGGGAGACCTTTATTCAATCGGCCTGTATGCCGCTTCTCTTCCTGACCCTGTCAAAAAATATGTTATCGTAAATATGTCGGGGGTTGAAACGAGAGGCATCCCGATGCCGGCGCAAACCGTTATGTTTACGACAGATACGTTTACCGAAGCGGGGCGCGTTGAAAAAAATATGATATATGTTCTTCCAAAAGACGTGCCGGGGCTTAGAAGTATCATTCCCGCCGGAGTGAAAGACCCGGTCGTCATCATTCCACTCAATAAAAAAGATCCGAACACCGTGTCCGAATTGAAAAAAGAATTCCCCGAGTTTAAAGTGAACGAGACTGCCGACTATATAGTATTCACGAACACCTCCTTATAATTGAGCGGTCAAAATACATCATACAAAGCCCCTCTTTTGGGGCTTTTGTAATTCTTAGGCAAATGCCGGCGGTTTAAATGAGTGGCTTTTAATTGAGACCGCCTCAAAACAAACTATTGTATCTCTTTTTCAATGACGCCGATCTCTCGCTCAACAAAAGCTTCCGTGTCTTCAAGGTCTTTTCTCATGCGCCCGACGATCTTTTTTTCCTCCTCGGTAAGCGGCCGGTTAGCGGAGGCACCGTCAAGAAGATTCACATGCGACTCAATGTTCGTTCGGAGTTTTTGCATCGCCTGATGGACTGACGTTTCAACCTTGCCGACGTCTTTTCGAAGTCTCTTCCGGAACGCCGTGAACCGGCGCCATACATACCACATGGCAAAAATAAGAAAGAGTAAAAACCCAAGAATAGGAATGAAAATATCGAGAAACGTGATTGCCTGCGACCCGATGCGAAGTAAAATCGGAGGGCGAATAACGAGAGGAGTTTTCGCTGTCGACAAACTTCGCGCTCCTCTGACATCCTTCACCTCCGCCCACATGTGATATGTTCGCGTCTCAAGGTTCTGGCTCTGAAAAGAAAAAAATCCTGAAGAAGTATTTGAGGTTTTGAGTCGCTCTTCCGCGATAACGATAAAGTTTCCCGAAGCATCGCTCTTCACCGTCTGGCTTCGGGCGTCTCCTTCGGCGGGAATGAGCCAAAGAGTGACGTCAGAATTTGGGTACGTCGTCCCTTTGATAATAAGCGGGTCCCCCGCGTTGAGTTCGCTTGGATAATCGGTAATCTTTGGAGTATCGAGCGGTTTAATTTCAAACCCAAGAGTTTCGGCAAGGTCCAACCCTGCCTGATCAATCGCTCGCACAATGAGCTTGTGGATTCCAGGGGAAAGGTTTGGGGCAGCAAAGATGTGAGTTCCGTCGTCACGCCATGCCCCATATCCGACGTCATCAATTTGAACTTCAAAGCGTGAAATTCCCGAACCTGAATCTTTCGCGTCAAAGATGAATTTTACGTTCGGCTCTGTCGGATCGTCCCGCGCAACTTCGCTTATCGAAAAATGGTCCGGCCTGTGGGCGTCCACCTGTATGCGGTAGTGAGCCGGACTGCTCCAGCCAAGATCATTTTTAAGCTGAAGGTGAAAATACCAAATGCCGTCGGCAACATCCCGGAAACTCTTTTCTGAAATAATATTCTCTGAAGAAACAGTCGGAACAGTGCGTTCTTTTTGATCAAAAAGATACCGAATTCCGTTTACCCCCTCGGGAACGGGCCAGGTAAACCTTGGGTTTTTTTCGGCAAACCAGTATTCGCTATCGGGATGCGTCGGAGAAGAAATGACGGGAGGCTCGGGAGCGCCCTGCAAAGCGGGGTAATTTTCAGGTTTTGGAGCGAGAGATACCGGATTTACGGTGTAAATCCCGGAGCGCATGACCGAGAGAATATTTGTTCCGGTCCCGTCAGCAGCGAGCACGGCCCCCGTCGGAAATGTAATACTGCTTTCGGCAGAACGAAGCGCCTTGAAACGCATCGTAAAAATAAGACCGGAGTTTCCGGTATAGGATTTCTGATCGCCTCCGGCAAATTCAACTGTGCCCGGAGTTTTTCCTTCTGACGGATTTGTCGTCCAAAGATGGAAAATTGAACCTGCCGTGGAAAACCCTACAATACGGACTTCTTCGGGATTGAACGAAAGCGAGCCTTCGGCGGCATTAATTGGAGTACCGACAGTATCAGTCCGAATTTCGACTGAAAACGTATCGTCAACCGTGTACACTCCTGTTGGCGGAAATAAATAGAGCGCTACCCCTGCCGCAGAAGCGGACAGGGGGGAAAGCGCAAGCAAAAAGAAACCGAGAGCCGGAAAAAGAGCGGCCGGATAAGGGTATCCAAACTTTAATTTAAAATAAGAAATATGAGCACGCATATGCGTAGAGTAGTTTACCCCGCTATATTTTCAGGAGGCGGAGGGGTTGTTTCACGCGTTCTCTTTTTTCTGCGGACAAGAAAAATAATGAGTCCTAAAAGCAGGACACCGGCCCCTACTCCCAAAAGGATGCCCGGGTTAACACTCGCAGGTTTTGGTTTCGGCATCAAACCGTAGCCGTCCGGAACATATTCGACAACGCGTTCGTTCCCCGCCTTATCAACCGCCTTAACCCGAATAACGCTTTTTATTTCCTGGTCACTAAGCACATACGGACTCTGAACGGTCTTCCACAGTGCGGGGCGCTCGCTATTCGGAGTATTGCCGTAACGGTCTACCTCGCTAACTTCATAGTGATCAAGCCCTGTTTGCTTGTCGGTCGTTGAAAAAACGATGAAATGCTTTCCGCCGAATGCAAGCGGATTTTGCTGGACCTCGACGACGAACGGCTCGGGAGGAGTAGTGTCCGACCGAACAGCATCTACCCACTCGTTCGTTGTTGTTGTTGATGGTGTCGTTGAAATAGTGAACGCGGATCCTTCACGTTGGAGCTTGGCTTCTGTCCCGAGGCCGTCGTTCAAAAGAACTTTTGATGTTTCGAGAAAATCAATATGCGCTATTCCGACAGGAGCAACTCCGACGCTGAATCCGGGAACTGAAAAAATGATACGGCCCAATACGTTGGAGATGCCCGGATCTCCTCCTGCCCTTCCGCAATATCCACCCGGTATGCCGCCGGAAAATGAAATGGTATCGGTCACCGGAGCGAGTGCTGGAGTTTCTATCCAGAGCGTTAAAATTGACTCTCCTCGCGAAAAATCAACCGGCCGAACGGCTCCTTTAGGAAAAGAGATCTTTGCATCAACCACGTTCACACACTCTCCTTCCGAATCTATCCGGACATCAACGCCGAATGTGTCCCCAGGCTGATAGCTGCCTTTTAAAGGCGTCATGTAGAGCCTGGCTGCTTCAGCGCTGGTTGCAAGTAGGAAGAAAACTGCCGAGAGCACTGCTGGCAGGATAAAGATTCTTATATATTGTTTGGCAAAATTTCGCATTAAGTTAAAATTTTACGCGCATCTATCCTGTCCGGTGAGTAGCATACCCTTTTATATATTCTATATTCGTCGGGTACAAGTAATCTCATAAGGGGCTCTTTCGTTTGTTTGTGCTAAATAAATTACCCCGTCCAGTGAGTAGCATACCCTTTTATATATTCTATATTCGTCGGGTACAAGTAATCTCATAAGGGGCTCTTTCGTTTGTTTGTGCTAAATAAATTACCCCGTCCAGTGAGTAGCATACCCTTTTATATATTTTCTACTTGTCGGGTACAAGTAATCTCATAAGGGGCTCTTTCGTTTGTTTGTGCTAAATAAATTATCCTGTCCAGTGAGTAGCATACCCTTTTATATATTCTATATTCGTCGGGTACAAGTAATCTCATAAGGGGCTCTTTCGTTTGTTTGTGCTAAATAAATTACCCCGTCCAGCAAAAGAGCATTATAGAAAAATCTTTAAGATCGACTTTGCCGTCGATATTGATGTCGGCGGTTCCTTCCGATGTCTCCCAATTAAAGAGCAGGATGGAAAAGTCGGTCAGATTCACACGCGTGTCGATATTAATGTCAGAGCGCTTGCAAAGATCAGCCGTACCGACCTCCCTGTCTCCGACAAAAAAACTTACCGACTGACTGAATCCGCTTTTTGCAAGCGCTCCGGAGACGACTGTTTCAAAATAAGCTTTTGCGGTATGAAAGTCATCTGAAATAAGAACAGACGTATTAAACGGGAGGCTCCAGACCCCGCCCGAACTAGTTGTTGCTTTTTGCACTATCTCAGATTCGGAATTGATGTGGGTAAATATGTTGGCATTGGGCACAGACTGGCCGTGAATATTTAGATCTTCCCCCCTTTTTAACTTTTTCTTATCAAGTGTTATTGTCGGCGGAAGATATGCTCCGTTCACGGTTGTAACTGCGTTCGGAACAATACGGAACGTCGTGGTAAATGCGATTGAACGAAGCCCTATATTGTCTTCCGCCCAAAAACCGAAGGTTGCCACACCAGGCGTTACATCGATTGTCGAAAAGTAAAAATCCGCTTTCGAGTCCGCCTTGACAACGCCTACGGTCTCTCCGTCCTTCAATACATGCACATCGGCGTTTGGGTATGCTTTCCCGATAACAATAACTTTTGTCGGCGAGAGCGTCGTAGCACTTCCCGGATTAAATCCTCCTCCTCCCCCGGAAGGGCTATTTTCGGGGGTTGATTCGTTCTGGCATGTATCAGAACATCGGTCACCCGAAATATTGTTTCCGTCGTCGCATTGCTCTCCGGATGCTGCTTGCAAAATGTTGTCTCCGCAATAGCGCCCGAAATCCGAACAGTCCGGAAGGCATGTACGGCCTGGAATCGTAAGGCTATACGCGCCGGAATTAACGCCATCATCGCATACTTCCGGCGGCTCAATATTCGAGTTCCCGCAGATGGTAATTGTAACCGTCGTTGTCGCGACCTCTGCATTAACTTTCGAGACAAAAAAAGGGGGGGACCGGTAAATTAAAAAACCGATAACGAGCAAACCGAAGAGTATGGCAATCTTTGTTTTGTTTTTGCATGCCATTGAGAGAACTTGAAACCGATACTACTATTCTTTTCTTTTCCGCCGAAGCGAGCGGACCCATTCAAGCGAAAAAAATCTTTTAAGGCGAAGCAAACGAAACAGCGCATAGAGGACAAAGAGTGTTGCGGCCCCGATGACCAGAACGACGCTTGATTTATCGCGAAGCGAAAGTCCGGCAAATCCGTATCCTTTGTACCCCGGAAGCGTGCCGTACGGAAGAACGCTTACCGTAAGTCCTCCCTGGGAAACCACTTCGTCAGGCGTTTTATATATCCTGTAGATAGCCCTGTAGCTCCCCGGTTTCAGACGGGTTGGAAGTTCTGCGGTTACGGTGCCGATAGTGAAAGGCGAAACTTTTTTTATGGAGTTCGTACTTCTCACAGATTCAAGCATGTTTACGCCCTTTGCGTCGTAAATATCGAATTGGACGGATGACGGAGCAATCGGAATGTTGCCGAGGTTTTCAAGTTGCATTGTGAAATTTATTTTTCCGGGAAAATAAAGCCACAAAAAAGTATGCCCCTCCTCAAGATCGGCTATTTCAACCTCGCGGATCTTAAAATCAATGATCTGCTGGTCCACCACGTTGAACCTGACGTCAACCTGCGCGCCGAGCGCGATACCAACCGTCCCCGGGGTCGGTCCGACGGCTGAGTCAAGAACTATCCGTATGTTCCCTTTATAGGTCCTGAAGTCCGCACCTCCCGGCACATTCACCGACACGACTATCGGAAACTGAGATTCGCCTTTCGGCAATATAAATTCAGACCCCTTGTCTATAGAGATCCAATCATTTGCCCCGGGAACATCAATGGTTACTTTTGCCTTAAGATCCTCAACCGGATCTCCTCTGACAAGAATGATCTTCTGTTCGTAGTGAGTATTACGCGCAAGGGCTTCGTTCCTCACATACGGCGGTGTTATGCCGAAACCCGCAAACACTTCTTGGGTGCTGATAAGAAGGAGAAACGAAAGAATGAGTAAAATTGATATTTTTTTCATTTTCGCATGATACCGGGGCGCATAATTGAACAGAAAAAGCGCTCTCCCCGTATTCAAAGCAGAAAAATATATCGGGAAAAACGCTTCAGATATTACACGGTATCAAGTTACCAATCGGACGAGTCGCTCACAACAGAAACAAACGTGTTTTTTCCGGTATATGCTCCTGCAAGCGTGATCGCAGGGGGAACTCTAATACCCCAATCGGTAGCACGGTTTGCTTGCGTGCTTGTTGCAGTTGATTTCGGAACCGCAAGGTCAAAAAAGGCAGGGGTAGTAGAAGAAAGAGCCGTTCCAGATGCGTATGCAACCGTTGAAGAAGCGTAATGCTGTTCGGTTGATGGTATCGTGTCGGTCGCATTGTAAGAGCAGGACGGATAGGCCGTACACATGTCATCTCCCGAAAGATTGAGGCTTACTCCGGTATTTCCCGTTGCGGACGTAGTCGCGTTCTGGACCAAGAAGGCGTTCAAATCTCCAGGCTGGAGACTTCCGTAGTTGATAGAAGAAGTAAGAAGGTCAAACGCAAGGAAGCTGGTCATCTCATTTCCTGTTTCAGTTTGCGTCCATGTGGAGGTAGCAAAGTTGTTGTCGCTCGCGCGGACTGTTGCCTGCCAATCTTGTGACGGAAATTGGGATCCGGCATCAGTCGGGTCGGCGATATAGTAGAGCGGAAAACTCGTCGCCCAAACCGCATCCGGATCGCTTGCTCCGGAGCATGTTCCCGTCAATTGCGTTGAGGAGCTTGTATTCCACACAGGAATTCCGGCAGCTTCGGGATAACAATTATTTGCATTATAATCTCCGGAAACCAAACATGATGTGGAAGCGATACCGCTTCGAAAAACATTAATATCAACTTGCGAAATTTCATTTCCGCTTGAAGCGTTAAGACAGCTGTTATCATCGGTTATGGTAAACCGCACACTGAACCCTGGAGTCTGTGTTGCCATAGTAAGCAACGTCAGGTCCCCGACGCTATCGGTGTCGCGAAGCGCGATCGTGGATGACGAGATCGTAGGAGTAACATTATTTACCGTGAGCACCGAATCGGAACCTTCTGCTCCGCCTGAGGCCGCAAAATTATGGTTATCAACTACAAAACCGAATGCAGTATAATTTCTATCCTGTGTCGGGATTGTAATATCAAAGTTGCATGAAGGATCGGTTGTTGACGCTCCGGTCGAACAATAGGTTCCGCCTGCGCCACACGCGGTTCCCGTAAAGTCATTCGCCTTGCAGACAAAAAGTTGTACCGTATCAGCCGTAACAACGACATCGGCATCCGAAGCGGTGGTTGTCCACGTAACCGTCTGACCCGGATCTTTGGGGGAATTATCAGTGAACACGGTAAATGACGGCCTGTGATTTACAACAAAAGGAGATTCGGTCGGATATGTTCCGACTTTGTATGTAGCGTTGCAGGCGGGATTTGACGCGTTTGCGTCGCAAATAAACGCAAACCAATCGTTTAACTCGGCGTCTGAAGCCTGTGTCACATATGTTGATGTTGCGTTCGTAGCGCTTGTTGTTGTCGCAGAGCGGGACCATCGGTTTCCTGACCCACCACTACACTCCGGCGGGGCGTTGGAAAACGGAGTCGGGGCGCCGCTTGTTTTACACACAAGGAGAAAGTACGGGTCGTTATTCGAGTCAGTACCGATTCCTGTAATAGAAAGGTCTGAACCGGCATTCGTCGGTGTATTTGTTGATGATTCAGTCGATTCCTGCGCGTCAGTCGTCCATTGAGGCGGGGTGTTGAGAACTGTAACAGAGGTTGTTGCGGTTGAAGCCTCGGCTGAAGTCGGCGCAATACTCGGCTGGGAGTTCATGAAAACAAGCATCATCAAAACGGAAAAACCCAGCAAAATAAACATTGCCATTGGTATGGTTTTCCATTCGATTTTTTTGAAAATATTTCCCATCAAGAAATTTACTGCCGATATAATTATAATATAGAAGCAAACTCTACACCTAATCATACAATATCTCCTATTTCCTTTCTATAATGAGTTATCCACAATTTATGCTTCATTTTGACATGTGGGGCTGTTCCATTGGATGGTTGTAAAGCACCAAAAAAATGAGCAAATAAGCCTATTTGTAGCGGATTGCATCAAGCGGATTAAGGCTTGCGGCTCGCCGAGCCGGGAAAATGCCTGTTAAAAAACCGACAATTGCAGAAAACGAACTTATGAATAGAAGGAAAAAGATAGGAAACGCGAAAAGCTTGATGGCAATACCGCCATAGCGAGCGGCGACGGAATTAATAAGTAAATTTACCGAGAACCCCACAATAACGCCAAAAAGAATGCCAATAACACCACCCAGAAAACCCACGATAACGGACTCCATGAGAAAGAGGACCATGATATTCTTTGGCGAGGCTCCGATCGTCCGCATGATACCTATTTCAGCAGTACGCTCAAGCAGGGTTACGGTCATCGTGTTGAACATTCCAATAGCGGAAACCACGAGCGCAATGCCTCCAAAAGTCGCTAACACTGCCTGAACGCCGTTAAAAATCTTATTTGCCTGGTCAACCGTTTTGGAAAGAGCCGTAACACGAAATCCCTTATCAATTATTTTATTGGTAATATCGTTTAGATAACTGCTGGCCTCAACCCGAACTTGAGCGCGCTCATACATCTGAACCGGAAATTGCGATGTAACTTCGGCAAGAGAAATATAGGCCCCGATGGCCGACGGCTCGTCGGTAACCCCCTTCACAATATACTTTTTATTTAAGCTCATCTCCTGCACATCCCCGGAACCGTCGTTCTTTGGAACAAATACGCGAAAACTTACTTCCTGGCCGAGAACGTCTTTTGATTCAACGTTAAAAAGTTTCAGGGCTCCTCTTGTAAGAAGAACTTTGTTCGCATCGCTCACCTCTTCACCATCTTTAAAGAGGGTCCCTTCAGAAACTTTTGAGCCTGCGTACCGGAAGTATGGAGGCTTGGCTCCAAAAAGAGTTATGTTGCCGGTAAGTCCGTTAAATGTGACTAAAGCCGCGACTGTGGCAAGAGGCGAAACATCTTTAACCTGTTCGATGCGGGCAAGCTCCACAATGGTCTTATCGTTCAAAACAACTGCTTTTGAAGACGGATTTGAAACATTCAAAGATAACAGCGTTTCTCCTAAAATGATCTGCTCAAGTAAAATTCCCTGGAGTCCGAAACCAAGCCCCACAAGCATAACAACGGCACCTGTTCCAACCCCCATGCCCATGATGGTCATCCACGTCCTGGATGGATTGGTCTTGAACATTCTGGTTGAAAGTTTAATTGTGTCCTGCGTTCTCATGGCTTTTGAAATTAAATGCGAGTTCCCTGCGCGATAAGTTTTTCGAGATAGAGGGTAAAATTTCGTGCAGTACGCGCAGGAAAACCCGCTCCCCCGTTTGAAATAGAAGCGCCTATATACGTCTGAAAATCTTCTTTTTTAATAAGTCCTGAAACACGATCGGAAATCGCTTTTTCAAGCCGCGTCAGCTGAATAGGAACGACCTGCCCCTCAAACTGGTCAAGAAGATCGGTACGAAGCCGACGTATAAATACGTCAAATTCCGGACGCAGCCCTTCGCTGGTAACCCCCTTTCTGTATCTTTTTACGTCAAAAGACTGTTCGAGAATATTGTGCAGCTTTTCCGTCATTTTCCGAGCTTCAGGAAGCCTAAGGCCGATCCCCCCCTCGTCAACTCTCATATTAAGAATTTTTTGAAAATTCAGTTCATCGATGTTTCCCATCATGACCATCTCAACGGTTTTTTCGAGTCTCTCCAGCTGGTCGAAATTAAGCGACTGGGTAAGAAAATTTATAATACTTTTCACGCGAAGTTCATCGACGGATGAATACGGGTACATGCGGGCAAGTGTTTCAATTTCCGTTACGATCGTTTTACCTGGCTCAACCGCCTTGATTTGCGGCTTTTCAGGATTCGGAACCTCACGCTCAAGCCCGCCATCTTTCATATAGAAGACGCGGTGGGCATAGGGCAAATACTTGGCATCATGGGTGACCAAGATAATTGTCTTTTTTTCTTTCTTATTAATGTCGTCCAACATGTCCATGACATGCTTTGTAGAAATTGAGTCGAGGTTTCCGACCGGTTCATCCGCAAGAAGAATTTCCGGGTCGTTGACGAGCGCCCTGGATACGGCAATGCGCTGCTGTTGTCCGCCGGAAAGACTCGCCGGAAGTTTGTATGCCTGTTTTTCAACTCCAAATCGCTTGAGCAAGCCGAATGCCCTCTTCTCTCTGTCGAGTTTTGAAACACCGGCAAAAATAAGAGGAAGTGCAACATTATCAAGAACGGACAGCGACGGAATAAGGTAGAACGCCTGGTAAATAATTCCCATAGTTCGTTGCTGGAATTGCACAAGCTGTTCGGCATCATACGTGTATGGGTCTTCCCCTTTTACAAGAAGTTTCCCGTATGTGTTCGGAAGTGTTCCCAAAAAACAATACAGGAGCGTCGACTTCCCGCACCCCGAAGGACCAAAAAGAATGATATATTCCTCCGGAAATATTTCAGCACTGACACTCCGCAAGGCCCGGTATTCATTCGACTTGCCGAGATTATAGACGATCTCCAGATTTTCTCCTTTGATAATAGGATCCATAATGACAGGTTACTTTTTCCCTCCGATATTCTTTACCCATCCGAATGTTCCGGAAAAGTTTTCGATAATAACATCGATAATGCTCTTCTCCTTTTCTGGTGTTATAAGAACGAAATCTTCCGACCGGCCGTCGTTCCCGCTCCTGTCTTTGCATTCTATCCAGAATTTATAAACGGAAGACGGAGTGAGGGCTGTGATGACCTGAACGTGCGTAAGAGTCGGATTGGCGTCCCACTCCGAAGACTCGGATTCGTCTTTCGGCCCGGCCGCAATACCCATATGGAACGAAAATCTGCAGGTCGTCGGTTCGTCAGTCTCCCAGCTAACGATTGTTTGTATCTTTGTTTCCTCTCCGGGAAAAAGCGTGGACTCGTTCGTTACTTTTGAAATGGCGGGGGCGGTCGCATCGCGGACCGTAACGAACCGGGTCGGTTTGCTTACCGTTTTGTCCCCTGCCTCGTTTTCAATTTTTGCGATTGCGGAATATGAAGCGCCGAAAACCAGATTATTCAGCTGGATCGTGTGCGTCGTAAGAAGAGTCGGATCTCCTTTTGATTTCACTTCGCGAGTCCGTTCGTTCGTATATTCAACCGATGCCGATGTCGGAATATTTGCCATTACAAGAAATGTGGCGGAATCTTCCTGAACTTTTTGAAGAATGAATGAGCGTATCTCCGGAAGGAGGGACTTTGTCGTGAACGTATCGTCAAGACTCACGCCCGTAGGCCCAATCTCCCCCTTCGAAGAAACACGGAAATGATAGACCGTCCCTGGGACAAGCCCGGAGACGTGAACGCGGTGCTCCGTAACTTGTTCTTCAAGTTCCCCTTGGGTTGAATTATACGGGTTGTCGCTTTCGGCGCTGTAATTTTTTTCTTCGGCAAGTTCAACCACCGAGTTTGCCGCTTTATCGGTTTGCCATATGATAACGGCGAAGTCGGAGCCGAGGTCGTCTATTTTCGGATGCCCGACTATTTTCGGCGCTTCCGTAATCTTTTGTCCCTGCTCTTCGAGTTTTTTTGCAATAGCTGCGAGTGCTATGGGGTCGGTTATTTTTGAAAGCAGATCCATTATTTCTTTCGAAAGCGCTACCTGCTTTTCATTTGAAACTCTCTCGAGGCCCGAGGTGCCTTTTGTCGTGAATAAAAAATCGCCTGAAATATTCCTGTTGCCGGATTCATCCGTCGACATGACCCGAAAATAATATGCTGTTCCCGGGAAAAGGTCTGTTAGGTAGAGAGAGTGATTCTTTTTATTCGGAATTGGATCAGTGATAAGTCCGTAGCGCTTATCGAGTCCGAAATTTACTATCGAATCCGACGGCTCATCGGTTACCCAGGAAATAACGCTTGAAGAGCCTGTCACGGAATCAACGCTGATGTTGGTGATAATCGGAGGGTCATTATCGCTTGATATCGCCTGAGTTACTTCCTGCTTCATTAACACTACGAACACCCAAACGAACGCTAACGCGGCGCATACAAGCATCGCGACGGTCTTTCTTTTTATGCTTTGCTTTTCTGTTGTAGAGACTTTGTCCATGGAGATCTTCTATTATAAGTATAGCACAAAGGATATGCACACTTAACCGTTATTGGTTTGTTACCGCAATGAACGTGTTTGTGCCCTGAAAAGTCGTCGCCGCAGTACTCACAGGGACAAAAAGGCCCCAGAAAATGTTCTTTGCCGTTGTGGTTGTGGCCGTTGTCGTCGGTTTTGAGAGGTTCAGATCGAAAAAGGAAAGGGTGGTCGAAAGAGACGAACAGATGGAGCACGCCGAATAAGTGAAGGTTGACGTTGCGTACTTTTGGTTGGTAGCGGCGATCGTATTGGCGCCTGCGGCCATATTGGTTCCAGAAAGATCGATGTCGGCAGGCGCATTTCCCGTATTCGTTATTGTGCTTGTTGCGTTAGCGGCACCGGTATCAGTCCCGACATTCAGGGTTCCGTAACTTATATCCTGTGTCGCTCCGAGTGCTAAAAGGGTCAGCATTTCGACGTTACTTGACGTGGCGTTCGTATGCGCGTTGGTCGAGTCATACACCGTTACCGATGATCCCCAGTTTTGTGACTCGTAGGCGCTTCCTATATCGGTCGGCTCGGCAAAATACTGAATGTTTGCGGTACACGTAATCGTACAGGAGTTTCCGCTACAGCTTGAAAATACGCAGTTTGGAGACGCAATGGGGTAGCAATTATTGCTATCGCTTGTACACACTTCCCCAACCCCGGATCTGAATATGGTAGAAGTTGCATAAGTCATATCTCCGTATCCGTTGAGGTCAGTTACGGTCCCCGATGCAACGATGGAGGTTGTTGTTCCCTCTATGAGCGCTATGTCCTGATTGCCGTTCAGCCGTATGGTTCCGAATGTCGGCGGGAACGACAAAAGAAGCTGTGCGACTTTCGTGTAGCTATCAATGGCTGATCCCGAGTCCGATGTTCGGAAACAATATTTTGGAACAGTCGCATTCGGCGTAAGCTGGAAATTATATTCAACTTCCGTAAAGTCGTTTTGCGGTACCGTAACAGCACCCGTTTCATTCGACGGGTCCTGCATAATCTGCCCTTGCGTGTATGTCATTCCGGAAGGCACCGAAAGTTGGCGCGTAGTCGGAGCAAGATCCGTAAACTGGGCGGATGTTGTCATGCATGCGGGAGATGTTCCGCACCCTGCGGTCGTTGTCGGAACATCCGCGTATGAGCTGGAAGCAACCGACTCACAGTTTAATGCCTCTCCCTGATCGGCCACTTCAAGCCTGAATTGCTTATTTGAGATGGTTGCTCCAGTATTCTTTATCGTAAAGCGGAGCCGTATGTTTTGGCTCAACGCCTGGCCATTCAACGGAGTATCTTCGGTAGCCTTCCACGACGCGCCGGAATCCGTTTCCTCGGAACTGAATGCGTATGTCGGAGTAGAGGTTGCGTACTTCCTCACGCTGTAATAATCCCACCCGCCGTACTGAAACCAGTACGAAAAACCAATACCTCCGCTTGTGTATGTTGAATCAGTTGCGGTAGTCGTTGCAAAAAGTTGTCCGTCAGGATCATACACCGTAACAAAAATATTGTTGCCGGTTTTCCAATCGATTATTACGTCATACCAGCCGGTGCCGTATGAAACCGAGGTTGTCGCAAGAGTTGCTCCGCTTCCATCATTCGAGCTGACGTTTTTCATGATTCCAACGCGGTCTGTCGGAAAAAGATCAAGGCATACGGCATAGTTCTGATGACTCGTTATCGGGCTTTGAACACCGAAAAGCGTACACGGCTCGTCGTTCGCGCCGCCCGAGGCATCAATATATTGGAAGAATTCTATTGTTTGTCCTTGGGCCACCGGATAGTCGTTGCGCATGATGCCGTTCGTTGTTTGGGAAGACTCACTCCCTTGGGCATCAAGCCCTTTTGAGCCGTGCTTCGCAAACCCGGTGCCCACATGGAAAAGACTTGCGTCTCCGGAATATTCTGATATTCCCCCGTCTTCAAAATCATCAAAGAAAATGAAAGTACTCGTTGAGTCGCTTGTGGATGTCGTCGTTGAGTTCCCGTAATACATGTAAATAGTTGTCGAAGCCGAAGCGGCAAGCGTCGGAACTTTAACCCAAACCGTTGAGGAGGCGGACGCAATATACGACTCAAGCCAATAACTGATTGTGGAGGTGCCGGAGGAATCGGTAAATCTGAGGTCGTCGAAATCTGTCTGCATGTCGGAATCATACGGAATGATAAGTTTTACCTGCTGATTTGTAAGCGTTGTCGTACCGTTATTAAGAATGCTTACGGGTTGGCGGCGCGGCCAATTTATGTTGTACCACTCGCTTGAAGGAAACCCTTCCTCGCCGTCATCATTCCTCCATCGATAGTGAGCTTGCTCAACCAAAAGACACACACTGTCGTCCCAACGAATAAGCCCGCATGCGTCCGACGGATCAACGTCGAATGCTTCTCCGGCAAAATTCCCATAATGCTGCGTAAATGTCCACGCATTCGTCGAAGTTCCGGAACGCGTTACGTTAAATCCACTCGAGACTCCGGAAGACGTCGCGAACCTGTTCCCTGAAAATATTTTTCCTGGGTTTGTGTCTATAGTCGAAGAAGAAACTGTCATCATTGTCCCATCCAGAACCGCAAGCTGAAAATCGCCGTTTGAAAGTTCGGTCACGGTTATCGTACCAGAAAGATTGAGGCCGGAAGAGTTTACATTCCGCACTGAATAGTATTGCGCGTTGATAGTGCTTGTTCCCGAAAGCGTCAGAGCATATGTTCCCGAACCTTGATTGTCGAGGGTCGTAGAGGCTGTTCCCATACCCACCATGTGAAGGTTTGAATCGCCCGAATATGTTGCCGTCGCATTTTGCGCAAACC